>Ga0181612_160188_pt1 | contig 16945 bp, 8 predicted proteins | sample HoacroProtozoa21_FD_119630 | JGI IMG/M metagenome (GOLD analysis project Ga0181612, IMG submission 119630) | Hoatzin crop microbial communities from Cojedes, Venezuel. Combined Assembly of Gp0051906, Gp0051904, Gp0051908
CTAATATGCAGTGTGCTGTCTCATTCTTCACTTCGGCAGAAATGTTAATTAACGCGGGTAGAATTGAAGGTGTGTAATAGGAATTGTTCTTGTAGCAAACCAAAAGTAAAAATGATTTATTATTAATAAAATAATATGAGTCTTGGAAGCATAATGTCTTTGCTTTCATAACTGAAAATAACAGAAGTGGGCATTGACAAAAAATCAAATTATGTGGATCAGCCGTGGTTATTAAGGGTCATTAGACACTGTTTCAACTGTGACAAAGTAAAGGTGACAAAGCATGAGTCAAGTGTAAAAAAAAAAAAGTATAACTTCATAAAATTTCACAGGATCCTTTGCTCTTAACCCTCCATTTGAAAAAAATGCAATGTTCTGTGAAGAGGGAAAAAATATAATTTGCTTTGGTTTTTTGACAGGGCATTTATAAATACATTAGTTAATAAGTTATGATACCGGTTCAGAACTCAGTTTTTGTACGTTAAGACATTTCTATGGATGTGGCATATTTGAGAATGGCATCTTGAAATGGATCAGAGGCTCGAACTGCATGACCTGACACGGTACATCTTGGCGTATGTTTGAAGGAAAATGTTTTATATGTTTATGTCTTCAGAGAAAAATGCTGGCTATTCTTGGAGTCCTTAAGAGAAATCAAGCCTGAAAGCTCTTGCCTTTCAGTCTGTACCTTAGGTGGTCTCATTGTAGAGGAGCAGCGAGCATGGTAATTCTGTAAGAGAGCGATCTCCTGTGGCAATTTTCTGTGGAGTGACATATGAGATGTCAGGCTTATCCTCCAAAATGGGCAGGGGCCATAACGCTATTTCTGTAGTTGTATGGGGGAGGAGGGGGAAATTCCAACTGTTTACTACTTCTTGCCCTCTGAAAGCTCAATGCTTTTAACTTAAATACCTGAGATGGAGAATGACGAAGTCCAGGGTTACTCCTGACAGTGAGATGTGGACATTAATAGCTATCACTTTTTCCTTTGACAGTCATATTTAGGGCTAACATAAATCTTCAAAAATGCCAAATGGGATTATAAATTTAATATTTTATATTAGCTGTTTATGATTATGGGAATAGTTGAGATCACTGGCAAAGGCTAGGGATATTTAAAGTGCCAAGGACAGCTGGTGAACACTGAAGAAAGTGGGAAAGGCCAACAAACACTGATGGTAACAAAGGTCTCCTAAATATCAGAGGACTGGAAATGGCTGCAGTGGGAGGAGAACTGGGTTCTGCTCCATCCAAGAAACAGGTGGTGTCAGCAGGACCATGTGTGAGTTGTATGAATGGAAAGCTTTGGAGGGGTCTGCAGAATGTCCTGAAGCCTTTCAATGCTGTATTGTTAATTCCAAAGACAAAACCCTGAATTAAGCCAGTTCTTCACTAATATGTTTAAAGTGTATTTTAGTAAAGACAGGAGAAAACTACCTTGTATAGGACTACCAAGATGTCTTTGTTTTCTTTAGGGCAAAACAATTTGTGTAGCCAGTTTTCTGATCTTTGCAAGTTCATATCAGGGAGGACAAAGTAAAATTTAATCCTTTTCTTTGAGTCAAACAGTAAGTATAAATAAAAAAATTAGTAAGCTCTATATAATTAAATAAACATTCTGAGACCAAATTTGATAATAAATCCCGTCAAATGGTGGTGTAATATACCAAGAATATATTAGGATAGTTCAATTTGAAATTCTTCTGGCATCAGTACTGTTAAGTATGTGTGTTTCTGTCATGCAAATAGTTTTCCTTTAGGGATTAGTATCTGCTATTCAAATTAACTGTTACATTACTATCAATAACGTTGGACTGACTTTCCATAATGTTCTCACACTGGAAAGGTTTAATAGTATAACTGAGTTTTAGTCCAGATTGATCAGTCACATTCTTGAACCTTTGAAGGAATATGAAAATAGCATTGATTTGAAGTAGTTAGAAGAAACTGGTTGCTAAGTTGGTACAGCTTTAATTGTCTTTGGTTAGCATGGCTAAAAACTACCTTAAACACGTTTTTAGTAGAACAAGCGGAACTTCTAGAATTCCAAAGTGTAGGTGTCTTTAAGTGTTGGTGTAAGAAACGGCAAAAATTCCATGCCAAATGCCTGCCTTACACGGAATCCTACACCAAGCCTTCACCAGCTAATATCCCAAATGCACAGTGCTATTGGCTGGGTGAATGCGCGTTGTTCTTGGTTTTTCACTGGCTTGCAAGGTACAGAAAATTTCTTTATGAATCATGATTCCAGGTCTTCTCTATTTTACAGCTCAATAATTGAGGGAAGGTACAAAGCACTGGAAAGAGTTTCTGTTTCTCCAAACGAAGGTTATTAACTTGATAATCATTTACTGGGACCAAACTGCAGCTAAGTAATAATGCATTTTCATGTGCATTATTATATGTCCAAATGCTTTTAGAATAAATGCTGCAGTTTAGGAGACTTGTTTCACCATGGTGACTGATTAATAATTAATATCGGGAACGTATTAAATAAATATTCAGGCTCTGAGATATCTGAGGAGTTTAAATATGTTCATGTGATAGGGCAACTTTGTGTATGTACACCACCTCTCTAGGATCTGACTGTATAGATTACATCAACAATCCATTGAAAGCTTAAATTCAAAGCCATCTGTAGAACTGTCACAGCTGTCAAACAATGATGAGGCAGAAAATACGGTTTCAGTATTCTGTAAAGCTTCAAATGATAGTCTTCTGTTCAGTAATAAATGTTGACAGTGTTTTGTGGTGTGAGTTACTATGTCTAAGAAGAGATCAAGATACTCTCCAGGACAACCTTGCAAGTACCTGTCACTTAGAGGCAGATGAAATTGGAATTTTCCCCTTATCATTTATTGCTGATACTTCCACACCCCACAAAAGTAACTTTCAGTTACTCAAACGTGTTCAATGTATAGTTTGGGACTAGAATTTGGTGATATGTTATGATTAAAGTCGGAAGCTTTCTGACAGTGGGAATCAGAAGAAGCGATTTTTGTTTTTAAAAAGTGTAATCTCTGTGAATTATAGTGGTGATTTTATGTGCAGCCTGAATGGCTGTGGAGAGGCAGGACTGAAGGGTGGGAGAGGACATGGTATGGTTCAGATGTAAAGTTGTATCTTAGCAGAAGGTGGTGATGTTTTTTGGAGAAAGTTTTTTGCCCTGTTTTCATATATACTGCATATGCATGACTACGCTTACCTATGAATTCCATTTTTACTTAAGTTAGGGATAATTTTATTTCAGTCTGAATTTTAAGTGCAATTTAAACTATATTTCAACCTAAGATTGTTTAAAACAAATATATTGGAGGGGGAACCTCTGTGTATTAAAACTGTAGCACAGTTATGTGGTAATATGTGAAGGTTTTAAAAAACAACCAACTACCTTAGAAACCAGGATTTTTCTAAAGTGTAAATTTTACATCCAAATCATGAGTTATTTGTGACTTTTTAAACCTATACCAAAGCACTGAGGGAGTAGTCAAATAACAAATTTCAAAAGAGAGGTATCTAGCAATATCAAAAATGTAGTGTGGCATGGACACAAATTGTAGTATGCAAACAGGGATTTTATCATACCTATTATTTACTGCAAACTATTTTTGATGAGGATTGACTTTCAAAGAAAGCAGCAGTTGACCTTGAATTCCTCCTTTAATATGATTATACAATTAAATCTATCTTACAAATGTGTTGCCCTGTAGATCATTTCCAACCTAGCAATAGTATTTCTGCTTTCATGAGGATAAATTTAGCGAAATCTTAAGGTTTTTTTTCATTCATTCTTTGTAATGTTTTGTAATCATAAGATTTCGGATGAATGAATGTTATCTGTGTGTCACTTGAAAATAAGTAAACCTCAAATATAGCTACTGAACAATGTAGAACAAAGCTAATGCTATGGGATTTTAGTTTATAGACTATCTTAGGTTTTCAGTAATTGCTATCTTCATCCCATCTTTACCCATAAGATTTTTTAATACAAGGTTGAAGTGAGCGTTGTAAGATATGGAGAGCTGGTATATGACTAACAGTATTTCATAACACTTGTGAGAATGACTAAGTGTTGACTGAAAATATTTCTGTGCACTGGAACTGCAGTGGAATTGCTGTGCTGAGAAAATTGCTGTTGAATCAGAGTGCTGCTCAAGGAAATCGAATAATTTGTTTCATTCATTAAGGTCACTAGGCAAATTAGCTACAGCTTTTCCTTTAGATCGATACAACAACTATGTTAAGTGCAGAAGAGTGACAAATGCAGAAAGGTGCTGATAGAACAAGAAAGGGATCTGAAATATTAATTCTGTGGAAGCTTATGTTAATATTCTATACAGATTAAATTATCGTAGTGTACCATGATGAATGCTCAGCTGCAATAAATCTGTCTTTCCCATCAGTTGGTCTTCTGTCTAGGTCTGCAGATTTGTATCTTTCTTCCTGAGTCGTTCCAATTCTCCTGCAGGCCAGCAAGGAGCTAAAATATAATATTCTCTTAAATTAAGTTTTAAACGTGGGGGCTTAAATCTGACCAATTGACTGTGTTTTCGTGGCTGTTCCCACAGACGGCTACCGTTTTAATGCAGAACAGGAATCTGCTCTTAAAGCTTTCTGACACTCAGTATGTCAAAAAGGAGGCTGTAATGCCTGCAGAAGGAAACAGATGCGCTATGGCCAGTAGCTACAGAAGCATTGCCACTTCCACTTAGTCTCCCACGGCTCCCTCTGCTATGCAATTATATCTCAGCCCAGAGGAACAGTGTTACAACTTGCAGTGTTTAATAGTCTCAAGATCGCGCAAAAGGCTGTGTCTGAGCCTGTCCTGGGTTCCGATTCGCTGCTGGAACGAGCGAGCCGGATGATTGCACTTGCAATGACAGCGCTGTGATGTGTAGGGGCATTTACTGCTCATCAGCATCAGTGATGAGGCTATCGGGCTTGCTCGCAGGAGCCATCGAGCTGGTAGATAGCAATAGCTTTCAGTGGCAACTGAGCAAGGGTAGAACATAAGACTTTCATCTCTAAACTAGCTTACTGAGCAGTCCTTAAAAAAGGCTGCTAAACTAACCTGTTTTTCCTCTTTATTTAAAGAAAAGAAGTACTTCTGATCCAGACCATATCAGTATGCTTCTATGGATTTTACTTGTAACAAACTGTTGCAAGTCAGTACATAAAATTTTTCTGCTTTATCTCAATCTCTTTTTTGTGGTTGGATGATCTATACATAGGCTATGGATTATTATTAAATATGAAACCCCACTTTAATTCCCTTCACTTAGGTTTTTAGGTACATATTGCACAGCTGTGACTTGCCATATCGGTTTATGGAGAATTAAATATAGCCTCCAAACTGACCATCTTTAAATTGCTGAAATGCCTTTGAAGTGACAAACTATCACCTGTAAATGAACAGTTCACATGTCAAACTGGTGGTATAATGTGGTCATTTGATGGTGTCTCTATGAAAGTGTTCAGAACATGCTGTGAGAATATTTTTTCATTTTAGAAAGAAAATTCTGAGAAGGCTCTTGAGTTCCCCCTTTCTGTTAGAAGTCTGTAAACTAGATGTGATTGGAACATTTCTTTATGTAAATGCTTAAATCTGACTCAAAGTCCATCTGGGCTGAAGGGGTCTCAGCAGGATGACATTAAAGCATTTCAGTGTCTAACAGGTAAGGAGAGCAAACTTACCCAGTGACTGTCTCAATGTACTTTATGCTCTTTAACAACCACACACTCATATGCTTGTTTCAGATGGTGTCAGGTTTTGCATGAATGTAAAAAATTATCCAGCTAATGCTGTGTTGTCTTAGTGGTGGGTAGTTGGTGCACGAAGCTGCTCGCAGCACATGTAAGCACAGGGGTGTGCTCCTTCCTGAATGTGTCCCCTGCATTCTGCAAAGGAGAGCATTCACCCTAAAGAAGTCTCTGTTTAAGTCCTAGGTAGATTTTTACATGCTTTTTGTATATTAGCATATAGTGAGTCATTTCTTTGATTTGTTTCACGCTCATAATGTGTAATTTCCTGAATGTGGTGTATCAAAAATGAGCAATAAGACATTACCTAACTGAAAATTAAGCTTTTAACCTTCAACTTTCCTGCTATTAGGTATGCATTATGAAAATTGCAGCTTCAGCTATAACAGCTGTTTAGAGTTGCTGAGAACAGATGTATTTACATAATGACCCTTTACCTTTGGAAATGTTGGTGACAGGTGGACTTTCATCTACTGGAAACATTCACTTAGCATTTTCCTGCTTTCCCTGTAGCCAAACAGGAGGCAAGACAGTTTCACCAACTGTTTTACCAGGACCAGCATTTTATCTGCATCTGACGGCGTAATCTTTGATAGCATACTGACACTGAAGCAGATCAGTTTTGTAGGATAATCACAGTTCCGGTATGGAATATGTTGTTGCCCAAAAATGATCAAAATTTTTTATGTGAAACACAATTTCTAGTAAGATGTTTTAGTACATGAGATGGGGCCGACTTTTTCTGATGCGTGATAGACTTTCGCCATACATACTGCATCCAGTGGTGTGTTTGTAAGTAGGAACATATGAGCACTTCAGAGTCTGAATGATAGGATTAACTGGCTAGTGTCAAGGCTTTCTATTCTATATGTAATGCAGAAAGTAAAACTTGGAGACAAAGACCCTCTCAGTCTTTGAAAATGTAAAAATTGGATTTCACCCTTTGAAACAAAGCTACTTTTTTAGTTATCTTTTGACTGCAGGAGTGAGGTAGAAAAAGATTCATCAGGAATGTTTCATGTGATGGTAATACCAAACAGGCATGGTACCCTATTTTTGAATTATTTCCTTTTACTAGTTGCATTTAGTAATGAAGAGAAAAAGGTGGGCTGAATTAACATCTTGGAGGCAGTCTATTCGCAAAGTTATTTAGAAGAATTACTGTAATGAAGTATTGAAATGATATGATGATATGCTAGTAAGTGCTACTGAGTTATCTGTCTATAATAAAGATGTCAGAAACAAAACACATTAACCCATAATTCCCAAGATAATTTTGTTCACTGCAATTTACACTGAGAAAATACAACAGGAACTTACAAGGTAATGCACCATTAACAGATGTGGTATAATGCTTGTATTTACAGAATGATTTGTTCAAAAGCATTTACGTTTTGAAAGAAGTGTAGTGGACACAAATGGTTCCATGGATTCGTAAAGGGATAGTGAATGAATATTTCAGTGCTGCATCACAGGTTGATTTTGCCCCCACTAGTAATATTTCAACGTGACATTGTAGCTGTCTGGGTGCTTATGTGCATTCTTTTGCTGAAGGATTCAACTTTACACGGGTTTTTCGTTTCCTGCATATCTCTTTGCCGGGGGGGTGCAGGTGGACTGGTTTTCTTTCTTGATCTCACATGTGTAATAAGAAATGGAAAACCACAAACACTGGGGATTAGGAGATTCGCTCCAAGTTGGGTCCTGTAAGTTACTGTTTAGGACAGTATTATAAAATGGAGAGTTTCAGCTCTGGTTCTCTTGGACTTGGGGCTGAGTTCTGTACAGATCTTAATCTCAAAAAGAGCTCTTAAACTACTTAGCTACTAGGGGAAAAAAGATAACTGGCACCATTTCTAATGATTTTGGAAACAGAACCTGATTTTTTTTTTTCTAAAAATAATTCAGAGAAAATAATTTCAAGCTCTCCGTTCTCTCTAGTTGTTATTCGCTCTGTAACCTCTTCAGTCTGTCAGAGCAGCCTACTTTCTGTTTGCTCTGAAAAGTGAGTATCCTCCTCCTTGAACTTTTTCATTAAAAGTGGAATTGTGTGCAATCAATTATTTTTCAATGTGACTAATGGATCACAGTCAGTTCCTGTCCTGTGAAGAGTAGAGCTATTTTACCTAGCAAAGCTATAGTTTTCAGCTGTGTGTAGTTACCCTGAATTCAGTTGGCATCTTTCATTATAGAAAGTCATACTGTCAGTTGGTGCCTGAAAACTCTTTCGTAACATTGGGTTTGGATACTCACTCTAAACCAGGCAACAGCTACTTCAAGTTCCTTCAGGATAAAGTAGCCTGGCCACTCAAATCGAGATTCCTGAACATGGTGCTCAGTTTTGAAAGTATCCCTTCACTTTTCTTTTTACCAGTTTCCTTAGGGAAGCGGAAGTGTTAAACCAGATACTAAAGTTCTGTGCCTGAATCTGTTACAACTTTGTAAATCTTCTGTCAGGAAGTATTTAAAATATAATTTCCTCAATTGGCGAGGTCACCTAAGGAAATGTCTTCAATCATGGAACTGGCATCAACTTTTTGGGTAATAAATGAGCTAAATGGGCACTTGGCATTTCTACTACTGTCCAGTCATAAAAGCATTTTTATACTGTCACTGCTTTCAGTAGCAATTTAGGATTGAACTGTTGCCATTTAGACTGTATTCTGACATTCACGGGATCAAAACAGGCTCCACTGAGTTGTCCTCAACACCTCTGATCCAAAGTCAGAATTAAGAAATGTTTGACTCTGATACAAATTTTGTTTTGGCTATTCTGCTGGTGTTTGCTAGCCAGACAAGAAGTAACCCTTACAGAATTCAGCAGAGTGAGTACTCTTTGAGGTCTTTGATTAGAGAAGTACTCAAGTTGGTAAGAGTATCAAGATAGTGCAATCAACTGATTTTAATGGTTCGTTGATTTTAATACTTATAACACATATGGCTATAAATTTAGACTTTGATTTCTAGCTAATCTGCCTGTAACCAGTGCATTCCCTGTCTATCACTGTTATGTGAATGTCTGTTACTAGCCTCTTCTTTTTACTTACATGCTTTGGATACGGGGAGGTCACATACTCTTGATTTTCACCAACATGTATCTGAAGCATTGCCTGAGTTAAAATGCTGATTTGTTTCAGGTACTTAGAGGTGTAATTAAATCTTCTGTGGATGGGGACAATGGCAAGTAAAGTATTAACATTTTTCAACTGAGTGTGTACTATTATCCCAATAGTTAATATGTGTGGAGAGCTGCTTTTTTCGTTATTGCTGTTCTAATGGCATTGCAGGGAGATTAACTGTTAAAGCAAATCTGGTGTCAATAAACAGCCCGTAGGAATTTCTTCATTAATGTTGTTCTCTTTTTGGACAGCAGATGTAGTTTCAGTAGGGGCTTAACAACCCTATTTTATGAAGGTCTTTGCCTTACTCTGAAACTTTCTTAGAAAAAAAAACGCTTCTCTGCGATTACTGCGTTGTGTGCTTTAGGATATGATTAAACTAACGCATTCAATGCGTTTCACCTTAAGAACCCCATTGTGTCAGATACATCGAAGCAATGAACTGTGCCCTGGGCCACTTAAAGGATTTTTTGTTGTTGTTGTTCGAGAAGATATTCAAAGATCTCTTTTCTAAATAATGTTCAGAGAGGTCTTTAGTGAATGATTTAATGTATTCATACAGTTACTATTTTAAAAATAGATGGTGTGTGTTCAGCAGGATAATGGTGAAGAGAGTAGGGAACAGTTACTACTCTGACCTTTACTGCTTGTCGTGAGCAATTGCTCTGTTCCATGCTTTTTGTACAGGACTCTGTACAGGTGAGTAAAATATGTGGTCGTTTAGCAGGATAAATTTCCTGGTGGTTTCTTCTCTTGGTGTCCTTTAAGGATCAGCTGTACTGAGATTTTGACTTTCCTTTTTTGCAGGTTTTAGGGGAGGTATTGTCTGGTTTTTTTGCTTTACAGATTTTGGAATTTTTCTGGTTTTGTCTTACGATATTCATTGTCACAGCATACTGGGCAGGCTGGATTTCTTTTTGCTCATGTGTAGCTAAAAGCAGTTGAGAGTCAGGATGGGAACTGTGAATGGATCTTAATTTTGCTACGTAGTTATATAATGATTTAATTATGTAAAACCTCCCCCAACTTAGTGCTTTAATATTAGGGGAAAAAATAGAGAAGCTCCTGAAAGTTATCACTCTTAAAAGGGTTGTGAATGACTTGTATAACATTTGGATGGCCAAAAAAATATTTTGGATGGCCTTGTGAGATTGTGTCAAACAGTTGTGTTGTGTTTGCCTGTGGTATTCTCTCAGCCTTTGAAAATATAGAAGCCTTTGGTTTCTTTTTAAGTGTTTAAGTTCTGTTGGTTTTTTGTTTGGGTTTTTTCCAAGGCTGAATCCTTTTCTGGCTGGGATGGACAAAAAGTTGATTAGCCTTTTATTACCTTTCAATTTTGATCATCGTAGTGATCTCATTTCATTTGGTATCATTCTGCTGCTTTACTTTCCCTGTTTTACTTGTTTCCCCTCACCTCCTAAAGCAACAAGAACAAACTGACAGCCATACAATCGTATGACAATGTTATATAGAAGGGACTGCCAGCTTTTAGGATGTAACCAACTATTTCAGTTCTTGTCATTTTCATTATAATCTCATGGCACTGGCATATTGCATCATGACCAAGCAAATGCCACTGTAATATCAGATGGCTACGAATGCATGGCAAGACAGTGAATACATTTCCAAAGGATAAAAATCACAGCCTAAAGACAGTCAAATGCATATCAATCCTGAACATGTCCGCTTCTAACATAAGCATACAACTACCATGCTTACAACTGTTCTGATAAAAATGCTATGTAAAACATGTGAACTCTTTTTGAATACGGGGATTCATCCTTGTAGGGGATGCTCATCTAGTGCAACTCTGTCTATTGCTTTGACAATATCGAGGAAAATTTATTGCTACTTATTCTGCCGCCTTATGTATCAGGAATCAAATATGCTTCTGCACAATAAATCAAAAGAAGATAGAGAAATTGGTTGAAGTTGTGGTCTCAAGTCAATGACAAAGTGCCACTGATTTTTAGACTAGGTGTTTGGGTGACAGGGTTTTGCCTCTCCCTAGAGCCAGAGATACACAAATCTAGATTCTTGACTGGAAAGAATCTAGAGAGTGTAGAGCTACATGAATAAAATTTCTTAAGATATCTCCCTGTGTTTCTGTGAAGTCTGCCCTCGAAGCATCCTGATGCCTTTGGTCGTTGTTGTGCCTTACACTGATCAGTGCAAGATCAAATGTAAGGATAACATAAGGAACCCAGGAAGGACAAAGAATCTGCAGCTATCCTTGTACAGCAACATAGTTGAAATACATAAATGAATTCTGGCTTAATTTGAAAATAGTTTCAAGCTTTTCATTTAAAAAAGTCCTCTAATTCACTGTTCATTTCTATAATCTTTTTTCTGTAGTGAGGAATTCCCCAGGCTAGGTCTGTTTTGTGAGCCCTTGCTTCCAGCTGAGCTGGATGTGTCTTGGTGGTGTGTCATTGATTCAATTAGGGGTAAAGCTAATTTCTCTTAGCTCCTGTTTTGCCCTTTCTGTTATAGTCTTTATGGGTTACTGCAGGAATATAAAGTGGTAATGCAGTTTGTGAACTGGAACTGTAAAGAAAAATGAAAGAAACCCAACTTCTAATTCAATTAACTTCTAGATAAACAGAGCTTTTCAATAATTTAAATTACTTTAAATATACAGTACTTTTTGGTTTGTGAAAATAGGTGGAAGTGCAAAATGAAGTAGATTCTCCTTCTTTGGAATTACATTAGTCCTGCTTGTATCTTTGTCATCATGTTGTGTGCAAGCTATTTTGTGTGTGAGAATAAATCCTTGACTGCCATGTCATCAGGTTCCCAGCACTGCCATGGAATGGGTTTTGTGAGCACTAAGGCTTGCATGTATACACGGTGCACACTTCTGTGCCTACACCAGGGGAATAGTATAAACTTTTATGTGGTACCTGTGGTATTACAGTGATAAAAATTAATGTTGTTGTTTTACAACTTGTGTGTATTTGAAACCATGATAGCATCTTGAAGAATTTAATGTGGTGGTTTTGTTTTATTTTGTTTGAAGTTTATTTACTGTGTAGCAAAGCCACACAAGGCTTTCCTCTCTATGAGCTTTTGCTCATAAATTTCTATGAAATAGAAAAAATTATATTGAGATTTCTGCTAATATGGTAATTTTTTTAATTCCAGATACCAGTTTGGGGAATAACAAAATATGGGATCTGTTTTCAAATAGTTCTGGAGGCCCAGGTGGCTGAAAATGGAAAAAATGAGAAGTTGCAAAGGGTCAATTACTAAAGTTCTTGATACTGTATCTCATATAATATATCAACATTGTATATGAACTGTAGTTTAAAGGTTTTGAGAAAGCTGGTAAACTTTTTTCATAAGGTTTTGAATTCTTTGAGTTTCACTCTAGTCAAGGCTTTCACAACTGAAGGTCCCAGTCTAGAATCACAATCAGAACAAAACTGTTAACCAGGTTTTAATTACATGGTAATATGCATCTTGAAGGATTGTTGTTAGGGTGTGGTGAAAACACGTGACATCTAATGATCTATGGCTTAAGGGAGGAATCTCTCTTGGAAGGTCTAATTTCTGTGGTTTTAAAATCAAAAGCAGGAATGTAGATTAATGAGGAAGCATGCTTGGCTCATCCAGCCAAACTAAATTCCCAAAGGTGAAATCTCCCTGTAGATGACAGCTTAGAAACAAAAGAATCAGCCAATTAGAGTTAATTTAGATAGGTTAACTTGGAGAGGCTGCTGAGCACAATGGACTTAGATTTTGAACTGGCCAGGAAAAAGAAGGATGCTTCTTGCTGCTAGCTGAGAGTTGGTGAAACAAAAATGCCGTGGTTATGCAAGTACTACTGAAAAGAATGATCAGAAAAATAAAATGGCTTTTGTCTGTTGCAAGAAAGGAATGAGAATCATCTACAACCCTGCTCCTGGGGCCTGTTTGGGAGCCTGAGGTTTGAATGTGTTCTCTTGTACAAGAGGCCTGTAAGTGGGGAAGGATGCTGTATGAAATTAATAAACTCTTAGACTTGAGAATAAGAGAAATATTAACAACTTCTTGCTTTCTTTCTATCATCTGCTTTCCTTATCAATTCTGACTTGCCTCAGTGAAAGACACAAGAAAATACAATATAAGTAGAAAGTACTAAGTAATATTAATTTTCTCTTATTAGAAACAAAGATAAAAATACTAGGTTGGGATTGGGCAGACTATGTTAACACAGTTTGTGTTGGTTGTTGGTTTTGGCAATGGAGGCCTACCTTGGAAAAAAATTATTTTCTTAAACATTAGCTCTGGAGGGAGGGGACTGGTTTTCCAATGATACATTTGAGTCATACTTGTCATGTGGTCCCTAACCATCATGGGAAATTTTAACTATTGAATGTTATTTAAAAAATAAAAAAATTTTTGAAGCTTAACTCAAGAGCCTAATCCAAAGCCCCTTTGACTCAAAGGAAAGGATCCCACTGTCTGCAGTAGTCCCTGGATCAGATTTGGTTCTCACTACATAGTTTGCTAGGTTACCAGAGGTTTATTTACCTATTCTTAAGGCTGGTTGCTTTCAGACAGCCAGATGTTGTAAATATTCATGCTGGAGTAAATTTATCAGGGATATTGAGTCCAAATGATCCTTGTAGTTCATAAGGTCCCTTGTCTTCTGCCCAAGGGCTCTGTTAAATTTTTGAAAGGTACTGTAGAAAGAGGTAGACTGATTTGATTTATCAGGATCCCTGACCTTTTTGTCTTTTTCTGTGGCTTGCATTGTTTTTGGATATTTAAGTAAATATAACTGGTTCTCCAAAGAGCTGTGCAGTTTCAATTTTGTAACCCATGAAAAAGACACCAGATAGTACTGGGAACGCAAGTTTCCCATCTCTGCTTTGGACTTCTCTTCCTCCAGCGTGGTTATTGAACTTTGGCAACAGCTGCAAAAGCTGCTTTTTGAAGACAGTGACAGTGTTGTCTGATGCTTTTACATAAAGGTTTAAAATAGTGGTGTAAAACAGCTAAATGGACAGTATGTCAAAGCACGTTAGAAGCTGTAAAGGGAAGGCTGATTGATTCCTTTTTAGGCCAAATGATAGCAAGAATAGCAGACTTACAAGCACAAAATTTAAAGGACAGGTTTTGTCCTCAGTTGTAGCCCTGGAATAACATTATTCCTTTGTTATTCAAAACTGAAAAACTTTTACTAAAATCCACAAATAGAACAGACCTTACCTGCCTTAGGAAGCCTGATGTTTAGTCCTAGTGTGACTGTTCTGTAACACACATTCATGTTTCCATCCTGGGTTATTAAAGGTAGTGCCACTGAGGTCGTCTTATGTGTCTCCTTTAAAATATTTGTAGCTGTCACTAACTTCATAAAAACTAAAATACCCTGAAGCCTTGAAAGCTTTTAATTTTTTTCCCCACTTTTCTTTAGCAAATTATTGTAGGTTAGAAATCTGTGCAGGTTTTTGCATTTTTAGAAAGCTGATCTAGAAAACAAGTTGTCATACGTACTTATGACTTAGTAAAGTTACTGAGATTGCTTTATTCACTTGTGTTCCAGAAGTGGATTTTCAGGAAAGCAGTTACTCTTTGTTGCTTTAATTGGTAACACAAGCAGAGATCATGAAATAATTCTCTTTTGTCAATTCCTAAGTCTGTTCAATGGCTTTCATCAAAGAATGGCTTGTTGAATCTTTGCCATACTTTTCAGAAAAGCAAAAAATCTTGCAATGTCTTTATTCTTGGGGGGGTGGGGAGGAATCTGCACTTTGGCTGGGTAAGGTACTTTAGCTAAACAGTAAAATCTTTAAATTAGGTTTTCAAATTTTGATACCTGACAAAGAGCAAAAACTCCCTTTTTATTGTTTCTGTTTCAATAATAATTAAAGACAGATGCAAGAAATCAGACTTAAAAAAAGAAAAGACAAGTAAATCCACTACACAGTGCTTTAATTTGGTAAAAGGAATGAGTAAATCGCTGGGTGATTTACTCATGGATGCTCAGTGCTTATGAATGCCTTTTCCATAGATCATGCCATCAAGGCCACTGATGGTTTCGTTACCTCTTAAAATCAGTTAATATGGTCTGTCAGAGTTGCAGGACCTGCTGAAAAATATTGATCCCCTTGAACCTGAATAGGACTCCTTCAAGCGCAAGTGTTCTTATGGTTTATGCTAACACTTTGTACAGTTTACCTCATAGTAATCAATTTTCTATTCCCAATGAAGCATTAACTATAGTGAGCAGGTTGACATGCTGACTGAAAGCTTGAAATTGTAAAAGGGAAAGAAACAAATTGCAAAGTGCTCCTCATCTGTTCCCTGCTATCTGGGCAGTAACCACCAGCTATCTGGATTTTTTTTTTTCCCCCTAAGTTACCTGTCTTAAATACAGCACACCCCCACTCCCCCAAGCAGAATTTAATAAAAAACATTGAATTTGCCATCTGTGTCTCTGTATGACTGCAGGAAAACAATGAATACAGACAGAATATAATTTACACATAGCTTTGAAGTTTTTTGTGTCAATTTTTCATTAAGAGGCTGCTGAAAGTTAAAATCTCTGTTTTTAATTATATATACGTGTATATATGGATGTTTGTATCTTGCAGGCTCATAATATATAAATAACAACTGAAGACTTTACAGATGAAGTCTGAACTATTAGCTGAATATGCAAGTACTAGATTGCTTTATATAGTAGTTTGTTATAGCAGTTAATAGCAGCTGCGTGATCCCATTTTCTTTTATATATGCTATGAAAAATATTCTAGGACACTGCTGAATGTTTTAGGGCTTGAGTAATGAAAAGGGTAAACTGCAGTCAGCACAGCTGCAGAAGATGTTCGGGCCTTTTCTTATCTTGCAGATAGTTCTCAGCAACAATTCAGCTACTCCAGTTTGGATCCGGACTTCTAAGCCTAAACCTCAATCACTAGTAGCATTTCGAGCTATGTCAGCTGGAGTTACTTTTCCATGCTCCTCTGTATTTCTTGTTTTTTAAAAAGTAATCATTCTGAATTTCCTCTGAGTTTTATTCACAGAGGGGTTAAAAAAAAAAGCAAAGGGTAAGGATTTATTTGGCATAAAGGGGAATAAACTCAAACTCTGGGTTCTGGGAAGACAGGACTGTTTTCACAAAAATGGCCAGTGAATCGGGTACTCATGTACCTGCAAACACTTCTAAAACTGCTGTTAGTACCTGACTTTATCCTGTCACTTTGTCAGTGTCACTCACGTCACAAGTCAAAACCTCTGCTGAAAGAATGACAAGAATTTGACAACTTCTCTGTCGTTTTATCTCAGTAGCCTCCTGCCTTAAGGGAGAGACTGCACAAAAAATCAGAACAATGAAATTGATGTTGGACCATGTATGAAAATTCAGGAGCATGAGAAGATGCTAAAAAGCTAAACCTGCAGCTTTTCTCAATTCAGCATGCTCCTAATAGGTTTCCTATTTGTTACTAGAATACAACTTAAAAAGAAGTGAACTTTATTTCAAACTCTATATTTCTAATAATTAATTGCATTGAAAATCTTTCTGAATGGGTGGCTAAATGGGTGTTTCTTGTCTTTTCATAATGAAGGTTTCATTTTCTCGTATTTCCAGGTGTAAGTGCCAGTGATTTCCTACTTCACTCAGAGGAAAATAGAGAATAATAGATGTAACCTGTGCTATTTTAAAGCATTTTCTTTAAAAGCAAAAAGATAAGTTGGAACTAGAAAGAAAGGGGTAGTTCATCTTCTGTCAAAAATATAAATGCAAGAGAAGGAATATATATACACAATTTGGTTTTATATGAAATATACATGTAGTACATATGCACAATATAGATAACTTCTCTATGAAGTACTATGAAAATCATACTGTAACTGAGTATACGCGTGGTTTTGCTGGCCTCAGATGTGATAGGAGCAATGTCTTGTTTGTCAATGTACCTTCAATAACCAAGAGTTCTTCTGCTCACCCTGTAAGCAAGCTCAGCCTCTACAGTTACAAACCTCTGCAGTCTCTTGCAGATGGCAATTTCCTACTCTGCCTTAGTGCAGTTGTGTGCTAGTCTACTCACACTGTTTCAGGGGATATGCTTTTTGAG
>Ga0181612_144408_pt1 | contig 16944 bp, 11 predicted proteins | sample HoacroProtozoa21_FD_119630 | JGI IMG/M metagenome (GOLD analysis project Ga0181612, IMG submission 119630) | Hoatzin crop microbial communities from Cojedes, Venezuel. Combined Assembly of Gp0051906, Gp0051904, Gp0051908
CAACTCTCTCAGCCTGTCCTCATAGGAGAGGTGCTCCAGCCCTCGGATCATTTTTGTAGCCCTCCTTTGGACCCGCTCCAACAGTTCCATGTCCTTCTTGTGCTGAGGGCTCCAGAGCTGAACGCAGTACTCCAGGTGAGACCTCACCAGAGCAGAGTAGAGGGGCAGAATCACCTCTCTCGACCTGCAGGCCACGCTTCTTTTGATGCAGCCCAGGACACGGTTGGCCCTCTGGGCTGCCAGCGCACATTGCCGGATCATGTCCAGCCTTTCGTCTATCAGTACCCCCAAGTCCCTCTCAGCAGGGCTGCTCTCGATCCTTTCATCCCCAGCCTGTTTGAGCTAAGCCTTTGTCAATCATTAAATTAAAATATTACTTTCCATTCTTATGTTACTTAGCTGATTAATTTATTTTTTCCCTACTCTACTGACATGTGTATTATCACAGATAGATTTTTTTTTTTAAACTAATATGAGCTGCTCCCCTGTTGTGGACATGTGTGCACAGTAAGTTATGAAAATAAAGGGGTGGATTATTTGGCAGTTGCGCATATGATCATATTGAACAGTCTTCTAAAGCACCTGTATGCTGCTAATTTCCACAAATGAGACAGCATTAGCTGACCTTTAGTCTGCTTTGGTCTTCTCTGGGATTGCAATTACTATGTACAAGGTACTTTCTGGTAAAGTGCTACATGAAATCGCAGAAAATGAGGTGGGGGAAAATCCTTGCAAATGTTTTTATTCTGTTAGCTTCTAAACTAACTCACTTTTAAAAAAAATATTACATTAAGGGAAAAAAAATGACTAGTAACAATAGTGATGCACATGGCACCTTCTCTGAATATAGACTGGATGGATCTTAAATCCCCGGGAGCTCAAGAAACTCAGAAGAGTCTGTAAATGGCATGTTATTGCAGGTGGGTTTGTGAATTATGAGCACTGCAAGTATGAACAAGCAAGCACACATAAGTATAGACTGTGTGGAACTGTGGTAATTTTTAATCGTAAGGCTAAAATGCTTAAAATGTTTCAGTCCACTCTTGTTGAAGTTTGGACTCGTGTCTGTCCTGCGGCTTGTGTTTGGAAGAATGTGCCATAGAGGTGGAGTCATGGCTTTTCAGTTCCAATCCAAGAAAAGTCAGCTTTTAGCAGGTGGTCTGAAAACATGCAAACCAGAACACTCTTTCAAAAAAATGATATTCCCCCCCGGCCCCGGTTTGTTTTGGACCCTTTGAACTGGAACTTCTGAGGTAATAGGTGTATCATGGATATAGATCTATAATCCATGACCTTATTACAAGTGATAAATTAATATTTCCAAACCTAATTGCCTCACTAATGTGCACCCACACCTGTCCTAACTTACTTCTTCCATTTTTCAAACTGCCAGTGAAAGCAGCTGATCACTATTCTCTGCTAAAACAAATCTACTTCTGGTAGGCAGAGTGAAAAATAATATCTTACTCACAAAAACAAAAAAAGCGCCATATGAAATGTAGACAGAAATGGTTTGGGAGAAATGTTGTTTAACCTAAAAGCTTTGAACAGAAAGCTGTTTAACTGAAGAGGTTTCACAGATGCACCACCTTGAAGCTAATGGACCGGGACCAGTATAAATGAGAGAAGAATCTGGTCACTTATGTCAAAATAGCCAGGACCTCTTTTCTCTTGTGTGCTGGTTTCATTCCACGACGACTCTGGTGCTTCACATCCTTCTTCCAAGCTACTGTTCCATTAGGCTACAGCCTCTCTATGCCTTACTCAGACAAGCTCGCATTAGAAGTCAGCAGGAACCTGACCAAGTAAAATCTGAAACAATAAATGTTCCTCTGTCATTTAGCAAAGCATGTCTCTGCAGGATCTGGTCCTGTTAGATTTCCTGAGTAAAGCTGAATTAAATCACCATGTGGCCTCTGTCTAACCTTTTGGTAATGCAACAGGTTTCATAGCAGTCATATATTTAGATTTCTTTTTTGATATCGTGATCTGTAATATTGTGGTTAAAGGAAACAAACAAATACTTTCCTCACTGCTTCCCCCCTGAATTCCAAAATAACTTTCAGTTTATTTGCATGTGATCCATATAGCTCCTGATATACACAAAGTTTTAGTTTTCTCTGATCATCTCAACTTTGTAAACCAAGTATTAATCCCACTTTGTAATTTTTATTCTCCAATGCTTTTTATTCTCCTAAGAACTAAGTGTCTAGTATGTACATTGGTCCCAGTGCACGTGGTGTTTGGGACAAAGTGATAAACGTGAATATATTGATTAGGAAAATCACTTAGCTCTAATTTCTCAAATGTCACTGAATAAGAGATCACTCTCATGTGAAGCAGGGTTGTCTAGTTGGAATACTTTTAGAATTCTTCTGTAATCCCATGCTTGCATTTCAGAAATTAGCAGTCTGTTGCTAATAAGAAAGCAGGGTTGTATCTCTTCAGTGTCTTCAGACATCCTTCCCAAAATCAAGCAAACACCACACTTAAAAAACAAACAGCAAAACGAAAAAAAATCCAGACCCCCTACAAAACCACACTATGTAATATATCAACCTAATGCTGCAGTCCTTAAAAATTGAAAGATCCTTAAAAATCACAACAGATATGAAATTAGAGTTGGGTAGGAAATAAAGTACGTGGAGGGTCACAGTGGAGGGGGGTAGGGAATCAAATAAGAATTTCCAGAAAGAAAGTCAGTGTACTTCCAGAGGCATACAACAGGCCGTTTTAAAAGCTGACGTTGAGAGAGAGAACAAGATATGGAAAATCAGAGCAAGATAGTTAGAATCCTGTGCGCAAAAGCCACAGGTGATTCTTAATAGGCAATAAATTAGCTGAAGGATACAGAAGAGTACTTATTTTTGTGGCAATAACAATGCTTTCATTTTCCAGCAAGTTTTTAACTGAAAAAATTTGCTGAAAAGTAATGCAAAGAATAGGAGTATAATTGTGAATTAGGAACCAAATTATGCCAGGCACAATTGAATAAGTTCTGACTTTTCTTACTGACAGACATGTATATTAATAGTTGGCACTTATTGAACCAAATATGAATATTCATCTTCATTTATATTTCAAGGCCTTTCATTCCTCAAGGACCACAGTGCTTTTGACCAATTTTCATCCACATTACTAAAATGACAGCTTTCACTCCTGGGCCCTGACAGAGGTCTGCAGAATTCATTGGAGGTCCTGGGAGGAGGGAACCAGCTCCCGCTCCCAGCTGTCCACAAACACTCATTAAGAGAGGCAAATATCCAGCAGAATCTCTGTGAGAATTTTTAATCACGCAAAGGCTCTGCTAATTAGGTAGCTGATGGGGCATAGAGAGCACAAGGACAAATTCTTTAAACAAAGGACTAGAAACTTTAAGAGCTTTAATTACTTGGGCACAGAGTTCATTTCAGAACTTGAGAGCAAATTATTCTAATAACAATAAGACCAAGTAGCAGGCCATATTAGTGAGAATTGTGCAGAAAAGTTCAGTTTTCTTGGGCTGTCACAACTGTGATTGGAGCATATTGGAAACTGAGGTGGTTATAAAGGTATTAATAATAAACTCTATTGTGAAATGGATTTGATGCAGAAGATTTCCTACAAATGTGCATTCTGTTCTTCTTTTCTGTGAGTACTTCTTTGCCAGGGAGTATTACACTATGTCCTATACCTCAAAATGCTCGAGTAGCTCAAGAGGTGGATACTTTTACACAAATGAAGAACAATGGTTATTTTCAAAACAAAATCTCGCCTTTTGTTTAGTGCAGCAGACTTTCTCCAAAACCTAAAAACTGGAAATATGTTGCTTTCTTTTTGGCTAGAAGAAAATCCATTTCACTGGCTGAAAATTACGGGTTTGGTTTTTGCTTGCTTTGTGAGTGCATAAATAGCATGGCTGTGTCATATGGTTTCTCCCAGAACACAGTTTAGGCTAGAACAATTTCCCGGATCTCTTTCTCCTAGGTGGAATAAGGAAGAGACAGAAATTGCTAAGGAAAAGGAAAAAGCAGCTTGAAAGATTCAAATTGGGAAACTGCTCTCCGACCTGTCAGAGAAGAATATAGGAAGTTTACAGCTCTCTTGCCCTTGGACAATGCAAAACATCTGATGTGCTGCTCTTGTCATTACAGATGAGAAGTCTTAGCAAGCTTGACTGTAATTGAGCACAAGGAGCACATCCTGCCTGTGTACCAGATGAGAAGCTGATTTCCTTTAGGCAGAAACTGCGGTGACCAGGAAGGAAGGAAAGGAAGGAAGTGTTTGATGTCTGCTGCAAAAGGTTTGCTGGCCTTGGATATCTATGCGGTCAGGGTTGGGGGAACCACTGTATGGTACATTTGCTGTATATTAGAAATCTTCTGTGAATATGCACATGGAATTTTCTTCCTTTTTCTTTTTAGGAAGGTCTGTAACTTGTCTGGGAGTCTGTTTGTGACAAGGAGGAAGGTGTCAGTTTTTACCATGTGTTTACATTTGAGACCTTGTAGCAGCCTTCCAGTACCTGAAGCTGAGGAGGGACTTTTTGCAAGGGCATGTAGCGACAAGACAAAGGGTAAGGGCTTCAAGATGAAAGAGGGTAGGTTTAGATTAGACATAAGGCAGAAATTCCTTGCTGTGAGGGTGGTGAGGCACTGGAACAGGTTGCCCAGAGAAGCTGTGGCTTCCTCCTCCCTGGAAGCATTCAAGGCCACGTTGGATAGGGCTTGGAGCAACCTGATCTAGTGGAAGGTGTCCATGGCAGGGGGGGATAGAACTAGATGATCTTTAAGGTCCCTTCCAACCCAAACCATTCAACGATTTTATGATTCTATTACACCTTCTCCCACCTCCCACTGCTCTTCCCCTCGCTCTGCCAGAAGCTACCTCCTCCTGACATTGCCCAATTCATCTCCCTGTTAGTTATAATAACTTTAATAGAAATTAATCTAGTTCAGTGTGATTAAGCCAAGACATAAGTAACTGCTCAGACAACGAATTGGGACAGTGGATACCTGTTAGAGGTCACAAAACTGAATTTATTATAAGCAACAAAGACAAATAAGATAAAAAAAAAAGCTCTCAAAATTCAGAGGTCCTTTTCTTTTCTTACAAAGAGCAAAAAAAATGAATATGAAAAAAATTATTTTAAAATATGGATATCCATAAGAAACACGGACCATTGTTACGGAATCAGACATAAGAGCTATACAAACACCAGTTTCCCTAGGCCTTCTACAGGTTACTCCGTTGTTCTGAGGGTGACTGCTTTTGGAACAACAGCAGCTGACTTCTGATTCAGCATCCCTTCTCACAGCCATTTCAGTTTGTTGTACCTTGCAAAGTGGATTAAAAAGCTATTTTGGAGATAGACTGATGAAGCAAGACTGGTCTTATTCTATATGTTCTATATATTCAAGATATATATTAGTAGCCCATGACAAATTACTGTCATTTAGCCTTAGACGCACTGTCACTAAGGAAGCAAAAGAACTAAATATGATGTAAACGTATGATGAAGTGTACTATATAAAGTGCATGTCATTAAAAATGTCCTTATAATTCTTCTTTTCTGACATGCACCACAGTACCTCAACCGGTTTCAAGACAAAAGGACTCATCTGACACATACCTGCCATACCTGGCAGGCAAGAGGCATGATGGAAAACCGTTACAATGCAGCTGGGGACTTTGCCATTCCAGGGGTTTATCTGAGCACAAGGCATTGTTAAGCAGTGTGCTTTCCTGCCTATTGCAATGGGATGCTGCTAGACCTCTCCCACAGAATCAAATTCACCAGAGGTGGATGGTCAGTGGATCACAGCCAGCTAGTGATCTGCCGGATGATGCGCTGAACTGATACAAGCATACTTATGGTTCAAGCCACAGGCTGAAGGTCAAGGCTGGAGGCTTGATGAGTCTGTGTCTTGATTTGCTGCTTTTATCATGCAAGGCCTGGAAGGGATTCTCGGGTTACAAAAAGGTATGGTCCTGTATTCTCTGTACTGACTAGCACCACAGGAGAAATGGCTGCTCCAGTTAATCTTTCCCCTTTGCTTCAAAAGGCAAGTAGCTCACTTTACAGCTCAAGCCAGAAACTTATATTGGAACAGAAATTTTTTCAAAAGATTGTTTGATTATTTTAGCATGCAAGAAAGGTAGGATAAGAGGATTAAAAATCCAGCTTCAGTAAAGTCATTAGCCAAGCTTCTTCTAAACTTCGTAAGTTCAGAATTTTACCTGAAAGCTATTAATTGCAAAAGTCTGCTTTTCTTTTGAAAAGTTGGAACCTACATTTACTTCCACCTAGTATTTTCCCAATACTTTCCTGCTCTTGCTGTTTCTAAGTACAAGAAACCTGAGAGACCAACAAATCCAAAAAAGTATTGGAAGAGAAAATGCCGCAACAAAAAACTGTTAAATGAAGTAACAGAATGTAAGAGTGGTTGGGTTTCTTTTGATGCTCTGAATTCTGAAGATGCATAATAACAAAGTGACATTTTAAGTTTCTAACAAAAGATACTTCCTCATTAACATCAGGTTTCAAAACAAAAATATAATTTCTCACTAATACTCAAAGAACAAGAAAACAAAAAATATATATTCTTTTTTTTCTTTAATAGACCTAGTGAATAATCTTGGAAAAACCTAGTGACTCTTTCTTCAGTAACAGTTTGATTTATACTATTATTACACTCAGCAACATGAAACACAAAGAGAAACCTCATATGCTAAGATATTTCAGCAAGCCTCCTGCAACAGAATACTGTAGCTCCTTAATAAAACTACCCAGCGTATTAGTAAAACAGCAGATAAATGAGTAGTAGATGATTTACTTCAGTTTTCCAAGGTCTTTGACAAAGGATTGCAGAAGAGGCTGTAAGTACGAGCCAAATTACCATGAGGTGGCAAAGTAGTTCTTACATTTAAAAAACCTGAAGACGTAGAACCCAAAATGGAGAAATATCTAATTTCAGCATGGGAAAAGATAACTGTGAGGTCCCTGATATCCCATGCTTCCATGTCTCCACCCAGGAAGCCTGTTGCTTAATACAGTATCATCTGAAAAAGAAGACAAACAATGCAAATATTTATTATTCAAACTTCCAAACAATTACAGCAATGCCACTCTTGGTTCTGCTTTATAATTCTCTGTATAGCAAATACTCATTCTTCTGTAATGATTAATCTCCACAAAAAAAAGGTAAAGTATTCCTAAATGTCTGTAAGAGGATAAGCTGCAGTGCTTCATAATAATTAAAACTTGGTTGAATACAGACAATAGACAAGAAGAAAATCCAGTGACAAGAGATGTTGATACTTTCATCTGTGGCAGTCTCTTCTGAAATAAGCAATAACCAATCACTCTCTATATGAGAGAGTGCTGGAAAGGACTATCTATCTGTAGGGAGGACTTCTTCAAATTAGGCAAAAATGGATGTTCCAGCCATTTGCGAAATCTTATTCCAGAGTAATCATTCTCAGTAATGGTCTGAGGTGCTTCAGCTACTTTCTGTTTGTATTTCCTCTCTTTCGCTCCTCCTTTCTGAGAGAAGGGAATGTTGGAATTTCCTAGGAATTAATTCTTCTCTTACATTTCCTCATAACATTCCTGTAGCATTACAGCCCATAGTGAGACCTCTCTACACCCAAAAGTTCACAAAACTGATTTCCATTCTTGAATGACTGAACTGGACCAGGTGTTAAAGACAGCCTTGAGAACTGTGGAGAAAGAGGTAGACTGACACCAAGAAGAATAATATTTCAAGGCTTTTTCCTTTCAGAGAAAAATAGCCAAGCTTTTATATCAGAATTGTAGTGAGAATAGCGATAGTTCTCTTGTAGTGTTTTTTTGACACCTTGCTAGCACCCAGCCCTGCTGTCTCAGCTGAGGTAAATGAGAAATTGTTGTCACCAGCAAATTAGTTGCAACAAATTCTAAGCCTGTTCTTGCTCAGAAGAACATCAAAAAGTGCTTTAGGTTGCATCCTTTGGCTCACTCGGAGGCATTTGTCTCTAGCTAGCGTCTAGGTTGGAAATCAACTACTGCTATCTCCCTTCCCTACTCAAGGCAGGACCTGGCCTATTTTTCAATATGTCCTTTATGAACCAACAGTCTTCCTGTCCTTACACTGCTACACAACCGCTCAAGAGGAGAGAGATCTTTCCTATCTCTGATAGGGGTGTGGGGGCATGTGTGTTATCTGCATTTGTTTGTGAACGTACTGAGCAGTTCTTGATAGCTACGGGGAGGTATGTTGTAAACTCTCGGTAATGAATACTTGTAGACATGAATGTTTGTGCATACCTTCACTATAAAAACAAGTTGAAGCCTGCACCATTTAGATTGTCTTACTTTTCAGAATTGCACCGCTCTGAGCCTCTTCTCCTGAAGATTTTATGTGATCATTGCATAAATTGGAAGAGTTCAGATAAGCATTATGTGACTTTTCTTGACTGAAGCTGGAGATGACAAACAACTTCTAATTTATTCTCCATTGGAAAAGCATTTAATAATAGGTTTGATTTAAAAGAGCATTCATCTGTAAGATCCCTTTATTGCAAATTTTATTTCAAATAAGAGGATTCAGTACTTCAGATAATTATACTGCCTTCTTTGGGAGGAAAAGCAATCTCTCTCACAGACAACTCGGAGCAAGTCTGATACGACAATATTTATTTCTGCGGTGTATGTATTTTTAGAACTGTCACAAGTTACAAGGCTGAGAACAGCAGTCAAGTGACGTTTATCCAATCATGCATTGATACATACAATGACTTTTTTGTCCTATACCTTTGCTTTTTTACTTATGAAAAATTTAATTTCTGTAACTTGTGGAAGCGAATATAAAAGCCTAATTTAAAGTCTCAACCCTGCCAGCAACCCTATATGAGAAGCCCCTACTGAATCTGTAAGGTGTGTACATGGTGGTTTTGGTTTGGGAGTGCAAGAAGCTGGAGAGGACAAAAGGTGTTCAAACCCTTCTTCAAGGTACCAAGTCAAAGGAAGAGATAGTAAAGATACATTTTATCCCTATACTCTTCATCCAGTAAACAGTTAAACAGCAAGCCCAAGGTCTTTTGAAGGCCCACCAACAGACTCACTATAAGGCTCCAGGGTTAATCTGGAGAAAAGGTATCAAAAAAGCTGGCACTTATGGTACCCATATAAAAATGGTCAAAATGTTCTTTCCTCAGCCCTGTTGTTGCCATGATGAGGACAGGATGCAGGACGTAAAATTTCAAACAGTATCTTTTATAAGACCAGCTGACATAGCTGGGAGGAGTAGACCAGCTTTGAAGCACATCAGCCCTTCTTCAGTCTACTATGCAAGCAGAACCTTTTCCACGTTGTAGAGCCTAACAGCTATTTTGGGTTGTAATTTACCTGTGTTGATCAGTTACGCAGTTTATCCAATTATGCGACACTCCCAAAAACAAATTGTAGGCAGTGTTTCCAGACACAATACATTCACATTGGGTGGGGATTTACAGTTCAAGACATAGTCCCTGCGGAGAGGGCTTTGGAGTCTTTAAAAACTTTGGTTTTCTCTGGCACCAACACTGTGGCATATCCAGGACCCAATGTCTCCATCACATCTGGCACTGATGCTCAGTTATTCAGTAGAGCCTACTGAATCACCAAAACCACTTCCTGCAAAGGACTTTTTGTAAATCTCTTATCCAAGTACTGACCAAGCCCAGCCCTGCTTAACTGTACGAAATCATAGCCTAAGGTGGTGTGACTGCAAGCACAAACAGCATACATCTGTCATTTCAGCTCAGTTAGTAATCCAGTTGCCTTCTGCAGAATTAAGCCTAACTTTCAACGTTGTCATAAGATGTAGTCTTACAAGAAGCAGGGTTACTTTTGTAGTAAAATAATCTCAGTAGAGTATATTCAAACATACGCATTTTTTCTTTTACGTATTCTGGTCAGCAATGAAAAAACTGCCCGTGTTGCACAACGCTGTCTGAATTAACTTCCGGCTCTAGTAACTATTATTAAAATGGCTAAGTAAGAAAAGAAGATCTAAAAAAGGATAAACGATACCACTGTGGGATCATTTTATGCATAAACACAGGTTTCTACAGTTACTCAGAGACTCTGACAACATTCAACAAAGTCAGTTTTTTCAAGCCTGAGTGTTTAAATTTAGGTGCCTAAGTGAAAAATAAAGGAACCCGCCTAAGCGTAGGTCTAGCAGACTGATTGTATGTACCCATGATCACATTTCCAGAAGTGTTTAACTTCTACAGCGCCTACTGATTGTAGTCAACATCTCCGACAATCACAGCAGGAGATCTGAAAATTATGGTCTATATTTGTATCTGAAAAAAAACAGTAATAAGTTTACACAGATGCAGGCTTCTGTTGGGGCATATCCTGGTCTCTGCCTACGGCTTGAATAACTATGCTATATGCGGGACTGATGTGCAAGTATTCGTGCCCCCCAGCCATGAAATAAGAAGCAGCTGCTGCAGCAGCCCATGTGCTATTGTAACAGGGCAGCTGCTGTATCCTTTGGAGAAGGGTGTTGCCTTACAAGGAGTTAGTTCCTCATGGTTATGGAAGCATGTCCCACACACTCCATGTTCTCTGACCTGTTTCACCTTGAAACATCCTGTGCAGTAACTCAAGGTGAGCTTGCGCTGAACCTAGGGCTCCTGCAAAGTCATAAGGTTCCAGGTGCAAGCTCCCGGTGTCCTGCCTCCCACATGTAAGCAAGCTATGCTGAATCCTATACACATGGCAGGTATACTTAAACACTTGGAGCAGGACTGGAAATAAATCTGAATTAGAGCATAATTTGGGGCTTTTTTATCTAAAGATAAAGGTTATACTAAAGATTTGGTGTTATTTGATTATAATAAGACTCTATGGTTAGTGTTCTAAAAAAACAGTTATTTGCTTTCCTGTTTCTCTTTGCACTTATGCTGGGCAAGACCTCTAGCCCAGTGCATCTGCATATAAAATGAAAGAAAATTTATAACAATAAGATCTCGCTACACTCCACAAGGATGTATCACTCCCCCGCCCCTCAGTAAATTATTTTGCTGGAGGCTACATCATTCTCTCTGAGTAGTATGTTGGGAGTTGACAGAGGCGTGAATAATTCACCGTGTAGGAAGCCTCCCCAGGCCGAGCTGAGCTGCAGCATGTTAGGCCGGCCTTTGATGCAGACTGGTTGGGCAGGTTCCTGGGCGCCCTGGGAACCGGTCTGACGGGCCTGTTATGCCAACAAATTCTGGTATGATTCCATGCTCTCCAGAATGCAGAAACCTGCCCAGCCAGTTAAATGAAAGGCATATTAGGTTATCCATTGCACATTGTATATATCTTAGGTGCAGCAGATCTCCTCTCGGCATTCTCTAGTGTGGTCCACAGTGGCTTCCTCATCTTACTTACACTTGAGGTTTATAGCTGGAGGGGAAGTCAATAGTAAATATTTATCACCCCGATCAAGAACAGAACTTTTCACATTTCAAACAGAAGGGTGAGTTTTGAAAGTCTTTCTTTAAAATTAATTTAAGATAACCTTAAGCAAAAATTTCTCTTATGCTTGAAGTGGTATAATGGCTATCTCCTTAATGTGTCTGAGTACTGCCAGTCTCTATGGTGCTTGTTGACAGCATTTTTGTGAGTGCAGCTTTTTGACCCTTCTGTGTGCAGCTCAACACCATCTGCTCTGTCTGCAAGAGTATTTACTCGAGAGACAGTTCAATGAACTTAGCACAGGAGTGAGAGAGAGAAATTCCACTGCTGAGGACTTAGTATTTTGAGCAGGTCATTTAAGTATTGCCTATATGTCTTCTCTTTTACACAGTGTTTTTATATTCCCTGTCTCATAACAGCACTATTGTGACAAGGCATAGTGTCATACAGTAAGATGTGTGGTCATTAATTCTTGCCATACTAACTTTTTTAATTGTCCAATTTTATGGAGTTAATTAAACGTAGATTTACATATTCAGAATTGGTTTCATGGTAAAACAGGAAATGTACTTGTCATTCTTATTGCTTTCTTTCTATATACTTATCAGAAATTTACCTGTTTAGAATGAGTAACAGTGGTGGCAATGGTAACAAAACGCAGTCCTAATCATAAAGAGTAGGCAGACCTGAAAGTTGTACCTCTGTCTGCAAGTGAGTCCATTCACAGGTTCTGTGTCGAGTAAGAAAAATTAAACAGTGTGAAAACAAAAGCTGTGGAATCTGGTAACTGATTAACTACTGCAGCACAGAAGTACTTGCTGAGCTGAATAGAAAGGAATGAAGACAGGTTTTGTCATGCCTGTTAGGACAAAATAACTTTAACTTTAGTAAATGTGAATCTTCTTGCCATCTGTGTAACTAAATTTTTGAAAACCCTCACATAGCTACTTCCATCTCCCTAGAAATCTTAATTTTGTCTATCTTTAAGTGAAACAATTACCATTCTCTTTCATGATGTAAAAAAAAAAAAAAATACAGTTCCCAGTGGACATAAACCACTAAATACAAAAATATTTATACAGGATTATGTAAGACTTTATGGTAGTCACACAACAGGAAGCTTCAGTTATGGAGGTGTTTACTGCCAGCTATTTCCAGGTTGATGCAAAAATGAACATAAGTATTCTTCTGTAGAATGCCAATAAAAAGGCCTCCTGAGCAGCTTAAAAACTCAAGGAAAGCAGATTGAAATGACCTTCTCATTAGCAGCATTGTATTTGTGTGTAAAAATTTTTCTTCAAAGTGTGGGAAAACAGAAAAAAACATAGGGAAAGTTTTGTACTCTCACAGAAGACAATAATATCCATCAGGAAAAACCACTGAATTTTTATCATCTCTGTTGCTCTTGCTATCAAATACAGAAGGAAAACTTGCTAAGGAATAAAGCATTTTCAAAAGAAAAAATTATAGCTGGCTGAACTGCATGGTTTGCACAGGGACTCTCTGTAGAGTCTATAAAATGGTACAAGAGAGCTTTGCTTTCTGAAGCTACAGGATTTTAACACAGTACATTTTTAAAATTCAAACCAAATAAATCAGTTTTTCAAGATACCACTTGCTATCCCTTCTCTCTACAGTTTATGTGTTCTGTTACATTTGGGTTTTCCTCAGCTGCTTTTTTTTAGAGGGCAGGAAGGGCAGGGGCCATTGTTTGGGGAGTTTTTTTCTCAAAAGGTAAGTAAAATATTATTTCTCTTTTGCTTGTTTTCCTGTCCTGAATTCTTGCCGTTCACTACACTAAAAGGTAGATGGCATGATTTTGTACATAGACCTGTAAACTTCTGCTTCAGTCTTCCAAGCCTGAAACAGCCTTCCAAGGCTGAGATAAATATGCATAACTACTCAGACTATTCACATTAACCTGAGAAACATCAGTAGGAGCAAAACATTTCCGCATTCAGCTAACACAAGTAGGTGCTGCTGCTTAGAGTCTGCGGACCAGGAACACTGCACAGGTCCTGCAACAGCATCCCCCAGGTTGCTTTTTTTTCCTCCATCAAGGCTCTTTAAAAGACCTGAGAGTTTCAGTTGAATAAAACCTGGCTGTTTCTGACTACAGATGAGTAACAGTGAAAGCACTTCAAAGAAGAGGGTTTCTTAAAGTGAACAATGTTCCTGGCAGCAGGGAATTTGATCTTGGCTCAATTTCAAAAGTGGCTACGCAAGCAGCTTGAGAAGAATCAAATTCAGCTAGTGGGGGTGATGGAGTGGCTCCTCCCTATTTCTCCAGAGAAAGCAACTACCTGTGCCAGAGAGCACTGGTGTGCTCCATGCGCCCTCCCAGCTGTATGAAATCCTACCGTTCAGAGGACTGCCAGTTCCTCCACTCCCAGTTCAAACCCATTTAGGTAGCAGCTGAACTGTGCCACGTGCCCTTATTTGCTGCATCTGAAGTTGGGGTCCTTTGATGTCCTTATTGACAACTGCAACATAAAAGTTCATTACGTGAACAGGACTAGGGAGCTAGGCAATGTATTTATCCCTCAATGCAGATCTGCAAGTCAAGGAGGTTGTGAGCGCACAGGCTGTGTACGTGTATGTGCAATCTACTAAATCTCATGCAAATAAGTAAGGACTTCATTATCTTTTATATATACTCGTATATATATATACATTTATATATACAGGAAAAGAGCAATATATTTACCACTGTGTTTAAAACAATTAAAATATTTAAATTGGAGTTCCCCAGTGTAATGAAAAGTTGGTTTTAATCTTTAGATCTAAATTTAAGGTAATAGAAGTAAAAAATGTAAGCTTTCTGCTAATCTCTTTTAATACTATTCTGTAAGCATAAGCAGTGAGCTAGGTCACCGTCTGCTACCTGAATGGTTAGAAACACTGATGCAGACTCTATCACCGCCCAAAAAGCAGGAGGGGGTGTGTGAACCAAAGGCAATTTTTTTATTTTATCTGTGCTGCAACACTGCAGTACTCTTAAAATAGAAAATCAGTCATTAGTTGATATGCTGGTGAATAGTCCAGTCACCAAGAAGGAAGGCATTACCACTAAAGCACAACTGAAAATCAACAGCTCCACATACTATTCTTAAGATTAAACATTTCAGACCAGCCAAATCTAAAATGGGCTAGGATTAAATTAGGTTCCCTTTTTGCAGAGTTGCTCATGGTTAAGTATTCTGCCACCTAGTTTAATGTGCCATAGTAAGAGCTATTTTGAAATCTGGACATGAGCCATGACACCATAGAAAGTTTCATATCTGTTCAAGCGCAACAATGGTGAAGTATTTTTCCCACAGTTTTATTGTCTAGGTGTGTGTGTGTTTACTCTTACGAGATGAATGAGATGCAGTTCCAGTTAGACTAGTCAGCTTAAGACATCCACTATAAGTGACTATCGAATATCAGACTCTTCAGTAGTTTTCTAGCACGTTTAATGAGCCAGGGATCTATGCAGTAATTGGTGGCCAAGTACATGATTATGGAATACATAAAATCAAATAAATCTGGAAGGGAGATAAAGGTAAAGCTCAACTGCTGGTCTTAATCCATTATCACTTATTGTTGACTAGATAAGAATAACACTGTAGAAGTCAATGGATTTATCTCTCTCAAAAGTCCAACACGAGAGACTGAGAATAAACTGTTCACACAGTTTATTGGGAAATAAAATGGATGACATAATTATTTTCCAGAGTGCTTCCTATAAATAGAAAGGTCGGTCCAGTTTATGATAAAATTACCGAACAATCAGCAAGAGGGTTATTTTATGTGTATATACTTAAGACATCTGCTTCTCTTAACTCTGAGGAAATAATTACTTTCTTACATCACAAACTTTTAGACTGTAGAAGTTTCACAAGTAGAATAAGAAACTGCCAACAAGCATGATTTACAAAGACTGGAGTGTCTATCACAACCTATTCTGACCATTTCTTCCACAAGATGTAGCTAATTTTAGTTCTACCATATGTGTACTTATATGACAGTGCATCAAACTTACGATGTAAGTAATCAGCTGCTGAGCTATGAACACTGGATTTATTTTATTTTAGTTGAAAAATAAGTGGTTAAACAATGGTGAGGAACAAGCAGAAAAATTAACTACAAGACTTTTCAAAATACTTAAAAATTCAAGGTACACATCTGATGTGAAACCAAGAGTATTGTCAACAAATCCGAATAACAGATTTGAAGCCCTCTTAGTCACAGGTCATCTTGGACTCCTGTCTGACAGTATTTCAAAATACTTCAGAAATGTCAAAATAGTATTTCAGATCCAGTTTTATTTACGCTGTAGATCCATTCTTATGATACTTCATGGAGATCTGAGCCATCTGAGTCATGTAACAAGAGGAAACCAGAACAGCTACTAACAATTGTTAAATACCTGAACACTTAACTTTTTTTCATACTGCTATTATAATAATCTTATAATGTAAATAATCCAGTATTATAATAATCTGAAAACCACTTTTACTATAATCTAGAAAGTACATGCTTGCAGCACTGGCCCCTGCAAGCTGATCACTCTTGTGTCCCCTAATCACGCCACTAAGCCATCTCTGCAACTGTTTCTGTACTTACCAAAATAGTCCAGTGGAATTGTGTGAAGGCAGAATAGTGAAAAGCTGTGTTTTGTTTCTATTTCATTACTAAGGAGAACTACAAACTAAAAATTAAGGGGTTTATCTCACGGCAGACAGCAGGGTTGGTCCTAAAGAATGAAAGAACATTGATCTGCAATTCGGGCAAAAAAATTCTTTTGGTAAGTATCTCAGGAGTGATACAAAGGTTCAGCTGCCTTCTGCCATACTAATTATACACGCCTAGCAGTTTTCATATGACATAAAACATTAAAATACGCGCTAGGCTCTTCTGCTGCACGGTAAAATGACAAACCCATGGAGCGTGTCAAGACCAAGGAGAGGGAAAGCATTGCAAACACATCTTCTGTGCACAGACCCTAGCAGCCAGCAGACTACAAATCCTGCAGAAAAGGTAGCCTTGGCAGCACAGCCTGAATATTAGCCAGGCCACTTCTGCCACAGGACTATCGAAGCTCCTCTTCGCACCTAAGCCAGCAAGACTTTCTTTCAGGCAGGCTCCCCCCGTCTGGACAGCGTCAGGTTTTATGCGGGCTCTCAAACGCACCCTTGCTATCCCACAGCGTTCCGTGCCTGCTGCCGTGCCCAGCCGTGGCACCTGCCGAGGCCCGGCTCGCCCCCTCGTTTTTCCCTCAGGCAGCTCCCTGTGGAAGCCCCAGCCGCCAGGCCAGCCGCAGGCTGAGGAGCAGAGGGCTGTGACAACGCGCGCCGGACGCGAGGGATGTCGGAAATGGCGGGCCCCGCGGCACGGAGGCCGGGCGGGGGGGGCAGGGGGGTCGGGCAACCCCCGTGGCCTCAGACCCCCACAGCACCCCCCCCGCGGGAGCTGGAAGGGCGCTATGGGAGACTTGCTCGGAACCCTCTCAACGCCAGGCTGCGACCGCGCACACACCACTACGC
>Ga0181612_150821_pt1 | contig 16944 bp, 12 predicted proteins | sample HoacroProtozoa21_FD_119630 | JGI IMG/M metagenome (GOLD analysis project Ga0181612, IMG submission 119630) | Hoatzin crop microbial communities from Cojedes, Venezuel. Combined Assembly of Gp0051906, Gp0051904, Gp0051908
CAAATTTGTCCCGTAATTTAATGCCAAGAATATTACCCTTTGACTGTACTTCTGAAGATTGAAAGTAGACTATACAATTTTTATTAGCTGAATAGTCTATAGCATAGAAAAACATGGAGACTTCCGTTTGAAATTGTGAATTGGAAGGCTTAATTTAAGTCTAGGCATTTTATTGCATAAATATTTAAAGTCAAAGTTTGAAGCAATTGACTAAATCAGACTAAATATTAATTTCAGGTTAACTGCTTAATGTTATAAAAGATGTTACTGCAGTACAAATTTGTATTTCTATGATCCTCTTGAATTACTTTTGCTTATACTAATTAATATTCATTCATTCTAAAACTTTAAATATTTTCATATGATAATATTCAATTAAAAACAAACCATGGTAAAATTTCAACCCTGTTTGAAGTGAATGGCAAATTCCTGTGCAGTCAGCAGTCTGAATTTTTCCCCATAGTGAATTGTTTCCTTTTTCCAAGAAGTAGGAAAGCTCTGCTTTAATTAAAGAAATAAGTCATTTTGAAATGTTAGTACACTGAGAAAAAGTTCTGACAAAACAGTGAAATGCTCCTTTGGCTTTTCAATCTAGGTGAAATTACCCACATACGTATATTTACATATACTTCACAAACTTATAGAAGGTAGATGGTTCCTTCCTATATATATGTATACACACATGCTATATATACACTAACAAACAGAAGACTTAAGGCATAGTGTCTAGATGAAATGATGTTGTTGGTAGCAGAAACATTTTATTTCATTTCTGTTTACCAAATAAGACAATTGGGAATTGCTGTTACCTCTAATTTTGTCTCGTAAGTAGCTGGCAGTTGAGATCTGGCAGCATCTTGAGTTCAGTTGCTATAAAAGCAACGTAGTACTAGCCATTTCACTCTCATGTTATTTTTGTAATAATTTTGTCTTCCTTCCTTCTCTACCCACCTATCCCTGTTTGCTTTCAAGGTGGTTTTTTTTCTTTTGTTTATATTCTAAAAATAGACCTCCATAGCTCTCCATTCCCATATCCCCTGTCAATTTTCCAAACAGCAGAGGCTTGGTAATTTTAGTTTCCAGTTTAAAGACCCATTCTGAATGGGAATCTTTGTTCAGTGCTTTTTGAGAAATCTAAATGTGTGGCAAACTAGATGAAAAATCTTAGACTGTATATTCCCGCTGCTTTTAGTATGTTGATTTCTATATTAATTTTTGGAGGTTTAATTGCTACCATTTTCAGATAAGCTTGCTGGTGGAATCTCTTGGTTTTGCTTTTTTGATGTTTCTCAACACAGTGTGAAGATCCTGAGTAAAAGCAGTAACTGATTATAAACTGATTATTAACTGATCATAAACACAAGGGTTTTGCTAGCCTGACAAATTAACATTTGATTCAAAAGTGGCTTTATTATTAGATAGAAGTTACGTTTTTTCTTTCTTTTTTTAATAATTCAGTAGCAATCTCTTTAAAGACAAAGATACCTGTTTTTGAAAAACAGATTGTCTTCTCTGAGCATGGGTTAGTGTTTGGAATTTACGTGGCAGTGTACCAAACCTCTTATCCAGAAAGTCCTGGAAAGAATGTATGTGTTAAACTTAATTATGTTATTGTACGTTCTTTTATTTCCAATGCTTTAAGATTGTTACCAGCGCTTAGAATTCCTGGGAGATGCAATTTTGGACTACCTCATAACCAAGCACCTTTATGAAGACCCACGGCAACACTCGCCAGGAGTTCTTACTGACCTACGATCTGCTCTAGTCAATAATACCATTTTTGCATCATTAGCTGTAAAGTATGACTACCACAAGTACTTCAAAGCTGTCTCTCCTGAACTGTTTCATGTTATTGATGACTTTGTGCAGTTTCAAATGGAAAAGAATGAAATGCAAGGAATGGATTCTGAGGTTAGTGGAAGTGGAAGAAATGTGTTCAGTATCTGATTTGAGGCATGGCACTGGATTTCTTAGCACAACGCGCATTTTTGTAATGTTTACTTTTAGGCACACAGCAGCCATAGAAGCAGGCTCCCAGTAATAAAGCATGCAATATGCAAAGTAAAATAAAATCTTCAGAAGTATAAAATCAATAAGAACATTCAGAAAAGAATTAAATTTAGACCAGTTTTTGAATCTAGATTGTTCTGTGACACTTGATTTCAGTCACTATTTTGCTTTTGTGTTTTTAGAACCACATGGGGGGAGGAAAAAAAACCACTTAGTTTGCTTTCTTCACTGTCTGATTAATAGCACTACTATACCATAAAATTGTGATGAAGAGTTACTAAGTCACATAATGCTGACTCAGGATAAGATATCCATGCAACAGCATCATGAACAATACTAGCTTGGCCAGTGCTGGGGTTATTTAATGTAGCACACTGACAGATTTCCACTGTTTTTCTTCTGATCATTTCTGCTGGAGCAGGTGTTATTGCGCTGTACTCAGATGTGTTTGATATGCTCCTAAAGGCTTTATCTCTGAAAGCCAGGGAAAAATTATATGTATCTTTCAAATAAACCACTTGAAAAATAGTTTAACTGAATACCTGCAAACACAGATCATACCTGTGCTGTGCAGGAAAGCTAATGAACATCTGTTTGCTGGAAAATGGACTAAAACTAATTCGTTTGGATAAGCTGCTCAGAAAATGTGTGAGAGCAAGGGCCTTGTGAGTCCATTTATAATTAGAGTGCTGGAAGAGATGGACTTTCTCACTATGCTTTCTTTAAAAGTGTTTCCCAATGGATATCCCTATGAGTTTGTCTTCTGAAAAACTGTGACCAATCTCTTAGAAAATGTTCTGTCTGAACACCAAATAAACATGTTCTGTTTGTCTTTAGTAATTTTTTTTGTGATATACAATGTGTATGTGTTTACAGCCCATGCACTCTGTTGCAGGGTGAAATCATGGGAGGATTCAGAAAACATTGACTAAGAAATTTAGATAATGTAAATTATTTTACTCAAACAATCAGAACTCTGTTATCTGTTATCTGTCTTGTTTTCTTCACAGTATGAGTGAAAAGGCTAAAAACTTATTTTAAGAGCTCACAGTAGTGATTTTTTGCTTTATTCCTTTTTTGCTAATATGCAAAAAGATTGCCTAGAAACTTCCACCAAATTCAAAACCAAGTTGTGTGATAGCTGTTTCAAATAAAATTCTTGTTTCACTCTCCCTACGCCTGCTCCCTATCTTGGTCTGGCACTGAATTACTGAAACTCTTATTTCATCAGGGCTAATGCAGGAGTCTTTGTTTCTGCAGTTCATGCCAGCTAGACTGGTTTCCATGTGTGTCTCCACGTCATCTGCTTTTCTTTTTTCAAATCTCACTTCTGAAACATCTGTTGTCCCTTGCCTTATAGCTCTTAGTTTCTCTCTCTTTCTGTTATTTCAGTGTAATTCAAAAGTGCTTCAATTTGCACTTGGTATGAAATATGCTATTCAAAACAGTTGAATTTGTTTTTAACATCAAAATTCCAGTTTGGAGTGTGTACACATCAGGTCTGACTTCTTGTTTGATTTATTTTAGGTAGAAATATTGGGTGGAACTCGTTTATGAAGTATTATGGTGACTCTTAAGAGGACTGAATCGGGTTTTAAACCCCAAATAGGGGCCAGATGGAGTGAGAGGGTAGCTGCTGTGGGAAAAGACTGACAGAAATTTATTTCTCTTTAGGCAGAGGAGAGTAATGGTCAAAAACTTTGTTTTCAGGTTACTTTGTTTGGACTCAGGTGAATGTACATTTTTGTATTTGAGGTATTTTTAGGAAAGGATTAGATTAACTCAAGACCTTTAAGACCTATACCAGAATTTTAGTTTTAATGAGAATAGACTATTGTCTTAAGTCATCAGCATAGAAGAAAACACTGCCTGCTACGTTTAGAAAATACCTGAGTGTGCCTGTTAGTTCAGTCTGATGTTGCTGGTTATCAGTTATTAATGGATTATTTTAATAATGCTTGTTTCATGCTTGTCTTCTGGGGTAAATGTCGTAAGGAGAGGTACAGCTGAATTTTGTCCAGAGATTGGATTTACAGATTTTAAAGTCTCCTCCTAGGAGATGTTTAATGTATGAACTCTTCCTTTGTTGTGAGTAGCTTTCTGGTATTGACTGATAGAGCCAGGTCTGTTTCTTATTGGAAAAAACAGACCCATGGCGAAATCCTCAGAATTATTACAGGAGGAATTCAAAAAGCATATAAGGTCTCTGTACACAGTGGTGTTCGGGATGTTTTTTTTCACTTTTGAAAAATGATATGTCCAGCAACTTGGTTTCATTGGGGAATAAAAGAACAATTTCACTGTGGAAAGTTGTCAATGAAGAACTTAAAAGAAGCAGCTCAGGATAGGATATAAGAGAGCTTACATTTCTGAAGATCTTTGGTTTATTTTTAAAGAAGCAATTGTTTCTTAGTTTCTCTCTTTTTTTTCTCCTTCCCTTCTGTCTTCCCCACCCTCTGGCTTTTTTTAATTGCAAACAGCTCAGAAGATCTGAAGAAGATGAAGAAAAAGAGGAAGACATTGAAGTACCAAAGGCCATGGGGGATATATTTGAGTCCCTTGCTGGTGCCATTTATATGGATAGTGGAATGTCTTTGGAAATGGTTTGGCAAGTGTACTATCCGATGATGAGGCCATTAATAGGTATTGTCAGCTTTCAAAAAAAATTAGTGATTAAGTGCCATCTGCTATGACGAGAACAAAGCTAATTTGTTTTTTTCCAATTAGAAAAATTTTCTGCTAATGTGCCCCGTTCCCCAGTGCGTGAGCTGCTGGAGATGGAACCAGAGACAGCCAAATTTAGGTAAGAATACACTTCCTCTGGTACACGCTGCCAAAAAATGTTTTTAAGCTGTGCTTCATAAACTACTGAGAATTTTTTAGTGTCACAAATTAGTTTTAATTTCTTTTGCACTAAGCAGCTAGCATGATCGTTATATTCACTGATTTTTTTTTTCCTTGCATAACTTTCTGAGAAAAGTAATGATTTCTGTTTAACTATATTGCTTTAACTTCTATAGAAAGAAGAATGTAAGTCTCTTATTTCACACTAACTCGCCTAGGCAGTAAGTAATTCTTGTGTATATTTTTGCAGTCCTGCAGAAAGAACTTACGATGGAAAGGTCAGAGTAACAGTGGAAGTTGTAGGAAAGGGAAAGTTTAAAGGTGTTGGCAGAAGCTACAGGATTGCCAAATCTGCAGCTGCAAGAAGAGCACTACGAAGCCTCAAAGCAAATCAACCTCAGGTCCCAAACAGCTGAGACTCCTCTTAAAAATAAATAAAATGGGGAAAAAACACACATAAAGATAAAGCAAATTTTTAAAAATGTTGAGAGGAACAAATTGGAAGACAGAATTTAAAGTTTGTTTGGTAACAGAATAGATAATAAAACATTTAACATGTATAAAATTTTGGAACTAATTGTAGTTATAGTTTTTTGCGCAAACACAATCTTGTCTTCTTTCCTCACTTCTGCTTTGTTTAATCACGAGAGTGCTTTAATGATGACATTTAGCAAGTGTTCAGAATAATCGTTGTCAGGTCTTTTTGGTTTACTTTTCTTGTCAGTACAGCTTTGCTTAGTGTTAGAAGGCCAGGGAGCTTATGCCTAATGCAGTTGCTAGATTTATATATAGTAATCTTGAAATTCTTCAATCTGTGCACTAGTGCCAGTCATAAAGCAGTTGATAAACTGTACTGGATGATTGGGTATAAGAAAGAATAAGTGTGCCAGTATTCTCCTTTTTTTTTTTTTTTTCCCTCTCCATGTCATCTTTTTGCATTAAGATGGCATTCCCAATCATTATTGCACTTATTTGTTAGGGGCAGATTTTAATTGAAATGGCTGGCATACTGGTAGAAGGAAACTTCAGTTTCCTTATGCCACACAGTCTTGCATAAAAAAAGGTTCTTGCCTTAAAAATAAATAAACCCTCATTAATGATCGTTAATTTCTGATCTTTTTTGGAACAAACTGTTTTACATTCCCTTCATTTTGTTATGCATTTTACAATGATACAGCACTGTATTTACAGTACAACTCATTACTATAGCTGTGACTTATTACAGGATTATAATAGAAATTGTATTCATATGTATGTAATTAGGTTATTTTTAACAATTCTGAGGAGATGGTTAGTCTACAGTTTTTTTAATACCATAAACAAAGTATGGTCTTTGGCTAAAATTCCAATTTTACACAAACCTGCAAGCTAGATAGTTCCAATACTGGAAACAGTAATGAATAATTGCACAGTGCAAACTGTCACTCTTAACAAAATAACCTTAGACATATCACACCTAAAATATGCTGCAGATTTTATAGTCAATTGGTTACGTATTTAACAAACAGAGCACCTTTACACTTAGAGATATTTCCACGTAAATTTCTTACTGTACTTTTCAGAGTTGCATGCATATTTCATCTACCAAAGCTGTGCTGTTAAATAACATGAAAGTTGATGTTTGAGATATAACTGCCGTACTTTTGATACATCTGTGATTTAGGTCCTTAATTTAGAGAAACTAGCTCATTGGTGTTTTGGTCTACTGGGGGTGGGGGGGAAATCATACTTTTATTTTTTAGGCTTTGCCTATACTTCTTTAATTAGATTTTTGTAGGCACTCTTCACTTAAATACCTCAGTTCTTTTTTTCTTTTCCTTCTTTTTTTGCATGCATTGTTTTTTTCTGTTTTGGTGCTATGTTTATGTATTATGCTTGAAATTTTAATTTTTTGCACTGTAACTATAATACCTCTTAATTTACCTTTTTAAAAAGCTGTGGGTCTCGTATTCCCACCAATATCAGTAGAGGTTTGCTGCAATTTTGCCCTGTTAATTATGCTTGAAGTTTGAGAAAGCAGAGCAAGGTGTTTTAACGTTTTCCAGCACAATGGTTTGAACTCGATGCTGTGTCTTATGTATTAAATTACAAATAAATACTGTATTTCCTGCTTTTAAACCCTATTCGTTTCCTCACAAATGCACACTAAAACAAAAGAAAAACTGTCAGCTCTTGCTTTCTTAACAGAAACCTAAAATAAATGCCTTAGTGACAAGGGGTACACATTAAGCTTTTCTGAAATACAGTTTTCAAAAGTTCATGTATTTTCTATCTCAGTCATTTTTCATTCTGCAAAAAGGACCATTCTTGTATTTGAAAGCAGCATTGTTATAGTAGTCAGACCAAGAATTAAAATACTAGCTTATAATAAATTCTAGCATTTGTTTGGTACTTCAGTCAAGAAAATATAACAAGGAAATGTAAGACCTGCAAGTGTTGATGTGTATAAAACAAATGTAAATGAGATGGAACAGTAAAAATATGCAGTCTAAATTTTCAAAGGTAAATCGCTTTAAGTTAACTGTTATTAAAAAAAAAAATTACTAATCTAAGTTATAGCTCTTCCTTTGTGGTAGTGAAGTGTCTTAGCGAAGATACCCATCGACAGATAAAATTGGACCATCTAGAAAGTCTTAAGTAGTTTTAACTGCATTATGAAAAACTAAAATTTCAGTTAGTCTTTGAATGCCTAAAATTTCCTACTGCTTGTTACAAGGTTATAGATTCTCAGGGGTTTCAGGTAATTGTTAGCAGTAAAGTGCTACAGACAGAGTGTTTTGATGCGAAGAAAATTAACTGAACTTGCTCTGTGTTTCAGAATAGTTTAATGATCACTTTGTTACTAGATAAAGCCTATGAATTGGAAATCTGAAATGTGTAGTGGCTGACTATAAAGTAGTTTCTGCTGCTGATGCGTTTTTAAATGTGTTTTAAATGCCGTAACTTTTTCCAGTGTGACCTCATTGAAATATTTTTTATCCTTTGAGATAGAAAATTGGTATTAGTTTCCGTGTTATACATCTGTGTGTTTTATCCTACAGTTGATATGAGTTTGATATTGGACAGTGTATGCTATTATAGACCTAAATCTGATCATTTGAAGGTTGGGATAGAAATCACTTGACATGCTATAAGCACAAGTGTAAGTGGACTGTTGCAACCCATCTTCAAAAGCAACCACACAAGCTCATCATAAGTAGTGTGGGGGTTAGTTGGCATGAACCTTGTTTTTTTTTTTTATCTAAGTCCTGTTATACTGTACTTTAAACAGTCCTCCTAACTATGCTGCGTTTTTATTTTTATGGCTTTTTTTGCGCTGTTCTGTTCATGTAGCACAAATAAGCATTGCACTTGGTACCATGCTTTACCTCATTTCAAGGAAAAAATGCTTAACAGAGAGGAAAAATGTGGTTTGGCCTTGCTGCTGTTCTGATTTACTGAATTTGAAAAAGATAATTGTAATGCCTGCAATGTGTCATTTACTTGCACAACTTAAATAGGTCATTTGTAATGTCTGTGGCATTTTTACTGTATGTGGGAAAATACAACAAAGATGTGTAACAACTCTTGATTGTATTTTAAAGCTATTGTTTTTTATACTACATCATTTTACTGTTACGTGAAGTAATTTAAAATTAGAATGACCTCTGACACTCCAGTAATTATCTCTGAACAAACCAACATATTATGCATATAATATAGTTTTTGCGAGAAGACAGCCTCCTCAATAAAATCTCTGCTCTGTCTGAACTTTGAGTGCCCGGTAGCGACTTCTGAAGTGTTTGTTCAGCTTAATGCTGCTAAAGTCTGTACAGAAAAAAGCCTATGATTTTTTTAAGTCTCATACACAATAGTATGTCGTGACGGCAGAGTACAGAACGTGGACAAGAACCAGTTTCCATGCTGGGGAGGAATATAGTGGTGGCCCAGGGATGAGGTGCCAGATCCTCGGCGAGTGCAAACTGATGTGGTATCATTTTAATCAGTGGAACTGCATTCTTTTAAATACCTGAAGATCTTGTGCTTATAGATGTGTTGCAGAGTTTGGGTTTTCCTCCTTGTAAGCAAATACAGAATCATAAACTGGAAAATGTGGGGTTTATGCTGCTGCATATGACATAACTATGCTACATGCATCGATCCGTATAGAAAGGGAAATCTTTGTGTTCCCCATCACAGCAGCACACATAATCTGAAAATGGCAAATGGCATCATGGTCTGCTGTGATACTGCGCTTGCCTGTACCTGACAGTATTCTCGGGTTGTATGTTTTGGGTGGGGTTCCCTACAAAAACATTCTCTTGGAAATCCCTGTATTTATTACATGAGTGAGGTGAGAAGGATTTTGATTTTTGGTACTTAATTACTGACACTGATCCTTTTCCAATTGCTCTGATTTTCAAGAAGTTAATTTCTTTACTTTTTATTAGGTTTAAAACTTAAAACACTACAGTTCATAACCATGAAATGTAATCTAAATATCAACTGTAACTCAATATGAATTATGTTAGCAAATATCTAGAGGTCATTGTAGTATACTCCACTAGCAGTTAAAATTAACCTCTGTCAAAGCTAACTGCATTTCTTAAAAATAAATTTTATCCTATAAAGTCCTTGCGTTTTTTCCCTCTTTTATTTGAATGGCAACCACAGACTACTTTGATTGCTTTGTAGATGCACTCAGAATTTCCTGCAGCAGCAAGTTGGAGAGAAAGATGTATGTGAACAAGAATTGGAAATTGCAGGCATTTTTATTGTAAATAGTTTGACTGAAAAGATTGGTTAAAATCAAGTAGAATGAATAACAAATATAATTTGATGGACAATAAAATATTTACCATCACATGCTGCAGCTGTCTTTAAGGGACATAAAATGTAATTCATTCATACTGTAATCATGCTGCAGAAGTTTGCAATCTGCACCTTATGGATCACAATTACCTTTAATAGTTTTTTGTAATAATTGTAGCTGAGTATATCTCCAATAAAGTTATGGTCTGTTCACCTTGTATTGTCTTTTTGCTTTTGTTTTTAGTTCCTCTCAGTCTTTCCATAAATCTCCTAGAGTTCACAAAAAATTACTTTTCAGTCTCAGTCTGAATAAAAAAAATAATTTGTGAAAATATTATTTCTTGACCTTTTTTAAAGACAGGTCTGCTTGTCTCCTTCCCCTGATGAACGAACTGTCTTTGTAGCTATGTGAAGACTCTTAAGGGACACTCAGGTTAAAAATGATGGTGTACATGCTACAATTTGATCTCTGTGTTGACCATTATACCTGAAAAAATTTCTGTTGGAGCTGGGAGGCCCCAGAGCACAAGGGTTCAGCAACCCAAGTCTGCACAGTTCAGCACATGTTTTAAGAATAACATGGGAATGTTTGCTAGTAGTCGCAACATTAATAAGATTTATTTTAATTATCTTTTCCATTTGTTTTCTTTTAGTATTTCAGTTATCCTGAATAGTGAAAGGATGTTTGCAGAGCGTTTGGACTGGCACACCGCTGTCGTGTCTGGTTTACGGAGACGAGGCAGACCTGCCAGTCAAAGACCAGGAGTCTTCCTCTTTTGAAAATGTCCCAGTGCAGCAGCCAGTTTCTTGGCATCTGCAGTGGGCAACTTCTGCTGCACCTTTTTTCTCAGGTTGTAGAGAAAAGCCTGCCAGGCTGCTGGCAGGCGTGGTGCTGCCTGTTTCTGGGGCCTGAAGGAGGGCCAGATCGCCTGGGTCTTTCAGCAATGTTGGTTTGTTCCTAGTCTCAGCCATAACGAAGCAAGCAATTCTTGACTGAGGATCCTGAGGAGCCTTCTGGATCTTCTGTGGCTTTCCAGCTCTTTGTTCCCCCTCTAGGTTCCACCCTGACGCTGGTGGCACTGGTGGATAAGGCCCTCTAAGCTCCAGTGTGTAGGTGAGTAAGCCGTAGTAAGGGATGACAACACAGCCCCACCCCCCAAGTGGTAGCAAATGGGTCACATCAGAAAAATTTCTGTCTCAAAATTTTCTACAGGAAAACAGACCTGAAAATACTAATTTAATAAAAAAATGGTTGAAGAAGACGTTATCTTCTTGTTCATTGAGGAGACATGGGATGAGGGATGGCTGTCTAAACGAGTCTCAAAAGCATCCAAAGTTCCCCAGAAAGTCAAAGTGTAAAATCAGTAAAGGTCCTGCTTCAAAGGCAGGTGACTGCATTTTTTGCCGGTATGGGTACATCACCTACTTAACTGTAGATTTTGAGTACAGCTTGTTAGCAATGGTGCTGAAACTGCATAGCATAAAATAAAGATCCTCTTAGCTTTTTGAAGCTGCTCAGAATGCATCAAGGACTGGGTTCTTCCTGCCCCTCGAAGGAACATCAGGCTTGACTTAAAAAGAGGAATAATTAACTCCAGTAAAGCTGTAACATTAAGACACAAATTTTCAGGATAGTTGCCGTTTGTCATCCTGACAACCCTCCACAGCCACTCTACAGGAGTTGGAAAGAGAATACTTCTCTATGTCTGCCTGACAAAGAGTTTACAGATACTGGTTTCTCATCTTCTTTTTCTAAGAATAAACATGTTTCATGATGGCATCAGTAGAGCTAAGGTGGGTATTTGGGTAGCTGCTATTCTTCTTAAGTAAAACCATACAGAAAAAGGAATTTGAAAACTGAGGGGAAGAAGTTTTTGAATATGCTTGCCCTGAAAGGAGGTAGTAACAAAGCTAATCGTGACTTCAAGTCCAGAAACAGGAGGAGATGGGTGCTTAGCTGGGCTTCCTTAACGCTTCTGCTAGAGTCCAGGTGCAGGATCTGGTCCTTAGAGGAAATCCCATGTCAGTGGACACAGGCAGTATTGACATGTAAGTGGGTTTTATTTTTCTTTTAGCTGTGATTATGTTCTTTCATTTTGCTGAGTAAAATAACCAAGGACCTTCCTTATGTTACGAAAACAGTATCATTTACTTTGCAGCTTAACCAGCTCCACTTACCTGGCTTATATTCTTTCTTTCTTTTTTTAGCATTACTTTTTTATATATGTTTCATTGGAAGCCTCATGCTAACTCTTAAATTGAAGTAATTTTCATCTGTTAACTTGAAAATTTCCTGTAGTTTTGGGTTCCTGTCCAGCTCCCACTGAAGTCACTGGGAAGACATCCACTTCAGGTCTGTAATTTGTGTGCATTTGAACTTAACACAGAAGTCCTACAGGTATAATAAGTGTAAATTCCAGATGTCAAGTAAAAGCTGAGAAATGCAGTGATGTGCAAAGGCAGCCTCTTCTGGTTTGCTTCTATTTTTGAGACTCTTAAGTAAAAAGGGTGGCACCTTTGCCAGCTACCTACTCTTGAGGTAGTCCACTTATTGTGGTGAATATCCAGCTGCTTGCTCCATTTTCTTTTGCCGGGTGGGTAAGATTTAGAGGGGAGGAACGAGGGCAATCTTCCTCACAGCTTTTATTAACATCTAGGATACTTCAGCTAACTTCAGGTGCGCGCTCTGCAGGCGGTCACATCTGGGCTACTCCCACCTGTTTCTTCTGTGTTCGGTGGAGCCACGTCAGCAGGCGCCGGGCACCCTTCACTTTCCCAGCCCTTAGATCACCCTTTAAACTCGAGGTGAGTTGAATGAGAGAGGTCCCTTCCTCCCCACCCAGCGCTGGCACGCACCTGAGGAGTTGGATCCCGCACTGCAGCTTGAAGCTGGAAATGTTCGTTCAGGGATAGCGATGGGGTGAGGAGAAGAGGAAATTTCACTGCGCTGCAGCATGGCCAGGGAGTCACTAGTTACTCCAGGGTCGCGCTCACCTCTTGCCGAGGTGAGGATGATCCCTTCTTTACTACCACTTGGCCTGGAGCGGGGCAGTGAATACCAACTGTTGCAGCTGTTCCAGCGTTTGTAATAAAGTGGTGCTAAGTTTGCAGACTTCCTTTCCTAACTCTGAAGCACTGAGCTACAGGAGGGGCTTGCAGGATCACCAGTCCAGTCTTCAACTCTATATTCCTTTAAGAAAGTAGTTATCACAGAAGTACTGGAGTGGCACTTTGCCATCAGTTTTTGGGTAAGGTTTTTAACTTTGTTTTATAAAGGAGAATCTAAGTAACATAGAGCAGTGCTATGGTTGTATGAGTGGCTTGTTGCACAACTACTAGCATTAGCACAAGTGTCAGTGAACACAGATGTTACACATAGACATCTGCTTCCATGTTCTTGTACCACAGCTGTCTGCACCAGCCATTTTTGCTGCCTTGTACTCACTCTCCAGTCACATGAATTAAGGCAAGACCGTGGTGTCAGAACAAAATCCTCCATGCATTCGGTCAAGCCTCGCTGACTTGATAGCTAAGATCTGCCTTTTTCTCACACATCTATAGCAATGAATAGTATTTTACAGCACCAATTTTAAGTTAAGAAATTATTGCTTTCAAGGTGATTCTAGCTGGAATAGCAGGGCATTGTGTTCCTGCCAGAAACACTCATCACCTTCCTCCCAGCTTTGCATAGTACATGTGCTCCAGGCAAAGGAGATCTTGTTATACAAACAAGCATGGCACTGGCAGCCGTGCTGCCTGTCTCGCCAACTGGCTGCTGTGCAGGGCAGTGCCAGCAAAAAGCTCGCTGAAGACAAGGGCAAAATCTCCCAGGACCTTTTCATCCTCAGTGGCGAGGTTGAAGTTGCTGGTCGTGGAGATGGGAAGGGATCTGTGGAAGATGTAATAACCATATTTTTCCTGGACCAAACGCCTTTGCTGGTCTTTAAAAAGTTGCCCTCTCCGTGGAGTCTCTCGGCTGGAAGGGTTGGTGCAGTGAGCAACCTGCCGTGGAGGGCTGGGTTCCTGCGGAGCACCGCTGTCCCTGGCAGCCCAAGCCAGGCGGAGGAGGAGGCAGCTCGGACCTTCCTGGCCTGCCCCGCACAGCTGCATCCAGCACACGTCCTTGTGCGTGTGCTTCTCAGGCGTGTTCCTTGTTTTACTTAACATTTGGTTGCAAGCCACTAAATTGGTGTGGAATAACCACACAGCAGCCTCCGTGGAAGATTATTGTAACGTTGGTTTACTGGCAGTTTAAGGTGAAGGGTTACTTCATGCAGCAGCTAAATAAATAGCAACAGAGCCTATGGCTGCAGGAACTAAACTAACCATGAGTATATAATCTATGCTAGATACATAGCAGCTGCCTTTTGTATAGGATGTGGTGTGTTGACATGTGTCAGAAAATCCCAGAAATTGCAGTGACTGAGGCGAGGAGTGATGGGGGACCTGCATAAGTACCTGAGATGTAGCGACAAATAAAGAAAGTTGTAGGCTGGAAATATTTTGGAAGAAATGCTGAGATTCACAGACACTTCTAATACAGAGAGGAAAGGGAACAGACCTGGGCAGCTCCGCTCTTATATCAGCTCCCCAGGAAGGGGTGAGCATCGTGGAAGAGGGCTGGGTGATGGTGGAAACGTGCAGAGTCAAAGTTCACTTATTCCAGCATCAGGTTTTAAGGGATGTGTGGGAGGGACTGAGAAGGAGAGACCAACTGAAGGTCGAGATTGGCCACCAGGTACTGCAGAAGTGACTTACCAGTTTTCTCCACTTCCAGTAAACTTTAAGCCTCAAGTCCTCTAAGATCCAAAACAAGTCCTGCAGTCCAGGTTCTTGCCCTCAAAGCTGCCTTCTCCTGCAACAGTCTAGAGTTTGTGGCTCTTTGCATGTCACCCCTGCGAGGACTCTGTGGCTTAACTGCGATAGGGAAAACTCTGCCTTGCATCCAAAGCAGGCTTGCGGTGAGAAGCAGCGTGGTGTGTCCACTGTGCCAACAGTAAAGGTATGTTTTCCGTGCCAGCCATGCCACAGACAGCAGGCACTGAAGGGTGGTGTCTGGTGGGTAGGAAACCAGTTTCGCTGTTAGAGATAAGGCCGTAGTTGTGGCCTTCTGGCATCACTTGGCTTAAAATCCCCTGCTGTTTGTCACCTCGTGATTGCTCGCACGGAGAGCTACGTTTGCACATCCCCTACACTGGCACAGTCTTCTGTCTTTTATGAAAAAGCATCTGTGCCCTGAGCCTTCATCAAGACACCGTGTCTTAAACTAGAGAGAGGCAATTGCAGCTTAGGGTTTCAGCTGTCTGGTTGAAGTCTAACCCATCAGAAGGAGTAAGCCCATCGGTGGTGATTTTCAGGTGACAGTTTTAAGCTTTCGACTGATTTTCTTGTAAAGCTAAATCTAACCTGATGTTCAAAAGTTGATTCCTCGCTATGATCAAAAAGGTTCTGAGAAAGTCCTGAGCGAGACCAGGCTGGAGAGATCTGGGGCTGACGTGAAGCCGCAGGAGACTTCTTTGACAATTACAGCAAGTATGAAGAAGCAGATGAAGCTGCAATTGCAGTCCACTGAGGAACACAAACATTTTTCAACAGTGCACGTAACAGCACTCTTTGATGGCCGAGTTTGAACAGGGTCAACAGCCTACCCATAAATCCATGCACCTGCCTGATTTTTTCTCTAATGTTTCTTTATTTTTGGACAATTTCAGAGAGGTCTCTTGTCAGTGGACTCCCATTGTCCCGCAGTTTTCTGGACACGCAGCTGGGATTATCAGTGGGGAATCTGAGCAATGCAGTGTGGTGAATACTGGAGATGGAGCCTTCAAGCCTGTGGCTCGACTCCCTGGGGGCTGCACCACGGGGAGGCTCATCCCGTTCCCGACCCACTGCCTGAGGTCTGGAGCCATGGGCTGTGGCTTGGCCCTGTGGCTGGGACCGCTCGCCGGGGATGGTTACTGCAAGGGTACCCCAAATCGGCACCATGACTGTCCTGCCACGGCCGCCTACGCACCTCCCTCGCCTGCAACTGCGGTTATGCCTTTTATATTACGCTCCTGAGACTTCGGTATAATTTTCTCTGCTCTCGTCCCTGACCATCTCTCTTGACTGTCGGTGTTTATAACCGCTGTGCACAATTACTCTCCTCCCCTAACCCCTGCTCCACCCCAAAGGCAGCTGTATTTCCACAGCGAATGAAGCAATTCCTGTATGTATGATTTTAAAGTGCTTCAGGACCCTTTGGGAGAGAAGGTGCTATTGTACAAGTACAAGATATTATTAAAACAGGAATATGTGTAATGGGTGATAAATTTTGATACTGTATGTTTAATAAAATATGACGGTTGTAAATCCAGTGAATTACCATAGGTATTTGCTGGGCAGTGTGTTTATGAATTGTTTGGGCAGGTGTTTTTCAAGTCCAAGTTTTTCACACGAAACGTGAATTATAGGACAATTTAATAATATTCCATACTAGACTCCAATATGCCACAATTAGCTGCAGAAATGTTATCACTTGATGGCTGAGCCTGACTGCTGATGAAGTTCCTGAATAAGCAGGTAAATGAAAAAAACAGCACGGAGAAAAGAGATCTGCAGAAGCAAACTTTTAGATCTGTCTTTGATCTCTTACGAGCAAATATCTTTTAAAGCTGCAGAAAGCAATAGTTTCGGTATTGTCCAACTGTATTTTACATGTGCTTCCATATAGCTTAGAAGCCATTTATTTTGATGGCAATAATGAAAAAGTTCTCTAAAAGTTTATATTCAATAGTTATGCTATTAATATTTATTGATGTGAAGGGATACCTGTACTGCACATGTTATTTGAATCAAACCTTGCTGGATAGTTTTTAAATCAGATCCAAAATAACGTAATTCAGGATTACATAGGGTCGGAATTTCTTATTTTTATTTTTTACTGACGTCCACGTAAAAAAGACTTATAAGACCTTGAAAAAAGGTTTCTTCTTTCTGAAGAAGTGCTCTATTTCACTCTTCCATCTGCTTTTTTACTATGAGCTGAATCTCGTCCTGAGCTAAGGTTACACCAAGCAGCACAGGAGTAAACTATCCAGAGGTAGGGCCAGGAAGAGGTTTTAAGACTTAGCGACTGAAGAACACAACTTCTCCACTGCTGTAGGATTTTGTGAGCGTAAATTGGGCTGTCATTAGTTTTATTAAAGCGTATCGTCAGTCTTCTTTGAGGTGTGTGCTTTGCTTTTCACGTAGGTCTTTGCAGCTCTGGGGAGTTTGCTGTGACTTAAGCACCTCTGTAGCCCTTGGTGGCATCTCCCA
>Ga0181612_135747_pt1 | contig 16943 bp, 9 predicted proteins | sample HoacroProtozoa21_FD_119630 | JGI IMG/M metagenome (GOLD analysis project Ga0181612, IMG submission 119630) | Hoatzin crop microbial communities from Cojedes, Venezuel. Combined Assembly of Gp0051906, Gp0051904, Gp0051908
AAGGAAAGGAAAGGAAAGGAAAGGAAAGGAAAGGAAAGGAAAGGAAAGGAAAGGAAAGGAAAGGAAAGGAAAGGAATTCTTGTTTTTAATACTGAGAGGAAAAATCAATTTATTCTTAAAGTGAAGAGAGAAATGTAATTTGGTGTATTGTGGAACTTCAGTAATAAAAAGTAAGATCAGGTTTGCCTGTGTACATTTGACTGTTTGTGTAACTTATCATGCTGCCCTATGCAGATATGACAAACAGATAGAATATTATTATGAAATGGTCTATCTGCCTAAGGGGCAATAAATTCCGATCTTATATTGTGGAAATATTCGAAGTTATTTTGCCCTGAGATTATTCTTCCAACATGAAGCCTGTGCAAAGTTACATGAAGTGCAATTACTAAATATCAGCTCAGTCTGGAAGATTTTAAATGCAATATATCAAAACAAATATGTCCTAAAACCAAATTTTGAAAGGTACATCTTAACCTCCTTCAGATTAGTCAGGACATAGAATAATTTGTTACTGATGTTGAAAACAGTTTGACTCTTCTTGTGTCAACCAAAAGCAGTGCGAACAAAATAAATAGGTAAAGCCGTGAATTATACACTGCTTTAATGATCTTACTTTCCAGCTCTTGACACTACATGGAAACTGGGACTATTATTTAACTCCAGGAACAGTAAATGCTGCCATAAAGTCTTCTAATGTGAGTCACAATAAGGTCAAAGCCCATCTGAAAACAATTCTAATTTTATATCCCTTTCAAATGAATGAGGACTGAGAAATTTTTAAATTTGTATTTCTTTTCTGTGTATATTTCTGTGTGTACATATATATATATTCTGTATATTTATAGTGTAAGTATGCAATTCACCATGTGGTAGCTGTTCTTTTTTTCCATAATCTTGGAAAAAAGGTGCAGTGGAAAGTAAATAAAAATGTACAGACGATTCTCAAAATAAAGTGAAAATATTAACATTTTTGGTTTTGTAAAGAAACCTCTTTTCACCAGTGTGCTTATGGGTTAATGCAGAGGGATATTGCCTAACAACCGCACAGCAGTCAAATCTCATCACCGTCAGTAGGAATAATTTATGGTTTAATCTTACATGTAGGCGTATTAAATTAGTATTACTCATCAGAACTCACTTATTAATAAAACAAGCTGAATTAGCCACCGGAGAATCATATTTGGAAAATCAATGACAATTTTACATTTTTAATAAAGGCTCAGAAATATTATTGCAGAGCAGGTGGTATGAAGAAATGTGGTCAAATTTGACATTCATTAATAATTGAAGTGTGGAACGTGACAGAGGTTGAAATTGATATTGATTTTTTTCCCCTCTGATATTTGGATGAATTTTGAAAAGCAAATAAAATGAGATAACAAGACATATCAAGTCACTCTGATTTCTTTGATCACCCCTCCCTGTATGCACACATATATATCACTATTTTCCCTATCAAGTTTTTGAATAATTCAGCACCCATAGTCTTTCCAGTTCAATGCATTATAAAATACACTCAAACTGAGTTTCAATCATATTAGACTGAAAGCTGAATTTTTTATGAAGGATTATTTAAAACAAAATGTGTCTTGGGCCCTACAGTCTCTGAAACCAAACAATCCTGAGAGTTCAGTGAAGAAATGTCAACACTGTGGAGAATTTTTCGATTCAAAAACTTAAAGGAATCCTGTTTGATGTATATTAAGCATATCAATATTAACAACCTTCTGCTGGATTTCAGAAGTGATATGAGAGTGATGGTATTATCAGGCTTGTATTTTAACTAGATGTGAAAGCTCTGAAATACTTGTACTCATGCTGAACTTGACCTGCCTTTGGGACACATCCAGCAGCACTCCTACTGGTTTCAGTAATGCCAATCTGCAGGCTCAGTTGAGGTTAGCCTCTTCAGCCTCATTGAACTCCAAGCATGCAAGCAGGGCCACCAGTCTCTGTTGACCAGACTCCAGTGTACTGTAGGCAATTGCATGGGGTATTTTCTGCAGGATTGGCGTGGCTCTAAGAGGTCGCTAGTACACTCCATCACGCATGTGAGTTTGTTTCAGTGCTTCTCACTTCTTTCTGTCCTCACATTGAATAGTCTTGTGGTCAGGATCTTCTTTACAACACATCTCTTCTTTTACATTTTTCATCTACTTGAATGCCTGGGTTCCCCTTTCTTAGGCCAGTACTGGTGATAGCAATAGCAGAAACATACTGAAAATGAGCTGGAGCCTTCCATTGCTATATATTTACAAATGTAAATTCCTTACTACAGGACAAAATTGTCTAGTCACAGATTCTGGCTTAAGGTGAAAATGTTATGGTGAAATTATAGGCAAAAATCACTTTCTTTAGTATTCGCTGAAGTGGATTTAAACCTCAGCCTATCTGTCTCCTACTTGAAACTTTAACATAGCCACACACACATCTACAATTCAGGTTCTTTGCAATTTCACTCTCCTTCCTTTTGTATTGTCTTCTATAAGCTTGCCTAGAACTGCAAGAAAATCCTGTTCTCATGGACTTTATGAAGGTCATTTTCTGGATTTTGTGCTACATACCTTCTCTAGATACTCAGCCCACACAGCATTGTTCAACATTTGTACCAAAATTCTCAGCAGAATTAGCTCTCTGGAGTTGATCTATGGGATAAGAGGGAATCAAGGAGTCTGCTCTTACATTGTCTGTAAAAAAACTGAAGGCAGCTACAAAAATGCCAAAACAGCAGTACATTCAGAAAAACTATAAACATTCAGGAGTTAAGAAGAAGAGAGGAAGTAGAAAAGTTCTAAAGCAGGAAAGAGAAAGTGTCAGCTAATTAGATTTCCTTCAACATTTTTTAAGCATGCTTTCATGTTCTGAAATGAACATCTCTGCTCCAAGATAGCACGCGCAAATAATACTAACTGACTGCACTTATTTTATGATTTCTTGTCTTCTGTCTACTGTAGAGCAAGTAACTGTTTGCAGGTCTCATTGACTGAGTTAGCAGAGCAAATGGATGATGCCCTAGGTCCCATTTTATAAGAATGAATTCAAATTGACTTCAATAGCTAGAATTAATGAAATTTAGTCAAATAACTGAAAAGGTATTCCACAAGGTATTTTGCTTTAATTAGTGAGAAGTATTACAGAAAATATGAGTCAGCTGATATTTTTAAACATGACAATATATTATTCTCCATTTGTATCTGTTGTATATTCATGTTGGAAACATAAGTTCAAATTGTGTTTTGTGAGCTATATGGAATTTGTGTGACATTTCTTGGGTTTTTTTACTATTATGTGCAGGTTTTCATCAGACAGAAAATACAATAATAAAAAAATGTTACTATTTTCATTAAAATAAGATGTTAGCTTAATCAGCAAAACTGAGCAGGCATTACCGGGCAAATAAAATTGTTTTTATTGGCATGGTACTGACAGGATCATGTTATGCAAAAATAGCAGTTAGTTGTTCAGCAAAAAGATCATACAAATACAACTATTTTTTTGTCTGTGACAGTTATGTATTCTTGTATCAGCAAAACCAGATTTGTTAAATCTAAGTAAACAGTTAAGAGGCTGAAGACATGGTTTTAAGTCCATCAATTGTAGTACGTGGAAAAGAAGTGTCCTTTTGAACCTAGGCCATCAGTGCACTGTTGGCTACAATATGTTTCTTCTCCACAGTTAAAAGCTTAGCCAATTCTTGTGGAGCCAAAACGCTCTAAGTACTGAGCAATTCACTTCAGTCATCTGAAGGGCTGAACACTCCAAAAAGTGAAGTTTTTATACACCCCTCAGATCAGATTCCTATAATTTTGACTGGATTATCAGTCTTGAGATACCACAGAGCCATTTGGGAAACAACATGTGGCTGTTTCTCCTGGATTTTCACAGCTTTTTTTTTCCCCAGTGTTTCTGGAAGAGGCTAGGGAATTTCAGGCCTTGTCATGCTTTTCTGTCCCATGTTTTACAGATTCAACATTAAGTCAGAGATCACAGCTGTTCTTTTGGAGGATCTGTTTGTTCTCTGCTTTTCTTCTGAAGGAAAACACATGAACAGTTTAAGTATGTAGCTGGTAGTAAAGTTATGAAGGAAACTGCTTTTACTGCAAACACTTGCATCCCAGTTGTAACATTTCCCTTTCCTCTGACAAGATTCTTAATACAAATACTCAAACAGTTGGAGACCTCAGATTTCTGCAGTCTGCTTTCCTGTGATGTTAAAGTGTTTTGTCCTCCTTAGCATGGCTATATCATTAATTTTGTCGATCATTACACTACGTATATTACATATATAATCACACACAAGTTTAGAGAGATGTATGTAAAACAGACATAGAAAAACTGTGGGAAACTTCTCAATAATTCAAGCAACTATTCCCCATCAAAAGTACATAGCAGATGCATATCTGTCTTGGAGTCTGAAAAATTCTGTCTTTTCTCTCGGGAGAGCATGTACTTCTTACCTTTTCTCACACTAGTGCTGAGACAGGGACCATGCTCTGGGTGATAAGATGTTTTTCTGAAAACATGGCACCTGTAACTCTTCCCTGCTTGCTGAAGAGCTGCTTATGAATAGCCAAAAATTGCCAGCTTGCACCTGTATGAACCCATTGAACCTGAACTTCCAGGTAATGCCTAAGGCTATGTTTTTTTTGAAACTCCTAGAAACCAAGTCATAAAGTTAATTGACAAAGATTTTGTGCAATGAACTCTGTAAGGCTCCCTCTACCTTCTTTGAAACCTTGAATTCAGACCACTCACTGTAGCTGCACTTATTTTGTTCTGCCTGGCTATGCTGAATTTATTGACTTCTGATTAAAAATCATTGTTCTTAGGAGTTAATATACTATCCAAAGGGAGATGGGAATGGATAGTTTTGGAATAATAATTAATTTTCTCCTTTTCTGGAAACCTGCCATTTATATAAAAGGTTACTCCATCCCTGAAAATCTATGAAATGACCCATATGCCCTAAACAAAAGAAGACCACTTGATTGAAGAATTGAGTTAGTCAACTGTTACGAAGATTTTAAAAAAACCCTCCTTCTTCTTTTAACCTTTGGAAGAAAGATGTGGGTACTTACTAGGAAGGCACTCTGTGAGACACATGTATATAGTTATATTATTCCTCATGTGCTACATAGCTCACTTTACTACTGATACCATTTCATTGATTCCTCCACTAAGAAGCCAGAACAGTGGATAGCAAGTTGATAGTTCTGTATCCAAAAGAAAGCTCAGAGTTTTGTGACATATGGCAAAATATAAGTGAACAACAACTTTAATTTCCACTGCCCAGCATAGCTATGCCATACATTGTGGAAAATTATGCCTACTGATAATTCTTCTGGATCCAGAGCCCATCAGTGCCTACTGTTAAGGAGCATGGAGGCACAAACATGGACCACAGTGTAATTGCTATTAGGCTGATCATGTTGTCAATCAGCCTCTACGGATCTTGAGAACGGCTTTCAGTGATCACTGAACATATTCATCTGAGTGTGAGAGAGATGGTTTGAGCCACCTCTTTTGTTCAGTATTTGAGGAGTCACTGTGTATTTCTATGTGATAGACATGATGTTAATGCCAAATTTTGGTCACCTAATTCTGGAAAGGAATACCAAGTTGCCAGAGAATGTAGAATCGGACAGATTATTAACTCTACTGGAGCCAATAAGTCAAATCCTTCAAAATTATTTCAGTTAAAAATTGTAGAAAAATAATTTTGATTAAACAAGTGGCCAAACATACAATGTGTTTGGAATCACTTAGAGATCACTGAACACATATAAAATCCAGAAAAGCAGATATCTTTCCTGATTTCAGAGTTTTTTCTTTAAGACAAAGAGAAAAAAAGCGTCCACACCATTGACAAAGGGGCAAAGTATTACACTAATTGATCTCAGAAAATATGTTCTAGTGACATCCAGTTCACTATTTAGCAGAATGGTGCCATTAAGATCTGGCATGGGGATAAATGATCATTTTAAGAAGTCTGGAGTAACCTGGTGGTAATACACAAGGCACAATCTTTTGAATGGTAGTTCCATGCTTCTCTGAAACAAAGATTGATTCATCGTTCATAGTTTAACATGAGCTACCATGTGTAATTGTCAAGAAAAACATGCAAGATAATAAAAATAGAAATTGCAAATATATGGTGTTGTTACTTTCAGACTAAGAAAGGGTTGTTGTTCTATTTGTTGTTCTGTTTCCTGTTCTTGCATGTTGCTGTTTGTCTGTAGTCCTGGCTTCCTCTGACTGCTGTTAAAATATGAAAGGTATCCTTCTTTACTTAGAAGAAGAAATTTTACAAGAGACCATGAACTACAATCCAGAAGGTGTTCTTCACAGATGTCACTTTGAAAAAGTTTTCCGAAGAGCAATGAGTTGAAGTTCTGATCCCAAAATACCTCCATACAAATCCCTATGCTTCCTTCGGGGAGAAAAACGTCACTAATATTTTCACCTGGTGATAGATAATGTCAGCAGGAAGAACAGATAATGTGAGTACAGAAACAATCTATAGCTCTCCACACTGTGTTCAGACTGCATGATAGTCTAAAATTGTCATGTCAAGAAACAATCAGTTTATATGACAATCAGAACACTGTACAGATCTGACTTTTTTCTGACAAAATAAAAAAGTTTAGAAAGGAATAGCCTTTAAAATACTGAAAATAATATATAAAATCATACATGTATTCCTAGTGCCCATACATATTTTCATGATTCCTGTGAAAGCAGCAACTTCATTTTGATTTTCCATCTTTAACTTGGTTAGGATGGTATCAGTAAGTGAACTTAGCCTAGACAAAGCTGCTAATTGTTGTTTTGTAGACAGACTTTTTACAGTAATGTTTGTACCTCTATTTATTATGTGTATATGAATAGCAAGGGCTGCAGTGACCTCAGTCCTGGGCAATATCCCTTGGTGTCGCTTTCTCTTTCCTGTTTTTATGATTGTATGTTATTTTTATTATAAGACTAAGATATATATGAGATAACTCAAACTGAATTATAGTCATAAACATCATGTATAGGTATAAAGGAGTATTGAGTAAGTAGTGACTCCAGTATGAAGGGACATTTCTACGGAATATAACAGGCAAAAGTTACAACAAAGCAGGAAAGACTTCATGAACTGCACTCACTCACTAATACTTCTCATTGTCTTGAACAATCCAACTAGTGGAGGAGCAGGCCATCCTGTGCTAAATGCTTTGTTCTCCTTGTAGACGGTCTGACTACAGGGAGCAGTGTTGTATCATGGTGCAGAAATGTGTGGGCTTTGGCATACCTGTCAGTATCCTGAACACAAAAATTCGATGGGTAATTTGCATAAGTGGACACACTTTGCTTAAGAATGCAAGCAACTGAGAGATGGATAAGCGAAAAAAAAAAAAAGGAGAAAATGCACTATACACTCCTTCATATATTCTTTGAAAGGGCAAGGTCTTTTCTGACAACAGTTCATAATTTTGTTCCAGCTCTGTACATTCTTAGTCTTGCTCTTCCTGAATAGATTGATTTTCATTCTCCATTCTGTTTCAATTCAATCAACCTACTTTTTTCATCCACTTTTACCTAAAATTACCTGTGCTGGGTCAGATCAAAAGTCTGTAGCATCCTGTTCCAAACAGGATGCCTAGGGAGGAGTATAAATGCAGGACAAGCACACAACAGATACTTCCCTAGAATAGTCTCCTTCCTTCTGGGGATTTATGATGCAGAGACCTAAACTAGAGGTAGTGTATTTATATGGCTTGTGTTCAACAAATTTTTCTTCCATGAGTTTTTCTGTTCATTCTGTGATCCCAAACCAACGTTTAGTATTGACAACATTCTGTTGCAAGGAAAACCATAGACAAAATAGCAGAATACTGAAGGCCTGTCCTCCTTTGTCTGGAACAGAGCTGCTCAGCTTTTGCTGCTCATACTGCTCACTTGTGGAGAAAAGATGCAAGACAGGTCTCCTGCCAGTACTTCAGAATATGAACTAACACAGAAATCAGCAAACAACACTTCACAATGTGTCCATGATGTAGCCAGTCAATTGCAGTTCACAAAAGCGGAGCTGCCTCGCTTCATGTCTAGCGGAACTTTCATATATATGGCTGGGATTCTCTCCCCTAGTTGCTCACTTGTAAAACGGGAGTAATAGCTCCTCTTTTTTCTAACAGGACTCTTGTGTGAACAAATGCATGAGAGAATATCAGGTAGCTAGCCAATATATTCTATTGCTGCAATGAGGAAAAGTATTTTTGCCAAAGTCCTGTCATTTCCCCTAGAAATTGTATCCAAGAAGAAAGATGATACACAATTTTATATTAAAAATAAAACAAAAATATACTGTTAAATTAAGGGTGATAAATGGCAATGGAAGGAAAAATGGTAAAAATACTTCTTTGTTTTTTTGTTTGGTATTGTTTGTTTGTCTGTTTGTTTGTTTTAAAGCCATGATACCTAGTCTAATAATCATATCCATTTGCAGGGCTGTGTGTAAAAATAATGGTCATGTCATGACAATATTTTCCTGTAATTTATATAAGAATATACACAGAACATCTTTCCTGCATAAATTCTTATTCTCTATAATTCATCAAGTGTTGCATGGCCTGTTTTAGGATCTAACATTATGAATAGTGAGACTTCTATTTTACTTTAAATAAGCACTTGCTGACTTGCCATACTCTCAATTCTTTCTTGCCCCACACACTCTTTGCTATCCTACTGCAGTTAGTTAAAAATACAGCTGGAATTACTCTATATTGTCCCTACTTGCACCTCTTGTCCAAATAAATGAAAATACACATATCCATATGTTTACACTTATGTTGCTAAATGTGCATTGTATACCTTATTACTCAGTGTTAGAGATAAAACACTTCATTTGCTTTGGAATTTCTCAACTGTCAATGTAGTGCTAACAGACCTCTTCACTGTTGTATAGCTGAAGGTATATTTAAATAATACTCCCTAGTAAGGACTTCTTTCAAAACATCAGTGGACCTCTGAGTGTTGTTTCCATTCACATGATCAAAGTGCGGTGAATTTCCTGTCTTCCTCTAAATTAAGCTTGCTCACTGTTTTCCTCCTCTTCTTTGGTCCACTGAATGGAATAAGAACATTCTTGTTTTACTTATTATTTATTATTTTGGAAGTTCACTATAACAGTGTTCTGGTGTAATTTTCAGATGTTGGTCTCTTTGGCTGAGCCTGTAATCTGTGGGGAGAGCCTTATTCTCCTCTTCCTGCCATTATCCCATCCTTGAAGAGTCCTGGTCTCTCAGTCCTTTATTTCTAGCTCACGCTAGCAAGTGAGGCTGTGAAGTATCTTTTTGTCATTGCAATTGTGCAGCAACAGGCAGTCATAGCACAACCATCTATTCATCCTTTTCAGACCTTCCTAATGTAGAGATCTTTAGTTCTGCTTTTTCAACACTTTTTCAAGTGAAAGTTGATTACTTAAGAAATAGAATGTGTGTGGAGAAAAGCAGCTTATCAAGGACAGGAAGGAATAACCTATCCAAATCTATTTAGGTCGGATTGCAGTCTGGTCACAATCAACTAAATACCTTTCTACTCTACCTTTCCTCAAAGGCCAAATATTTCCTTCTGCAGATGAGACCTAATACCTTGAAACTCTCACACAACAGGACTGCTTACAATCCTTAATCCCTGTCAGAAACGACTTTGCCACACCACTGTCCAATCTGCATTAAATTGGTGATGTATTCATTTATCTCAGGGATAGGCCTGTAACAGTAACTTTGTTAGCTAACCTTTGAGTTGTCAAACATTTCTACCTTCATTGCTTGGAAGGTATGCATTCACTTTTTCAAATACTGTGCATTTTCTTGCTCTCTGAAGCTGCTTGCTTTATCTCTGACGTTCTTCAGCAGAGCCCCCTGTTTGTTAACACTTTGACTTCCAGATGTTCTTCTGCGTATGCATAGCTACAAAATCATACGGTAAGCAAATGACATCAGTAACCAGCTTTTGCATGGGTCCTCTATATTTAAAAGATGAGTAAATATGTTGTGATGTGACAGTCTCTACATGTAGAGAAAATATCCCAAGCTTCTTTAGCCATTTTCTCTCTCCATCCTGTAATTTGGAAGAGCCATTCCCAAGGATCTCTGCTTCAGCAGCTGCTTTTGGCTTGCTTTGTCCCAGAATCAGGGATTTGTATTAGACAGTAGCTTGCAAGGCTTAGCCGTAGGAACCTCATTTGAACTGCCCGTGAGATATATGCCACAAAATCTAACACAGCTACAAGTACTTTATGTACATATGGCACAGTAAAGAAGATGAAATAATGAGACTCAAAGATTGTCTTATTTAACACTAAAGCATTTAAAATAATTCTAGATGTCGCTAGAATTATTATAGTGCTGATTACCAAGAGTATCCTGTCCTTCAGTACACCTTATGTTGCCAGTGGTACGGTTAACAATGAGAGATTTTGGCCTTATATGGCATGTCTTTCATCTCTTTAAGTACTTTATTTTAATGCTGTTGACACCTTAACACTGCAAGTCATATCTTATCAAGCAGCTCTACAGTATGAGTGTGTCAAGACATTTAACTTCATTAACCTTTTATTCTTTCCAGACTACCAAAAGATGAGTAAGAAATTAAAGACCAAATGTAGCATTGTTTACTCATCCTTACACTACGCAGACATTGAAATGAAGCAGTGAAAATAATGGATTGTGTAGTTCTGATAAAATATTGTTGGGTAAGTAAATCTGTGTAGATTAATTCACTTTACAAGCCAGTTGTTCAACCAGTGTAAGTCACTGTACCTCTAGTGACGTCAGTGTTGTTATGATTACATAAAATCTCTGAAGATACGAATATCTACTACATTGTGTGTATTGCTGTCCATATTTGTCTTATCAAACTCTTCAGAGCTAACCTTTTTGTTAGAGAAATCAATGTTAGCTACAGTGAAATAAATGGATATTTTTATGAAGTCTGATTCAAGGGTCTCAGCACCTAGGTCATATTTTATTTAGTTTGTTCCAAAGTCTACCCTACAGATTCTAGTGCAGCAAGGGAGTTCAGATTTTTCCAGAACTGTAGGTAATTTGTGAGCATAATGGGCGTGCAGAACTTACTTTACTTATTATCGTCCCTCCCTGTCCCCAGCCGCTGTTTGCCCATATTAGTAAGCAGATGTGCAGTACTGACTCTGTGAAGACACTAGCAAAATGAACGTTTGGTTAACCACCCTAAGACCCTGATATTGTGTGAGAATACAATGTTGTATACAGAATTACTTTTTCAGATGCAACAGGAAGTCAGCAAATCTGGCTTGTATTGCAAATGTTTTCCTCCCTCCCTTAAAGATGTGTTTGAGTGGCACAAGAAAACCCAAAACTGTACCCTGACAATTTTGCACATCCCTTGCTACTGTATTTGCAGATTATTAATAACAGAAGAGAATTAGACTTGGAATTAGTGACAGTTCACAAAATATGTGAAGATCTCAGTTTTTTTTTTCATCTCTGTTGACCTGTTCTCCACTGCTGTGTAATCACCAATATCCCCTACATCTGTTCTAAGGGATATAGAATGATATGAATCGGACTACTAGTGTTTCAAATATGCTAAATAATAGACTAGCCACACTGAAGGTCAGTGGAAATCTCCCTCTCGTCTCCTACTCAACATTTAGGCAGTTAAACAAGCATGAGAAAAATGTCGACACAATAAAAATACTGACTGCAGTTGCCATAGCATGAAAGGACAGTATACCACAACCGTGCGAAGAATGTGATCCATATTCAAAGCACAGAGACAGTCAAATGTCATAACGTGAGCGTGACACATGGACTCGGCCAACAGACACCGTTTTTATTTCTTAACATTGCTAAAGTATAGTTTGTAGTCTGCTGGCTGTAGACAAATCAGTGCTATTTGTTACAAAATTGAAAATTTTATTTCAATTCAGGAAATAACCATGTGATACTTTATTAATTCAAGAAGAGAGTGACCACCTACTAGTATTTCCTGCGGCAAGGTTTCCTATTTCACACTGAATACATGCGTAAGAGTCAAGCAGCTCTACCTATGATTCAGCTGAAGTGTCTGATACAGTCACTGGCTGAGTTACTTTGTTCTTTTATTTCATTACTCTTGTTTTCAGAAAAAAGTTGTGGACTAAGTAGTCAAAAACTACAGTTGAGTTATAAGGCTCAGTATCCGTTTGCTTTGCAGAATATGACAGTTTTTAAAGTGTGTGCTTTTGACAATTTCAAGTACATTTATTAAAAAACACCTTCTCAGACGGATACCTAAGACCTACACAGTTTTGAGCAGGGCTTTGCACCACCATTAATCTAATGAAGGATAAGCTAGAAAAAAATGATTGGTTTAAATCTTTGTGGAAAACTTGTTTTTCTACTTGTTTTTTTGAATGAAATTGTGAAAAACGTAGCTTCTGGTTGCTGTGCCAGCCAAGAAGACAACAAGTTAGTATCTCTATGTAGAATAAGGGGTGATTTCTCTCCTATGCTTCTCAGACGGGAAGCCAACTTAAAATCTCTTGCAGTTGTCACCTAAAGAGGACCAAGAAGGCTGGAAAACAAACAAAATACTTCTCTCAGGGGTTCTGAATGGTTCTTGCCACACTTGCATGTGTTTATGTGTTTATAAATAAGTATATATGTTGATCATTTATGTATAAATATGTCTATACACACACACACACAGAGACATAGAAGATACAAACGTAGACTTTCATACGTATATGCAGACAGGATATATATCTGTAAAAACGTGTTGTGTGCTGAGATGTACACATATACATTTCTTTTCAGCATGATTATTTACATGTATTTGCATGCCATACCCCTTTTGTATGTGTGTTATAGTCAAGTTAACAGACACATAAGTAGCATTGCCTTTCCAGTTCTTTTCTTTCATACACCTTTCATAGCCACTGTACATGGGAACATAAATCACAAATATTTACAATGAAAGCATTCACAAATGCATGCATAGTCACAAACATAGACATACATTAGGTCTATATATGTGTGGGGAGAGAATGGGATGGATGCAGCAAGAAGGGGAATGAGTGTGCATTCTGTGTGTTTCCAAAGCATATATACATGTACCTAAGCATGTACACAACACACAGAGACATAATTCTCCACTACCTGTTTTACTATGCAACATAAACAAGGCCTCTGTTTATCCCAGGGGGTTAATTTGGTCAGAATTTGATACATCACTTTGTTCCTGGTGTTAATATTTTACTCCAAATGCCACATGATCTTTTATCTTTTATTTATAGTGATCTTCATATTCATTTCTCAACCAAGGCAGTCACTGCAGGGAGAGAGGGCATTGATCTTTAATTTTTTTCTTTTCCCTTTGTATTGCATACTTTTGGCCTGTAAGAAAAAGTACAGACCATGAAAGAGAGAAAAAAGATAGAGGGGAAGGAAAAAACCCTCATACTTTGGGAATTCTTGCCAAGAAGTTGAACAAGAACTAGCCTTTTTCACCGACTAGGAGATGTGGCTATAAATAAGAAACAAGTTTCATGAACTTGACTTCAGATGGGACATAACTTGTATAAGAATTTTGAATTCAACCCTGAATGTGAAAAAGCAGGCAGAGAAGAAACTTGGAAAAGGAAGACAGGAGTTTGGAAAAATGAATAGCAAAATGAATTGCAGAAACTTTCAATAAACTCACTTGCAGCTCCAGCAGACCAACCTATCAGATACATAACTGCTATTTAAAGAGTTAGAATCCTTACTATTTTTTTCCCCCTTGAATAGTAGCCAGCTGGAACTATGAATCAAGGTCTATGTTCTGTCTAGTGTAATACTGCCACTGAATAATAAATTTTCCTTCTGCCAGTACAAATGGGCAAGAAAGATTGCCTAAACAAAGGTTTGAGGATTATTTTCCTTTTTTTCAAGCTCAAACAAAGATTGCATAAATTCTGAAAAGTCTGAATTCCTACCAAAGCATTATTAAGAATCTCTTAAAGTGTCATTTTCTTTCAATTTTTGATTTCTTCACTTCAATACAACCTGATCTTTTCTTCTCAGTCATACTTGTATTTAAATCATGTGTGTGTGTGCATGCATGTATGTGTGTGCACGCACATGTGTATAAGCTTCTAATGGCACTACATTCTGTGACATTGACACAACTTTCTTACCTAATCCTGATTGTTGTCTTGGGAAATCCTCAAATATTATATTCTGGCAAAACAGTCTATTGAAATTGCATACATTATGGGAAATTCTGTAGTCATCACCAAATGACTGAAACGTCATTGCTGTGAAATTCTGAAAAGAAATGTTAAATCCATCTGCTCGGTACAACCTGTTGAATCCCAGTTTGGATATCAGCATGAACAAAAATTCCAACAGTAGGTGGAGGGAATTGAGGGTAGGACAAGTGATGACGAGAAACCTGTTGAGAGTTCATATGAATTCATGCTGACAGGCTTCTCTGCTCTTAATTAGCTCCCAGTCATTTTTATGCATCATTCAGACTGCAATGTAGAACCTCTGGCATGGGCTGGGATAAATGTAATGGTATACCAGATTGGACTTAGTCCCAGCTTTAGGAAGATTTTGTGAATGCGTATGACAATAAAGAAGAATTTGAATACTCCACCATGGGGGCAATTTATTCAGTCATTTCCACATTCATGTGATTTCATGAGCAGAGTTCTAGACAGTCCCCATTACTTTCCATTCATTCAGTATTCACCAGAGGCAATCTGGTCCCAGTGAATATTCTGCTGTACAAGTGTCTTGTGTATTTAAGGAAATCATTAACCTACTCAATAAGAAACATATTCAGCTGCCCTTTTTTGTCTTGATGCATGTAGCTATGTCTTGGGTGACGGGCAGTTTTATGTGTGTGCGGATAAGAAAGACAGAGAATGTCAGTAATTCCTAAAATTTGGGCACAATGTGTTATGTCATCATCAATAAAAAAATGAATGCTGTTCTGGCTATTATACATTATCCAGGATATCAAAGAATAATAACACAGTTTATAAAAGTTCATTCTTGCTTCAGAAGCACAAATAATGCTTTATTGAAGTCAGACCACATCCCGTATGGGTTATGCTTAATTACATGAAAAGAATTTGACTCAAAAGGAAATTACTGTAATACCTAAGCAGTTTAAATTAAAATATAAATAAGCTCAGAATACAAAGCAGAATTCCATTCTATCAATTTCCTTATGTGAACAGAATTGTGGACAATACAAATCTGGAATTCTGAGTGAAGTGGAGTTTAAATCCCTGAGCTGCCTTCAGATGTTTTTGTAGTTTCACTCACAATTTAGTGAATTAAATTATTTTTTAATAACTCAGGGAAGTGACACACCTAAGTTTCCTGGGGAAATTAAATGTCTCTGAATGGTGAGGAAACTTACAAGAACAACACACCAAGAACATCACCTGATTTTGAACGTACATCTTGCTGGGCAGCACCTTACAGGGCAGAGATGTTTCTGATCTGACTGGGTGCCTATGTAAGGACCGGGATTGACCATCCTAACTACTCTGGTGAGAAAGGCATCTCCAGCGGGATATTTATTCAAACCCCTGAAGACTTGAATCTCCCTATCTGAATCTCTGGTAATTACAAAGGGAAGTCACATCCATCGTCCAGCTGAAGGAAAATAATGTTCAATATTAGTCACCTCTGACATGTGCCCAGATTAGATGCGATATACTTGAGCCATAAACCTTTGCTTCACATTGTTAAGAAGTTTTCCACACAAGGTGAGTTTTGTTGTGAAGTTATTTTTATGTAAAGATGAAGCAGATCTTCCTTAGATAAAAGCAGAAACCTCTCCTGAATCTGAACTCCGAGGCCACATCGTGGGGAAATTAGGCCCATCTCTTTCGGGATATTTAACCACTCAGCTTGATCCAGTGGTACCTGTAGGGATTTGAGGCCTATGTGCAAGACTCCTTTGTTCCCAGTAACTTCCACTGGAAAGAAAGTGCTCCCATCTCACCCCCCCACACACACACCGTGAAAGAGGTCTAAGCTGCTTTCTCCATTAAAATTTTAGTTCATTTTATTGTGATTTTTTTCTAGATGCTTAGCAACTATTGAAACCAACGTGTTTCTGGTCCATAAACAGCTTTAAAACCAATCCCTTGTATCAAACCAAACTCTCTGTATCATTATAAATGCATCAGTCATCTGCTCTCCCAGAATTATGCTAGTGAACATGTGTACAACTTCATTATCTCTTTCAGATAAGCTAGACCTGTCTGAAAAACAGACTGTTTCCTGCAATGTCTAATATAGTGGTCGGTTCTGATAAATGCCCATGCTTTTATAAAGAGTTATTAAAGACAACTTTTCTGCTTGCTAGCCTGTTCTTTTCCACACATCCTTAAAGAGAGTATATGCGCTTATAGGGTTAATTTTCCTAGCTTTTGGTTTTAGATTCATAGAACACATTGTGTCCAAGCTTAATATTTTACACTGTAAGCCATATCATCTTTTATCTTTTATTTATTGTGATCCTCATATTAATTTCTCAATAGCAGCTGGCACAGCAGGAGGGACAAGGCATTGATCTTCCAATTTATCCACTACTCTTACATATCCTGAGGTCGAAGCAGCCTAGAGAGATTGATGGAGCTCTGACATCAGTCCAGCGGCTGTGTGTTTCTCATGCATGAAAATCAACAACAGGAAACAGAAATTTGACAATTGGCAGTAATATCAGGGACCTCTGTAATAAATATAACAGGATGGTCTTCAATAATTTAATGGAATATCGGGTATTCCATAATGAAAAATCAGCCTTGTGAGAGCGTGTATATATAGCTTTGTGAGATTCTGTATATGTATGCTTAGATGTGTTAAAACACCAATATACAATGTATTTTATTTACAGACCAGAAAGTCATAAAAGCTGTCTCTGAG
>Ga0181612_173499_pt1 | contig 16942 bp, 3 predicted proteins | sample HoacroProtozoa21_FD_119630 | JGI IMG/M metagenome (GOLD analysis project Ga0181612, IMG submission 119630) | Hoatzin crop microbial communities from Cojedes, Venezuel. Combined Assembly of Gp0051906, Gp0051904, Gp0051908
AGTGTTGCTTGTTAGCTTGGAACCAAACAAAACTTAGCTCCTGTATTTGTGTGGTTATTCAGTGTTGGACAAAAGAGGTTCCTTATCTCTGCTGAAACTTCTTACTGTGACTTGACTGGTGTGAGCTTTTTAATAGAGGTAGGGAACAACCACAGGCTCAGCAAATAAATTTCCTGTGCTCCTATAATCAAGTATGGAAGCCCTGTCTGTCAGCATGTTGGTGCACAGTCAGTGCAAGTCAGTTGTTCTTATTCAAAAGTAGAAATGTAGCTTGAGTGCAGCACAGTTTCATGTCTTTTCAAAGGTTTAACTTTTGAAGACTGCTGTGGACCTGCTCAGTGTGGCCTGTTAGGACTCAAACAGTTTCAGAAGTACAGGAGTCTTGACAGCAGAATGGTATACTCGGAATGGGCAGCTTTCTGTCACTGAGTACCACTGGCTATAGTAATGGACGTGTTTCCTGCAAACTTCAGTAGATTGGCAACTAATGAAGCTTGGTATTGATGGAGTTCAGTTCCTGGTATCTGATCTGTAGGAATTAGTCTGTATCTTTCTGTCCAGTTGGTTGTTATGTCTACAGATCTTCGATAGCTGCTCATTCCCGTGTTAGTACAAGTGCTATAGACCAACCAAGGGGAAGTCCAAAACTACCCCAGATCTGCCACATAAGGTGTGTCAGAAGTAGTCGGGAGGGCACAAGAAGAGCTTCAGCTGAAAAGCTATCTGGAAAAACAGTATTAGCATCTAATTCTTGTGCTAAACTCTCGCTTGTCCTTGCCTCCCGTGATCCTGCCTTTTCTTATCAGGTTAGATGACTGTCATGTGATTCCCTGCATTTAAGTGAAATGGGGGAAAAAATGAACTGGAGGTGCAAAGCTATGCTGCTTTATTAGTGCAGGCAAAGCAATCCCTTGAAGAGACTGTCAGACTATATCTGGTCATGAGATTACAATAGTAATTTAGTCTCTAATCTAAGAGGTCTTTTACCAGCTTTATTCCCTGGTAAGTGCTAAACTGTGCAGCGGTTGTGCTGCTTCATTTTGGGCCACAATGTGGCCCAGTGTGATTGGGCTGCTGGTACATTGCTCAGTGTAGTATTACCTGCTGAGGTAGGGTAAGTTATCTCAAGTTATCCCAGAAGGACTATAGGCCTTCTAATTAGAAAACTTTATAAGAGCGTGTTATGTAAAATGTCATTGTCACAGCTATCCCGATTTAGAAGGCTTCTCTTCACAAAATGAAACTTTTTTTTTTATCAGGGTGGTGCTACGCTTTGAATTCATCTCCAGAGCTGTGTTCCACCACCCCAGCGTTCATATGCTGGAGCAAGCTCATAAACTTATAAAGGCATGCTGGGCAGTTGTCAGATCCTATTTTTAAACCGTTTCTGAGAAACGCTTCTGTCTCCTATCTCTGCACAAGCATAGGAAAGGCTATGCTTCATGTAGGAGCCACAGTGTCTGGGCTCAGCTAACAGCAATTTTTGAACTTCAGTGTCTCCTCTTCAGAGACAGTAAAGTTGTATCTGCACTGACTTTTGTTGGGAAGGAAAAATGACAATAACTAGGCGATAGTGGCAATGGGCGACTGAGTCCTTGCCTATAACTACCTGTAATAAAAGATACAGGTCTATGATGCTTGACAGACACTTTAATAGGAATCCTGATGGCTGGTGTCAAAGCACCTGCTTTGCTGTACTTAATGGAGTACAAGAAGAGTTGAGAGCTGGAGCACTGGAAGGGGTGTCTCTCCTGGTGAATCTTAAACATAGCAGCTTTGCTTCATAATTGCTACAGATTTGCAGTAACCCATTTACTACAGTTGTGAGATACATATATGTATACTACTGTATACCACCTTTAAATTTCCACTAACATTGGAAAGCTGCATAAAAATGCAACTGCATTCTGTATAAAAACAGGCTGTTTCTTTAATGTTTTCCCCCCCCTGTGTTGAAGATCATCCACTTAGGACTAGGCCTGAAAAACAAACACTGAATATGGATATTAACATACTCTTGCTGTACTAGGGAGGTAATTCCAAAATTGAAGGACCACTTCAGAGATTATCTGTAATGTAGTTTTGGGCAAAAATAAAGAATACTGATGAAGCATTTAGACTTGGTTCTGTTTGTATTTTAAAACTGGAAGGCAGGGATATTTCGGACTGGGTTAAGTACTATGAACACGAAGAAAAGTCATGCTCCTGTAAGATGAATTATACAGTGCAAAATCAACATACAGTTTTCTCCATGTCTTGGAGATCTTTCAGAAGACTTCTCAAACACTGCAGTTGCTAGTGCAGACTGGATTGATGAGAGGGAGTCATCGTTTCAAAGTAGTTTTAGGATCATACCCTGAAGGCTGTAGCTAAGCCTGCACTGCTTCGAAGAGTTGGTAGTGCAGGGTCTTCTGGGTTTTATTCTAGAGCAGGCAAGCTGCTGCTTCATGCTTTCCTGCAGATTGTGCACTACAAATATTGACCTTGGAAGTGCAGCTGTTAGCTAAATTGGTTTGCCTTGTCTTCTGTTTCAGTGGTGTAACTACTTAATAATCCTGTTCCCATTTAAGTAAATTGTAGTAGTTAACAGATACCAGGGAGAAGAGCAGCTATCTAAATTTTGCCTTGGTAGGCCAAGTGTTAGTGCTTATATGAAGGAGGAAAACTTACCATTGGACCAGTTATAACCTCATCCTACAGTCAGCAAAGCCAGATAATCTGTTTGAGGGATATGATGCCTTTTGTGCTTGATCTCCTGTTTATGTCTGTTTGCTTAAACGTGCCCTTTAATTTCAGTAATGCAATGATACTGCAACATGTGTTCTACAACTGTTTCCTCATTTAAAACAAAACAAAAAAACCTAAAACCTCAACTCCACACAATTCTGTAACCTAGCAAAGATAATCATATATTTTGGTCCTCTTCTGTTCACTTTAATGGCTCTGCCTTACCTAATCTGATCAGAACGATAGGCTTGTGTCTCAAATTTCTCATATAACTGATCTTCACATACTTCCATTGTATTTTGTAAATAGCATATCACAAGTAAGCAGGAATTGAGCTGTCTACAAATGCTCCTTCTATTTAGAAGTGATTTACTGGAAGATACTTCAGCGTGTCTGTAGATGCTACATAATCCCTGCATTTTGTTCCTGTAGACAGCATATGTATTTAACAGGAAGTGTCTTGCTCTGGATGCCTCTTCTTTTTGCTTGAATAGTGTTGAGCAACAATTACATACTGATTGCACTCAGCACAAGTAAACTCTACATCCTGTTTAGAACAGGATGTATGTATTAACAAGTGTAAAACATCTGTTGCATCTTCCTACAAATAGCATGTTGCAGTCTTGGATATTTCAGCTTCACAGCTGTACAGAAGCCATTCCATATTTAAAATCAAAAGCCTTTAAGGGATGTCTGAAGTAAAAGTTTAAAATAGGTAGTGGGTTTTTCTTACATGATGCAAGAATGAGTTTTGTTTTGGAGTTGGTATGCTACCCTTCTGCATCATCAGCCCCCACTAGTAATAGACCGTAAAAGAGCAAAAAAACCAAACCGGCTTTCCAACAAGGTAAGTCCAGTAGAGCTCATTTTTCTTTGTGTCTTTCTGAGATTATTGGTTGAATCTGAATTTTGGTTATGCCCAGTTGGTACTGGAGCGGAGAGGTTTCTTTATGGCTTAGAAACACCTTTAGTGTAGCTTATAAGCTGAAATCTTGCTTTACTGATAAAAGATTAGCTACTTCATTAAGCTCATTTGCTTTTCCCTTACACTAGGCCAATGTAAGCATTGGTGTTTTTTAATATATATTTTTTGAGTCCCATTAAGGAAGAGCATGTCTGACTTGTGATACCTTTTTGAAACTCTTAGTTTCAAATACTCAGTGTTCAACTGGAAATGCTCAAAGGGTACTCCTGGCTCTTTTGACTGTTGCAGGAAAAAATAAGAATTAAATTCTTCCCTCTGTAAACAAGCTTCACAACATGTACCCAAGATCCATTCAGCCAGTTTAAAGTAACTGTTCTTCAGTACATTTAAGAGAAAATGGTCAAAACATGCGATACTAGTATATATGAATGACCATGCTCACAATTACAGGTGGCCAAAGGGAGGATAATGTAAGCCTGTAGAGGTAACTGCAGTGCTTTAGAGGGAGGGATAAAACAATAGATGGGTTGAAGCAATTGAAGCAAAGGGTGTATTCCTGGTGTTAACCAGAGAGTAGTTACTGGAAAAGTACGCTCATTAGCATTTCTGGGTTTTCTAAGCTGTTGTTCACTTTAAGAAAGAAAAAAAACACCAAACAAACTACCCGTGTGAATTGAGTACATCATCATCGGAGGTCCTGCCCCTAACTGCAGCAAAAGGGTAGACTGTAAGAAGAAAACCTGACTGAAAATCTGGCTGTCTTGGTTGGAAAATAAGCAGGCCTAACCTGTAGTTCTTGAACAGCATACAGTTTTTAAGTAGTTCAACGCTATGTCTAGAGTAGATTATAGAAATTATGAAAACGGAGGCATTGTATGCAACTACAGAATTCTGAAAGACCAGTTCAGAGAGGGATCTGCATGTGAATTGAATTCCTATTTCGAGCAATTGTGCTGTGTCCTACATCACATGATTGCTAGCTGTTGTGTAACAGGAAAGCCTGTCTTTTTTTCCATTCATCTTATGGAGCTCATGGAGGGAAACACAGATTGGACTTGTATTTAACTATAATTTCCTTCCTGTTGGGAACTCCTGTCTGAACTATTAGAGATTTCTAGCACTTAATCTGCCATGTGGAATACTTTGATTTCCTGCCCATATGTGAAATTTGAGTAAGTTTCGGAGTCTCAAGGTGGAGAGGGTGACTGGGAGCCATCTTTCTGTGGGATTAGAAAGTCGTTCTGTGATTGTCTCATTCCCCAGCTTTCTGGATGGGTACAACTAGGTATACTATGGTATATCAGTGGTCTATCAGTCAACCGGTAGTATGTATAAGCTGTGAATACAGCATGTAAGACCTATTTAAGCTTTTTTATTCTCAAACTTAAGGACTTTTACTTTCAAAACTTAAGATAGTTTTTGCTGTGTGAATGGCAATCTGTGTTATCTGTGAATGTAAAAAGAAAGTGACTGGGCTGGAGGCTAGATCAAAGAATGGCAATTTTATGCCTAAATTTCCACCTGCCTACCAGACTTCTCCAAAATCGCCTTGTAGGTTTCCTATGCAGCAAATGTAGTGTGAAGTACAGAAAGAAGCAATGGAAACTAGCTGAAGAATGAGGAATATTGCTCAAGAATGAGCAGTACAGAAAAGGAAGATGATTATCTTTTGATTAGGTCTTATCTTTTTCCTGTTTCAGAACTAAACGTTCATGCCCAATCTCCTTTTGTAGCTTTCTGAGAGAAGACGCTCTAACCACCAAATCAGCAGCCTTGTTAAGTGCAGGAGAGATGGAACAATGAAACCTGTAAGCATGCTTCCAATGTCCTGCAAATGCTCTATATGATGTAAATTTGTCTGCATGGCATGATCACACTCTTGTTTTTTTTACAGCTTTCAGTTTGTAGAAATTCAACTTCCATGTTTATAGATGGAAGTAGAAAAAAAACATGATTTAGTGCAGTCTGATTTTATACTGTTGTGGAAAATCTGTCTAGTGGCAGCTGGCCATATGTAATTTTTTCTAACTTCTGTGTAATATGATTTTTTCCTACTTATTTGTTCATGTTGTTAGTATTGATTTTGTGTTTTTTCCAGAAAACTGTACCTAACTTAAATATAAAGGTGTTTGTTTCCTTTGTTTTCTAATTGGAAAGAGAAACTGCTAAACCTGCTGATTTTTCACTACAGAGCAAGAGATACTGGAAGGGAGGGGAAGCTAGTGCTTGAGTTCACAAGTCAAAGTAGTCTTGTAGCTTATAGTTGCTGTTTAACTGACTTCTAAGATAGTGGCAGGGGAGAAAAAAACTATAGTTTAAAAACACAGCTAGCAACAGGCTCATCTCTACCCTCTGAAAAGTAAACATTGCCTGCCGTGATCTGATCTGTTTGGATAACGATCAAAGGTACTGGGCAAAACCAGGGACTTCTGTGACTGTTTGCCCAGAGTATAAATATTTCGGGCTTTATTGAGTGCTTGTGTGGCTTAAACGTTGCAACAAAACTGTCTCGGTTATTTTTAGATTTGGGGAGCAGGAAGAGTGCTTGTTTCCTGTCTTACCCTCCCCCCAAAACCCTGGGTGCCTAAGACAAGGGAAGAAGAGTAGCAACCCTGAGCTGGTCTGTCAGCTCCCATTGAATGATGCTGGTATGCTTCCTGACCCCCTTTGTGAAAGGGCTAGTACAGCCACTGCGGTGACATTGCAGCACTTCAACAGTATTCTTTCTTTTCAAACAGCACAAAGGCATCGAGCCTCTCAACTGAAACACGAGTGCAGCTTGCTTGTTAGATGGATAGACCCCAAAACATGGCTATTAAAGCTCAGAGCTAGAATTACTCCTTCTCCAGTTGCCGTCATGGGAATTTGATGCTATGCACACGCATGACTAACATGAGAAATCAGTGAAACTGAATATTCTAGTGCCTCTTAGTCATTATAACATGAGTATATTTAGGTAATAATCATTAATATGTTCACATCAGCTGCTATTTCTTATCCATAGCTACAAATTACTCCTACTTGTAGGTTTTGGTATGTATCTGTGCTGTAAAGCAAAGGAGTATGATAACTTGGTAACAGTGCCTGTCTAGTTTGAGCTATGCCAAACTGCTTCTGCTTAACAAGCTAAAAACTTTAAAAAACCAAAACATATCCCCCCCCAGAATGGCCCGAAATTGCTACCTTGATCTTTTGGGGCATAAAGAAATCTGTAGCAGTCCCTTGTATTTTCTTCTAAGGGAGAAACACAAAGCATGCATGTGATCTTGATTACTGGCACTGTAAAAACCCCATAGGACCATGCTTTTCTTGTTGCATGAGTTCATTGGCAGCAGTACACAGGTGTTAAGTTTGTGAGGAAAGGCATCTGGGGCTATCGTATGGATCTCTGTATTTGCAATCCATGTGCATGTACCTGTAGTATAAATAATCTCTTCCTAACAAATCAGTCTGCAGCACTCCACCTACAAGTATGAAGCCTCTTGGCACTGTGAAGCATGTGCAGAACGGGCCTGGAATCACTCAGGCAAGAAGCAGATAAATACTAGCTTTGGCATGCAGAAGCGTCCCTGTGTGTGGAGCAAAGATAGAAACAGCAGGCTTGTCCTAGCATGCTCCTCCAGCGGCTACACAGAAATGTCACTACTGTGTAGAACTGTGCTTTCCCTCTGGTCTTCTGTGTATTTTCCACTTACTTAGCAGTGGCAGTCGTGCTCTGTTTGGGTATGTTGGTTTGGGTTTTTGTTTAATTTAAAGTTAGGTTTTTAGAAAACAGAACTGATCTCAGCTGCTTACTGTGATTCTCCTTATGAAGCAAAAATTTCACACTGGTATTAGCTGCCTTGGAAATCTAGCTACATATGAAAGAATACTGGTTGAGAATAGAATTCTCGATCTTGAACTCTGGATAAAAACAGCATGTCTGCTTACAGAAAGACTTGCAACCTCTTGCCTCATTGCTTAAATGCAGACAGTAAAACCTTAATCCCCTGACATCTGAATCATGCTCATTCAGTTAAAAAGACATAGCAATCTGGTCACTTGAATAGTGAGAGAGTTCAGCAATTCCATTTGTCCTAAAATATATTTTTAATTTGCAGGTGAAAATCAAGAATTTTGCTGTTAGTTCGACTTTTTAGTCAGTGGTTCTACAACCTTGTTGTGCAGTTTGCTTTTCATCTCCATCCAATGAGATCTCATTTTTGTTAGCAGTAGTTTAATGTGAAGTTAGTAATGAGCTAACAACTGTGTGAACACTTAGGTAGTTTGACATTGGTAGAACTACTACGAATGAAACATAGAAAGGAACCAGTTGTTGTTAAACAGTACATAAACATAAGCTGAAGCAGTGAATGATGTGAAGGACAAGGGCTTAAGCCAACATGTGCTCTCTTCCAACAGCAGTGGCTGCTAACTGCGCACAAGTTGTTTGTGGGTGTTGAAAGGTCTGAACTAAGCAGGGCTGGTTGTTCTTGGGATGTTTTTACTTTCCCTAAGTCCCAATGCTAAAGCTGTTGGTAGTAGAAGTTGGAGCACGGGAGGAATCATGCTCTAGTTCTTGGTTTTATAATAAAGCCTCTTGCTGCTTGTTTGAGAACTCACCAAAACCTTGTGCAAGCTGTGATCCTTTCATGGGAAGAGAGTGTATCTAAGTAGTGGGTGGGGTTTAAGAAGCTTGTGTTTCAAAATGAGCCTTTCACAATTCCCGATGCTGGCCAGAAAATACATACATTACATGTGATACAGATGTGATTTAGCCATGTATAATGTAGCCTGTTCACATCTATCTCTTAGAGGCTGAGTTCAGCATTAACTAAAAACTTGGGTAAATTTGTTATATAATGGTCATTCTGGACTGCTCTAAGCTAAGTGTATGAGCATGTGTAACTGTTACTAACATCTGGGCAGAAAGGAGGAAGAAACCACTTGGTTAAAGCTTTTTTTTTTTTGTTGAAAGATCAATAATAACAGGAAGCAAGTAGTAGATGGACATATATATGTAACAAAGCTAAAGGCAGTGCATTAAGATGAAATTAAGGATTTCCAGAAATGAAGGCAGGAAATTGGCAAAATGAGACGATATCAGGCAGGAAAGTGTGGTGGTCTAATCCAAGAGTCAGAGAAGGGCCTATGGTGAAGAGAGCCATCTTTAGCAACTGTGATAGAAAAGGGAAGCCTTACCTGAGGACCTGCTGAAACTTAATGGCTGTTAGCTGATGATACCTGCCATCAAGAAGTCAGTGCAGAAGTCTGCTGGATATGGAAGCACAGGATTAACAAAAACAGCACTGAGGCAGCTGGTGGGGTGGTTGGCTTGGCCTAGGGGCTGGAGGAGTTGTGGAGGTGTTGTGGCTAGTTGGAAGAAAGAATAACTGGTTAGGTAGCAGTTCAACAAAGTAAAAAGTGATAGCAGTAGGATCATGTTGATGGTGACTGAGGAAGTTCAGCTCAATGTTGGAGCACTGGCAGCTTCTTAGTGAGCCCTAACTAGGAAGTGGTGTGTCAGGGCCTGTTGTAGGTGCAACAGGCAATAGTGTCTTAAGGTGCTCTGTCTAGTTGCTCTTCACTATTCCAAGGTGTTATTGTTCTGACAGCAGAGCATAGTGCTACATCACCTTGGTTGTGTTGATCGTTTGTGAGAGTATGCTGTGAACAAGGGATTGATCACAAGATCGCTTTCTTCTACCCCTGAATTTGAGTTTTGGGATGGGACTCAGTAGATCTAAGATTTGTCAAAATGCAGTGGGAGCTATTGTATGATGTGAAACAATGCCTCCAGGCCCGTAGTGCTGCAGAAACACCCCTTCCTCCTTTTTTCACTTCTGTTTGAACTGTGTAAGTGGATTTTGGAAGCAGGGGCATAGGTAGGTAGAAACTGGTGATCAATGAAAATTTGGCTTGAGGAATTCTGTTACATAGGAAGTCTAAGAGGGAGCAAAGTCTCATTAAAGACACATTGTTAAATATTACCATGCAATGCTCTCAGCTGTAGTCTCCTTAGTTTGTTGCAATTTAACAAAACTATTCCTATAGGACATGAAGCAGGGATCGTTTACTGATAATGTGACAAGAAATAAATTAGGCAACAGTATGTGGCCTGTAACTACAAGCTTTATAAAACAGGAGGGTCCAGTGGCCCAGGCAGTCTGTTCTAACATTCTCAACTTTCCTCTGCTTGATTTCATAATGTTACAAAACATAATAGAGATTAGTAGAACTGGATTTTCTGCGTGTTTATTCTGAGCATCAAACATTTTTTCACTTTCATTTCATGGATTAAAACAATGCAATTAAAAGAATGAGCTTAATGACAGATCAAGTCTTACTTTCATAGACCTTCTCCCACCCTCCCCCCTGCCTTTCCGTGGTAAGAGACTCTGGTACCTCATGAGTTACTAGTAATGCTGGCAGAGGCTGATGTTTACAACTCAGTCTGTTTTTTGAATACAGGCTTCAGTCTTCTCTAGCAAATTAAAACCAGATGGGAACTGCAGGGAGCAGAATGGAATTTAATTCTGTTTTGTGGCTTGCGATGTTAACAAAACTCTTTGGGTATTTTCATTGTTGCTTTGCCTGGAAAATGGCTTGTACCTTCCTCCTGTCCAATCATTGTAATGTGCAGTCGTCTTCCAGCGTGCTGGGGTAACTGCTATAAAGCCTTCACTAAGATAAGTTGCTTTACTTCCTCTACAGTGATAGACTGCTGTATAAGCATATTACATTGATAATTCTTTTTTTTTTTTCAAGTAAAAGGGTCAAAAACTAGTAAATCCAGCCAGAAATTGCACAGCTGGTGGAGGTGAAATGCAGGTGTTTTGCAACATGTAACAAGTCTTTCTCTTTTCTCCCTTTAACTACCCTAGCTGAAAGTACGCCAAAAGAGTACTTGGTGGAATTTGAGGAGGGAGACAGGCTTGGTCACCCGAAACTTAAGTGGTTCTAGCATCTGTAATGCAGACAGGATAAGGATTTTTTTTCATGCAGTTAATGCTGTGCTTTTTACGCTGGTTGGTGCCATCTTAGAGGAAAAGATTCAACGTGTTGAATCACAGAAATGTTGCTTCCTGCTGGGATTTGGGATTTCCTTGCAGCTCTCCCCTCTGTAGCTGCAGGAGCTGGTTTTGTGTAGTGCGTGTGCTCAGGCAGAAACTTGCTGGAGATGAAGACAGAAGCCAAGCTGTTCTGTGCAGAATGTAATAGTTTCTGACTCAAATTCTGTGGTAATTGTCAAAATGTCATAGGGTGTGGTAAGAACTGCTGTGTCTAATGTTGCTGAGGATTTATCCCTTCATAATTTGCATAAATGAGTATCATATGCTAATCTCAATTAACATACGAAAGTGGGGGAAAGATTTCTTGATGTTTTCTAGCCATTTGAAACCTGAGTGTGTGCAAAAATATATTTCAGTATGCTGGAGTGTTGGGGTTTTTTTTCCTCAGTTGCTCAATCTTAATGTCCATTCTCTCTGCCCACAGAAAGAAAGCAAAGCGACTTGCAGAAGAAAAAGCTGTAGCTTCAAAAAGATTAACTTGGAAAATTGAGCACTGGAAATACGATAAAGCTTCAAATTAATTCCTAGTGAAACTAGATAATAAAAATATGTAACCATGGAAGTTACAGTAGTAAATTGGTACAGAGTATTTTGAAATATGTACCCACTTCATACAGCTGTTTGCTTTCCAGAAGAAAAGTGTTTCTAACAGTTTGTTACAGTACTAAATATTAGTGTCAAACATAAGATGTGTGTTTTTACTATGAACATCAACTTTAAGAGAATTCATGTGAACTCTGCTTCTTCAGTAATTGTTCTCAATAAACCAGATCTCACAGCTTCGAGGCAAACAGAAAAGTGGAGGTAGTCAAATTTTCAGGCAGATAACTCCAATAAACTAAATTTTTAAAAGGAAGATCATAACCAGTACTAGTTCCTTTTCTTGGTGATCAGTCCAATTAAGTCTTGCAGTTCTGTAATGTGGTGACATGCCTTCCAATGCTTAGAAATACTAGCCTGCTCTTTACTGGGAAGCATATTCCTCTGAGACCCAAGTTCAAGGCCCAGTCTAAAGACTCTAGTGTCCTTATTGTGCCGTCTCTATGATACAGCACAGACGTTTGTGATGGAAATACTTCTGTGGTGGAAATTCTTCCTTTTTTCAGGCAATCGTTAGATAAATGGGAATGTTTTTGAAATAAATACCCTTGCATAAGCTTTCTGAATGTGCAATAGTGTGAAATAGTGCATTACTCCTGTATATGTTTTCTTCATATGCTACTTCAGAGCTGCTGTCTTTTTACCCTGCAGAGCCAGAGGAGTGTTTTGGAGGAAGCCATTTCTCTCCTGTGTGTTAACCTCTGCTATACATGGTCCAGTCCTTGTACTGCAAACAATTTCTTCTGGTGGACTGTCTTCTGGTGCTGGTGGGAGGAAGGGAGAAGAGTTGATTTTAGGGGAGTATCTGGAATAAGGGACTTCAAAGGGCTGTCTGAATTTGTTAAATCCAGTGTCTTAGAATCAGCATGTCTATAGAGAAGGGTCTAATTTGTAGGATAATCTGAGTGTGTTTCACTTTGGAAGTCCTTCTCAGTGCATTCAATGCAAATGTTTCCAGTGCCTTTGAGTTTTTTGTCTCTGGGCTCTAGTGATCCTAGGACATGAACTAGCACCTAAAGCACTACCAGAGGTGCAACTCCTTACTCCACTTTAAGAGAAGCTTCCATCCCTAAATATAGTTTTTGTTGGGATAAAAAAGGTTATGTATTTTAATTCGACAAGGTCCATGTACCTTATGTGAGATAGTTAGATTTTTCTCAAGCATTTTTTTAATGAAAGTTTTCCTTAATGGTGAATGGCAGCCATGTAAACTAATGTTAGACTCTGTGTGTGCGTCTGTGACTATTTGTTAAAGGAAAAGCATGTTTTCAGAGGGTGGTTTTTGGACTTCCAGACAGATTACACAAGCTCAAGAAGGCCCACCCCACATCCTGTGTAGAAAACCAGCTCACAGAAATGCCCATTGTTCTTCAGGATTATAAGTCACTGTATTTTCTGCCTGCCTTGTTTTTCAAAGTACTGTATGGAAAATACTAATGCAAAGGAACCACAGCAGCTTAACTAGTGCTTGGTCGTGCCAGGTACTGAGTGCTCTGCTCTTACTGAAATGGGCAGGAGGGGAAGGGATTAATTAAAACATGAGGCTCTCTGGCTAGAGAGCAAAGGTGTTGTGTTGGTAGAAGTAGCTGAGGGTGCTGTATTAGTTATCTGAATCGATTGGTAATGGGTGTACTTCTAAGCCTGGAAGTTGTTTATATGTAGCCATGTCAGTATTTACTGTAGGGGGGGAGTTACAGGGTATGCGGTTTGCTTCAAGCATGGTGAGTTTCCCTTGACATTGCTTCATCTCTGCTTAGTCATTACTGCAAAAAGAGAGAGTAGGGTATCTGAATCTAACACCTCACTAAAGAGACAGGGTGGTTAGTGTTTCTGAATCTCTGCCTATGCTTACTGCTGAGTTGTGTGCTATTCCACCTGTAACTTAATGGACCTATCCATAGAGAAGGGAGCTACAAAGCCCAAAATGGTAAAAGTGGTAAACTCTTTCTTTCTTTTTAAAATCTTTTTTAAATTCAACTACATTATAATCTTGGAGCTTTTTTTTTTTTAAATCTGAGGTGCTGTTTTTCATACTCCATTTTCAAACAGGAAAAGGGTGTTTCAATGTGATTTTTAAAGCCCCTGTATAATAGTTTTCTCACTTTAAAAAAGCAATAACTTGTATTTCTTACTAGAGTTCAGTACCTATTTAAGACCAAAACATTTGCGATGATAATGCAGATGAAGCTAAGCAGAATGCTGCCATGGGAGTGTTGGAGGCTGTACCCTGCTTTTCTGCAGTCCTCTGAAGGGAATCACCTCCCTTCAGTTGCTGCCAGTCTCCTGACTGTGCAGCATTCCCAAAACATGTGGCCCATAAAATGGGATTATAAGGAAGGCATTCAAGTAAACAGAAGTTCCCTCAGGATGAGATTTGCTTTTTCATGCAGAGCTCCTGTGTTCTTTAGCATGGCGCTGCATCCTCATTCCCTAGCCAGGGACGACTTCTGGGTGATCCCAAGGGTGTGAGAGCACCTAGGCCATCCCCAAGCTTTGGGAATAGTCACTTCCTGGGCTGGCTGGCACAATGGAGTCCCCTTCGCAGTGTTTTTGGAAGGACACACCCAATTACAAGTTAAGGGAAAATAATCCTTCCTGTGTCTCTTCAGTGTCTGTAGCAATAAATGACTGGTCCCATGATGTGGCTGTAGTTGCCAAAATCTGCAGTGAACGTAGAGCTGCATCTGTCATTAACTGTACAGTATTGCTAAAGTGGCCCAGTGCTTTTGTGAGTTGTGTTCAAGGGTAAGTAGCTGTTTAAAACTTAAAAACCTTCGTGCTTCCACAAGCACACAGCTATATTGGTGGATAATAGTGTGTATTGATGATTTTGTGGTCCTGTCCAGCCTGTTCTGTTGAAAGCACACAACTTGGGACAGGCTCAGTCTGCAGTTTGAGTACTTTTGAGTTCTTCATTGAGACCAAATTATATTTTCAGCCTTCGTGAGGAGTGTTTCCAGACCTGTCCAGCCCTGGCTTCGGTAATTCAGGTGGCCATTGCTGCTCTGCAGGATTACGCTGTGTGGGATATCGGGGCACAAAGCCTGCAGACTCAGGTTCCTGTCACTGTGTCTCTTTTTCATATTTTAAAAAAAAACGATCTCAGATGTCTTTTGTCCCTCGACCTTTCCAGTGGATGCTGGTCACCAGGGGAATGGGTCCCCGTGGTCTCCGTGTGCTGGTAGCGAGGCTTCAGATGCTGAACTTCGGCTCTGTAGAGGTGCTGCTGTGTACCATAGCATGGAGGCTTCCGTCCACAGGGCAAGCTACAATTGTGAATATGCTACTTAAAACAACAGGGGTTCAAAAATTCACATGACTGTGCTTCAGACTGGCCGGTGTTAGTCACATCATTGCTGTGCTACTGGGCGTTAGTGAGGAGTGTGGTGGAGATCCCTACGGGATGGAAGACTGCCTGCTGCCTTTCAGACAGCAGAGCCTTACACTTAACTGCCATTACCTTTCTTTAGAGCTGATTGTGAACGGAAACTGTTAAACTCATCACGATTAGTCTTGGTGTGAAGCTCTGAACAAATAGCAGCACAGAGATTTTTCAGTCATCTGAAGAAACATAGGCCAGAAGCTCATTTTTTGTTTCTGCACCTGGTACAAAGAAGTAGAACAGCTCTGGGAACAGGGATGCCAACCCGGTTCCTGCTGGCCTCAAAAGCAGCGCATTTATTCATTCGTGTACCCCCTATTGTAGTCGAAGCAAAGAATTGTTTTCTGTGGGTTCTAAATCAGCAGTCACTATTCTTTCTCTTGTTGGTTGGTTTCTTTTCAAAGTATTTACAATGGAGAGCACATTTGCAAAATTAAGGGAGGTAAATTCAGGGCCTGTAGCTCATACCACAAGTGACTGCACTTGGGAGTAATGTAATTGTCACAGCTGTACACGGTTTTTGTTTCTAGAGGGTCTGATTCTCTGCCCTGGTCTATAGGGGGGTATAAATGAGAGAAAGCAGGCCACCTTAATTTGATGGCAGTCTGCTGATAAGACTAGGGGTTATTCTAAGGCTGCTTAATACTATTTAATACCGGAATTTTTTTGGAAGGTGTCTGATTTCTGGGCGTATTTTGTACAAAAGCTCATTTAAAATCTGAGGCTGGATTAATCTCATATTTGCTACAAAAAAAGTGGTATTTTCATCGTATTTCAACCTGCATGAGTGTTAAAAAAATAGGATTATTAAATAAAATTTTCCAAAATTTAAGGAGATTAATTATATTTTTAATACCTCTAGGTTTATGGGATCTGATGCTGAATTACCAGGGGAAGCAATGACACAATTACTGTATTTTCCAAACATAAGGTAGATTATATAGATAAAACAGCAGGGAACTGAAAATGTCTTGTGAATAACAGCAACACCTGCTTGTATTTCATCTAATAATTTCTGTGTGAGGTTGTTTACGTTGTAGAAAATGGTGGTTTATGAACGAGCTTTTGAGGGGAATGATATGTTGCTAAGGCTGCAATATTTTGTATTATGCTGTACAGATTCTATATCGTACATCAAAGCAGCAGAGTCATATATCCATGACTTCAGCTCCAAAAATCCTGCAATTAGTAATGGTTTAAATTAGCATGATTTGTATGGGAGACAGCTTTTAGAAACTTTGGAAAATTGGAGGTGTGGTTGATGAAGGACCTCTCAGATGCTGCACAGCACTGAAGCACCAGCTCTGTCTGCCGTGAGCTGCCCCATCTGCTTTACCAGTCCTGTGGGACGAAAATTGAAACCTGCAAACCAGGGCATATGAAATGGAGTTGATATAACTGCTTGATAGTAAAGTTGTAAACTCCAAACGTATGTCCATATGGGGGTCTTTACCAGTTCATTTCAAACCTGTTCATTAACTTAGCGCATCATTCAGTGATTCAACCAAGCAGGTCGCATACTCTGGTCCATGTGAGCTTCCTGCCCTCCCCAGTCCACCTGCATACCAGCACTGGCAGTCAGGTTAACTTGCAGTGAGCTGGGTCAGCAGAAGAAACCTCACTTTTCTTGCAGTGGTCAGCGGATGCCAGCCGTAGGTCTGTGAACAGTTTGTTGTGGGGTTGAGTGGGTGCCAGTGCAAGGGAAGCATGAGGGGGAACCTCCCATTTTGGCAGCAGTCATCAATCAGATTGACTTTATGGTTTCATGAAATCGTATCTGTAAGTTATACGCACATTTGTAACTGTCGGGAAAGCAGTGGCTGTTGAAGATACTGCTTCCCCATGCCAGCTGCCACCCCTCTCCTGGGCATTGCTGCTCTGTTTGTCAGCTGCTTGATGTGAAGGCAGGTAGGGGACACAAACTTGGCTGACTGTGAGCTTCTAGGATCTTTCCTAGAAACTTCTAGGATCGATGGAGAGAAGTCTTAAAATCATAGAATGGTTTGGGTTGGAAGAGACTTTAAAGATCACCTAGTTCCCACCCCCCCTGCCATGGGCAGGGACACCTTCCACTAGATCAGGTTCTTCCAAGCCCCATCCAACCTGACCTTGACCAGTGCCAGGGAGCGGGCAGCCACAGCTTCTCTGGGCAACTTATTCCAGTGCCTAACCATCCTCATAGTAAAGAATTTTTTCTTAGTTCTAATCTAAACCTACTCTCTTGTAGTTTAAAACCATTATTCCTCATCCTATCAC
>Ga0181612_111472_pt1 | contig 16937 bp, 13 predicted proteins | sample HoacroProtozoa21_FD_119630 | JGI IMG/M metagenome (GOLD analysis project Ga0181612, IMG submission 119630) | Hoatzin crop microbial communities from Cojedes, Venezuel. Combined Assembly of Gp0051906, Gp0051904, Gp0051908
CCCATCCCTGGAAACATTCAAGGCCAGGTTGGACAGGGCTCTGAGCAACCAGATCTAGTTGAAAATGTCCCTGCTCGCTGCAGGGAGATAGAGCTAGATGACTTCTAAAGGTCCCTTCCAACCCAAAGCATTCTATGATTCTATGCTGTCCTCCTGTGCAGAGGCAGACCTGGAGTCTCTACCCTGGCACTCTTGAGGTGGAGTTGCTGAAAGAATCCTCTGTAAATAGCAGATCTTAGTGTTTGTTTTGCTGTTTTTGTACTAAGCCATTTCTGAATCATTGTTTTCATTATTCATCTAGCCTCAAAGATGGAGAAATAACATTTAATGAATTAATGCACTAATATTTTTCCATCAATAACTGAATAAATTACTGGGGGGCAAGCCATCCACTTGCATTTGAGGTGTGTGACCATTCAGTCCTTGGCCTTTTTGTTGATGCTGCCACTTAAAGGGCCAGCTGCATGGGTAATGGATCTTGTGATCTGGATTTCTGTCCATCAGCAGCTGGATTGCACCATCAAGGAATTTCACATAGGCTGTCTGCATAGGGGTTGGGCTGACTAGCTGAGTGAGGCCTAGGGAAGAGTAATGCAGATAGGCAGTGCTGTGATACCATCTAAAATAATATTTTCTTATTTGTTCTCTGCTTAGAGCAGCCGCACTTGTGACAGATGTTAATACTTCAGCCACCGATGCCTATTCCTGGCTGAGCTACCTGTGCTTGCAGGCTCCCTTTCCCAGTTTGATGAACTCAGTTACTGTGCGGTGGTCACTCTGTGCTAACCTACCTCGGTTCAGCAAATTCATGCAGGTGGCTGGGTTGACAGCTTGTGGGGACGCAACCTCAAGTAGGAGACAAAGTGTTTATGATGCCTGGGAAGTAGTGACTGAAGAGCTACTGATGCATTTTCTTTTGTGACAGTATAAGAAGGCCAGCTTTGTGTTTAATTTTTTTTTAAACTTTTTCTCAATTTGAGTTCAGCTCTCCATTTAGAGCAAGTGATTTCATTTCAGCCTTTGGAACTGCTTGCAGTTTGAGCCACTAGCAGCACTTGCAGGCTGACACCTCAGCCAGTACTTGGTCACTCTTCAGTTCTGTGGCAGTTTGGGAAGCGAGATTAAAAGATTTGGGAAAACTGGTGTGGATGAGTGGCTGAGTCAAAAACAAATTGGTTTGGATTGGTCCAACCTGTAATTCTTCAAATGTGTTCACCTGTATTGTAGACAGGACACTTTCAGGGCCTTGCACTTGCTGGCCAGGATTACATGTGTCAGATGACAATCAGGGGCATAAACCAGTAGTGTCTCACAACTGGATGGGTCGGGTAACTTCTTGCTGGCAGGCTAGGAATGTATGCTGTAGTTTGTACCCTCTCATGTTATTAGACCTTCTCTGCAGACTTAGACTTGACTTGCCTGTATGCGGTAGATCAGATGCTTGCTGACAGCAACTGCATAGTTCATGTGCGCAATCTTGAGTAGTTGTCCTGAAAAGTCTGGTACAGTCTGTTGGGGTTCGTAGGTCTTACTGTGTTTGTCTGACCAAGTGATGCTGGTGATTTGTTAAAGACATTGCATCTGCTGAACAACCTACTTTATTTTTTTAAAGGGTTTGAAGTGAGGGATCAGAAATATGTGAAATGTGTTCCTCTTCCAGACTTTTATTTAGCTAAATGGATTACACGACACTAGACCAGCTTCTCCAGCCGTTTAGATGCTCTTGCTGCAGAGGCTCGAGTTTGTTTTCTGAACCTGGTGAGGGTTTTGCCTTTCGCTTGGGCTAAGCTTTCTGAGTCACTCAGGAAAGTTTTATTATGTTTTCTTCTTGGTAGGGCATCCCTCCCCTGGCACCTCAAACTGTTGTTCCCTTCTGTGTGACAAGTACAGTCTGTCCCAGCTGGCTGTGCTGATAGACCTGAACTCCGCATGTCCCACTGCGGCGGGAAATTCCACAACAGCAGTATAATGTGTCAGTGGGAGCTATTGTGCTGTTTCCCAGTAAGATTTAGCTCTAAAATGGAGCTTGAACCCATAAAATACATGCTTTTGTTGAGATGTAATACACTGCATCAAGGTGTGTGCAGGTGAGATTTCAAGACAGAGGAAACAGTGGAATCTCAAAAATGCTTCACAATGAGAGCAGAGGTCTCTGCAAAGTGAGTTAAGAGCAAAGGTTTGACAGAAAGTAAAACGGATGTTCTGGAGGGTGTTTTTTACCCGTGTTTGGGAGCTCTGCTGCAGTTTCTGTAAAAAGCAGAATCATAGTGCTTTTTTGTATCTTAGTGCACACAAGTGTATTATTTTTAACTGAAACATACTACAGCCCACCCTTCAGGCAGGTCATCTCTACAATCACAGCTGAGTATGGGAGCTCACTTCTGGAGTATTATGTCCAGTTTGAGGTTCCCCAGTGCAAGAATAACATCAATATGTACTGGAATGAGTCCAGTGGAGGGCCACTAGGGTGATTAAGGGGACAATGAGGTATGAGGAGAGACAGAGAGAAATATTTTTCTTCCATCTGGAAGAGGAGAGGCTATGGGGGAGTCTCAATGCTGCCATTAGCTACCTTGTGGGTAGGGAGGGTATAGAAAAGGTGCTGCCAAGACTTCTCAGAAATTCGTGATGATAGGGCCAGGGCAAAGAAAGGGTACAAGTTGCAATAGGGGAAATTCCAGGTAGATACAGAAAAAACTTCTTTACCGTGAGGTTGGTCAAACACTGGAGCAGAAACTGTGAGGGGTTGTAGACTCTTCAGTCCTGGAGGTATTTTGAAGCTCAACCGGATGAGGTATGAGTGACCTGCTTGGGATAGGTGCTTGGACTAAAGAGGTCCTGCCGACCTGTCTCATTCTGTGATTCTAGTTCTGTGTGAAGACCATAGCCTCTTGAATGGAAACTGATGACAAAGATCAGATGTGCTGAGGATAGTCAGCTCTGGTGTGACTTGTGCAACCATCAGTTGAGTTCTAGCATTGACTTTGAGTGCAGCAAAGAGAGTAAAGCAGGTGTGCAGGTCCTCCCTCCTTCCCGTCTCAGTCTCTGCTGCTGTTCTGTTTTGGGGAGTTTGCTGTTGTTGAACAATAATTGTATTTACATATGGGTGGAGCTGTGAAGAACAGTGAGGGAACATCAGTGGATGTACAAAACCAGCAGAGTAACTTTCCGCAACAGAGTAGGTTTTTCCTTCTCCTATCTTTGTATACCATGTCTGCTTGTTAGAAGGGAGTCCTCTATGTGATGTTCTTGGCCCAGCAAAGGGTCAATTTTAGGTGCCAGGGAAAGAGCTGTACTGTTTTTGGTGAAGAGAAAGGGCACACAAATAGATCAACAGAAGACAATAGCAAAGATAAGAAGAGGCAGGTTTTGTTTCTGACACTTGTAGTTGTTCAGCTGCTGAACAGCTACAGGGTCCACATGAAATTCATGACCAAAATAGCTGTTTCTGCACTGCAGCTGTTCTGTCAGCAGCAGAACGTGTCCTCTGATCATAGGTCACTTTGTTCCTCCGCTGGCCAGTCTGTGGGTGGCAGATGTTTTCACTAAGATCAAGCTGCTGGCTGTTGTAGCTTGTGCCGAGGTTAAATCTCTTCTGCCTGGTCAAGGCTGACCCTTGCGAGGTAGGACTTGAAACGTGCGTGAGCCTGGGAGAAAAACAAGAGCAATACTATCTTCTGGTTTGTGTCTCAGTACCTCCTTCGGAATCTGCTATGGAAATGCTTAGACTATAAAATTTCTTTCTTTATAGGTTGAAAACATCTTTCAGAACCTCTTAAAAAGTGCTTGAGATCAACAGCAACTTTCATTTGTGGCGAATATCAGAGTATTCTTAAGATTTATTGCTTTCACAATCATGTCTTCATTCCAGTGCATTACTGTGCTTGGGTCCTCTGCCAGATATGAACCATGCCCGGTATTGCTTAGCAAAAGAGTGTGGCATATGAACGTATGAACATGATATTTTTGTGTGTTCATCACTCTAGCAGAGGAGAAATATTGCTGACCCCTGAAATTTTATCTGGTAGGTTCTGATCAGACAAAATTAGTCTGCATGAGTTCTCTGGTGCTGTTCTGTGCTTTCTTTTACACTTTACAGATGGAGACAGGTCTACAGGCCATGTCAGGCACCATAATGCCACAGCTGTCCATGCCCCAGAGTTCTTTTACGTCTGCTCAAAAGAAACGTAAGACCAAAACTGTCAGACGTTGTAGTTAAAACAACTCTGTTCATAGAGACTCTGGGTTGGGTTCAGCCCAACAGATGTGGGCCTTGGAGCCTCCTTGTATCAGAGCAGATCCCATGCAGCTTGAGCTGAAAGCTTCACATGCATGGCAAAATGAAGTTCTAGAAAATCTGTCATAGCATATTTCCTGAACAAATCACATTGGTTCTGTGTCTTGTGGAAGTATCATAATGATAGTTTTGTAGAAACATTTGTTTCTCATCTGTCTAGGTGAGTGAGAAAGGGAGATGGAGATCTAAACTTTATTTTAAGGGGCTTCCCACAGGCAATGTTGCATATGGGCAGTGTGTTAGTAACTGCTAAAGGTCTGTTTGCTTAAATTACTGGAATTCAGCCAGGAGCGCTTTACTTTTCTCAGTGTTGGTACATTCGTTGGGAGGAAAATGTTTGTTTTTGCTATTCCACTGTTATTACTACGCAAAAAGATAGATGTATTTCCAGATTTATTTGAATAGATAGATCACACACAAAGACGAATGTTGGAAAAGCAAATGAAAACCAGCCAAACCAACAACAAGAAAATGAAGGAAACAACTGTGTCTGAGTAGAGATATTAAATTAGTTCTCCCGTGTGGTCTCTTTGGTATTCTGCTAACATTGCTTGGGTCAGGATTAAAAATACATACCTTGGTGTATCCTAAACATAGAGTATTTGGATATTGCCGCAGGCAACAGCTGTGGCGCGTGGAGGTGTGCTTGCGTGGGAGGAGGAGCTGGGAGGTTTGGGAGGTGCTTGGGTAGGAGGACCTCTGCCTTTGCCTCTTCCTGTCCTCCCCACTTAGGCAGGTGCTGCTGCGATCTGTGCTTCTCCCCTTGGGAGAGTGAGGGTGTCTTTAAGAAAGATGGAAATCCTTATAGTACTTATGATGCAGCACATGACTCAAGTGAGGCCCTGATTTCATGTGTGGCTCCATGACACATTTGGTTTAAAAAAAAAAAAGGACTGATAGCATTTTATTTTCACACTTGATAAGTTGTTGCATGCCACTAACCATTTCTTAACAGGATGATAAGTTTATTTCCAATGATACTAATTATATTATGATAAAAAAATAAGTAGACTGCAGGTAGTAAAAGTAGTCTTCTGTGAATGGTAAATGAAACATAATTTTTAAGTGTCATGATACTAAATGAATTGCATTTGCATCAAATAATTCTTCATTTTCTGTATTGTGGTGCCTGGTTTGCAACTTCTTTCCTGCTATTAATTATGAATTTCAGTGAAGATACAGTTGCTTCGTTTCGCTGCCTTTTTACTATGAGTCAGGTTCCTGCAGGAAATAATGACCAATTTGGAGACTTCATGTTTTCACAGTTAAATATGTTTTAAAAGGCTGAAACCCCAAGTATATCACTGCTGCCACTAGAAAGCCAGAAGTGCTTCTTACCTGTTTTAAAGTCAGTATTCAGGACTGTCTGAATGATAGATTTCTTCTCCCATACTGTGTAATAGTCTGAAAATATTAGGAGATTTCTTACAGAGGTGTCTTGTAGAACTAGATTGCTTGGACTTGCAGTCCTTTAGAGTATTACTGATAACATAAATGCAAACTATGTGTTGCACAAATAGTCTTCTGCTGGTAAACGTATTTGTAGATTTTGATGTTCTTGACTGACAGGACTGTGCCAGATGTATATCCCAAGTTTGTGAGAAGATCTGTTTTCCAAGGAGATAACTAATTTCCTTTGGGCCTCTGATACTCTCATCCTTTTGGAGCTACAATCCACGAAGCCAGTTCTTAACTGGGCTTAAGGGCGTAACTGTTACTGCAAATGAGACAGTAATACAATTGCTGGGAGAGAAGCTGAAGAACAGTTGACAATTGTTAATGAATACTTTTTTTTCCCCTTCCTAAATAGAGTGGAAAACAAAGCGGTGTGTCCGTCAAATGAGTATGGAAATCATTGTTAATCCTTTTGAAGTGCCTTCTGGTGGTAATGAAAACAGCATACACAATTAAGAAACAAAAATAAATATTTGTCCAGATGAGAAGCCACAAGGAGGAGATAAACAAGGCAGTGATAATAGGACTGTCAGAACTGTCTGAAAGCAAAAAAAACTGAAGAAAATCAGTTTGGATTTCGGCAGCTAATTTAGGACAGAAGGTCACTAAGGGCAGTAAAACCCAAACTTTATCAGTATTTGGAGTATGTTCTGTTATGCTCCAAGGTAGGTATGTATTTATTATTTTTCTTACTGGGCTTGGAGATGTTGTTTAGCTCATAAAGCAGAGCTTTCCCTTCTTCATTCAGCTGCTATAGGAGAAGTGGAGTAGCTCTGTGGAATTCTTAGTGACTGCAGAAGCATGTCAAGTGCAGCCTACTGAGTTGCAGCAAGGCTGAGAAATGTCTAAGTGACTCTTAAAATTGGGACTAAAGTTTTAACATAGCGTATTTTGATGCCAGATGCTAAGTGTCCTTGCTGTAATACTGTTTGTGCTGTAGCAGCATCTGCATGCTGCAAGGTAGGCTGCCTAGGCTAGACAACATAAAGACTTGTGGCAAGGTGTAAATTGTTCTGTACAACTGACATCAAAGTAGGACAAGGATGGAGGGGCACTGATTCACCCAGAGCTGTTCGGCGGAGGTGAGGGATGTGTTGTGTAGAAGCCAGACATGCTGGCTGCCATACCCTGCTATCCCCACACATCAGTGAAATGTTTGCTTTCTGTTGTCCCCAACCCGCATCTGTACTTCTTCCCTCAAAGGGGGATAGCTGCCTTTGAAGGGCTGCAGAAGGTGGTTTCTCCCCTGAGCTGATTAGAGCTGGCCCTTACTGGTCTTGCTTTCAGAGGGGCTGAAAATTTGCATCTTTGGCTAATGGTACTTCTTAAGAAGGCCCTTCTTAAGAGGGCAGCTCTTGTGTTAATAGCAGCGGTGAACTTTGCTCTAAAATGACTGAGGACCAGGTGTGAGGTGTTCACATGTAGCATTGGTGGGTAATGAGGCATGATGTTGTACCAGCTGCTCACCATGCTGTACCATAGCCAGGTGTTCTCTCAACTTAATCCTTGTGACTCATCTTTCTACTGAAAGGAATTTCTTATCAGAGGACCTGCAGGAGTTGTTTCCTTTCTGCATCAAAATTTTTTAACTTTTCATTTTTGTATTGTTCTGTTTGTTGGTCTTTTGCCATACTCTCCACTACTCCCTTTCCCACAGCGTTGGTTCTTTGGTCCCATCCTGTTGAATAGCCCCATGTCCTGTCATTCCCACAAGCCAGGAAGTGTAGCGCATGGCTGGGTATTCCTAAAAAGAGAGGTCAAAGAGTAATAAATGATGCTCATTAGCCTAAATATACCAGATAGGCCTGGACACCCGAAAAGGATGCTCATGATGTTTTAACCTATTACAAGGTCTAATTTAGTTTATATTAGTTTAAATCTGTTTGTATTTTATCTGCATTTGAAAGGGAGAAGCGTTTTCCCCTTCAAACATTGCGTGTAGTTCTTCTGTGTGATCAATGAATCACAGACTTGTCTGAAACTCTTGACATCACCAGGGGTACTATATGCTGGCAAACAAGGGGGCTTTTTGCGGTATAAATCAGGCTGGCCTAATAGTTAGATTTGAAGGGTGGGGAGAGGAAGGCAGTGAGTCATCTGTGCTTTAATCCCCTTAAGGTTGTTTTCATGGCAGTAAGAGCTAGATGAGGAGTCACATTTGCAAGGAGGACTGGTGAAAAGTCCACTATGTGACTGGGTTATTGGTGGGCCTTGTTGTGCATGGACACAACTAGTTTTACTTTTGCTCTTGCCATGTGGCTGTGTGTTGGCCAAGGCCACCTTCTAGCTGAAAAACCAGCCCAGTTGCAAAGCGGGCAGCAGCAGTAACAGACTCCCTTCCTGTACAGCTGGTGAGTTATTTAGGTTCCATTTCAGACACACCCAACCTTTGAGACTATGTAGGTATCAACATAGCTTATGCTGCAGTAGCACTGCTGTACTTTTTTTTTTTTTTTCCTAGTTTTGGAGGCGTATGCTGCAGGTACAGGGATAGGGCTAGGCAAACACCAGTATCAGTGCCAGTTTTGGGAACCAAGACTTGAAACAGTTTGTACTGGTCCACTTTGAGGCTTTCTCTCAGCACTTAAAGTGAAAACAAACTTCATAAAGAGTAACATGCTGGGAAGACCATTTGAAGGTGTAAGCAGTCACTGAAAACGGGTGATGTGCCGTACAGGATGCACTTCCCATGCCCAGGAGTCAAGGTGGAATGGTGGTGTGGCATTGTGACAGTACCTCTGTTCATTTTATCTTTTCAAATGTCTATTATTCCTTTTAAGTATTTTTATTGTGTACTTATAAAATACAGTTTTGATCACTGGAGGATAAATGGAAATAAGATGCTGTAATATACTGTGTCTGCCTGAATGGCTGCACCAATAGGAAAATGATGGAAGGATCAAGAAAAGACTACTAAACAGAATATTCCAGCTGTCCCAAGCACTGAGACTGTAGTATATTATAATTAGAGGCAAAACTCCTGTGTGTTTTAGAAAAGCACAGAACATAAAAGATGGAACACTTAAATGTATACAAGATAAATACATGGACTTCTCAGAGGTGTCTTATCTTTCTTTATATTGATTCTTATTTGAGAATGGAAAGGAAAGATGTGATCAGGTTTGCAGTTCTGCAGTGATTGCTCTGAGGAATATCCAGTTTTTCCTGCTGTGTTGTTGGGGCGGAGTGTCCTGCTTTGTCCTTGTCTATTGTCAACCTGATAAAGGTGTTGTTAAAGAGAAGGTTGAGGAGGAGTTAGGACCATCTCTGCCACCCTACCATTGTATTGCAGGGAGACATTTTTCTTTAAGTTGGGGAGGTTTGCTATGAATTCTCATACAAAAAAAGAAAAGCCCAAAATCAAACCACCAAGTACCGATATCTTTACTAGTTTTAAAACATATATTTGGGGTAGAGGGAAAGACGCTTGTGAAGCATCTATTTGTGGTGAATTCAGTATCATTGACATTAAAGTGACAACAGAAGGAATGAATAAAACACATTTTCACCAGAAGGCTGCTGTTTGCAAAGGAAACTCCTTTAATGGCTTGAACATAGAATCTCCTTTTAAAACTTTGATATGTTTGATAAAGAAATTGAGGGATTTCCATTGGGGAAACTTGAGATCTAAGGAATAATTGTCAGGAACAGTATATAAAATAGAAGACAAAGATCCTGAAAACTCTATACATTTTTAACTGTTGTATGTAAAAAGCAGGCTAAAGGAGAGCATGCAGATAGCATTCTTTGCTCCATCTGATGTACGCAACACTGAAATGGTTGAGAATGTTTTCACAGTTTGTCATGTTATTGTAGGAGCTAATTTAGAAAAGAATCGAAAACATTTGTGTCTGATGGACAAGTTTCAAAAATAGTATTTTAAATTTTATCTGGTATTGTAAATTCTTCTTTCCATGGCAACAGGATCTTATCATGACTAATAAATATCTTAATGAAAAGATACAGTACAGCATGATTACTGAAATCAGTTTTCTGTACCATAATGAGGATGGCTTGAATATTATAAACAAACATTTCTGGCAGGTTGAAAAGAATGACAAACTTTCACCAGCAAGATTTAGGGGAAATTACTTTTTTTTTATTTTTGCAAATTTTTCTTTCTTTCAACTGAACTACTTGCACATTGTTTGCAAATGGTTTGAAATTTGGAAGACCTCAGTCTTTTATTGCTGGTCAAAAAACACAAGCAAATTAAGGACACGTGAGTCAAAATGGAAAGCTTTTTGCTGGTTTTATGAGAGTAATAATTGTTTCCAAAGCCTTACCTGTTGTCATCTGCAGACAAGACATAATTGAAGAAGAGTGTGTTCCCATGGCTACATTTTTCTGTCTGGATAAAACTAGGTTTATCAAAAAATTCGTCCTTTTGTATTTGCTTGAAAATTTTAAATGGGTGAAAATGCAGTAAGCCTATTCTGAAGAACAACAAAAAAAGTACTATTTTTATGACAGCTGCTGAGGCAGCCCCATTAATTAGCCTTCTTGGTTACAGCATGAGAGTGATGCAGAAAGTACTGAAATACTTGGTTTTCTTTGTCCTCATGGCCTTTGGTTACAGCATGATAGTGGTGCAGAAAGTACTGCCATACTTCATTTTCTTTTTTCCCTGTGGCCTTTGCAGAAAAAGGAGTGTTTTGTGCACCTTTTCCCAAGGATGCTTGCAAGCACAGACTTTGTATTTAATATAATAATAAATAGAATGATGCCTTTTTCCTGTATGTTGCTGGATAACAACATTGGAGGTTATATTATTGTCAAACAGATTGTCAGATGAAAATTCTTTATTTCCCTTGTAGCACACAGTTTGAGTGAGTATTCTAGTTATTCTGGTTATTCTTACTTAGCTGTTGTGTAAATGTTTAATGTTGAATATAATCTGTCTTCTGGAAATTGCACATACAATTTATAGGCTCCTCCTCTTCCTATTATATGGCATAATTCATGTCTGTATGCTTCCTGGCAATACTAGGCAATATGAAAGTTTAGCTGCTTGTTACGGAGCATCTACTTTAGTAGATGGGTAAGGCTTTGGAAGCTCATGGTGAGGTATTTGCAATGAGAGGAAGAAATCCAATGACATTTGTGGTTGTGTTAAATACCTTAATAATTACTAAGTATTACCAGTACCACTCAGTCAATAACATTTTTTAAATTGAAAGATTGCTATTTTGATGAACTTTAAACTTTTGTAAGAGTATTTTAAAGAAAAATTGAAATCTTCTGCTTGTGAGACAAAGAAAAGAGCAAGATTATCCACAAAACCCCAGAAGAAAACCAGATTTAATTTATATTTTTGCACAAAAGTTGTGTAATTCTTCCACCAGCATTATGCACCACCAGAGAGCTCTTAAGAGTTTATTTGATTACAGCGTTAGCTGGGCCACAACCACCTTCTCGCACTTATTTTCCCTTGGGAGGTGGTTGCTCTTTGGCGTGCTCAGCAGCTGTCTTTGCGCATGATGCCTGTCCATGCTGGACCTGGTCCTTCCACGGAACAGGCCTGCTCCCACTGCTTGTGGCCGTGTGCCAGAGCGGCTCCATGCTTACCCACAGCACAGTGGTAGTGGGAAATCTTGGGGTAGAGCAGGCCCCCACACCAGGATTCAGGACAGTTTTCTCTGGCCCAAGTAAAGACGCGTTTGGTAGTCATCCAAAAGCTGCTGCTGTGTGTTTAGCTGGACATCTGTGGTCTCTGCTGTTGTAAATTCATAAGGATTTTCCAGACATCTGGGAAGGGAGGAGCAGGGATGTTATCCAGCTTGTGGTTCTGCAGAGAAGCAGCCAGCACTCTATTTTGAGATGTGTCTGTATACATACATATATAACCTCCTTAGTGGATCAGTTGCAAAGTATCTGAACTAGATACATGCAAGGAAAATATCCTCTCTGTGTAGCAAGATTTAGCTTTTCACTTCTCGGTTGCAGAAATCTCATAGATTTTGCTTGATGAATTAAGTGTGGTCAAAGAATGTGGTCTATAATTCTCAGTTCTGTATCTCATTTTGGTTATAACAATACTGTGGGTCCTGTTACCCTCTTCAAAAGGGACTAAGTATTTGAAAGTGTCCTTTTTTTGAAAGGTCATTAGGAATTTGCATTCGGTGGTCAGTTCAGGTGCTACCGTGTTTGTAAACATTTCTACACTAAAGCTAAGACGTCTAAAGTAGTTGGTGTAACACATCCAGTATCTTGGAAAGCAAGAGTTATTTAATCAATTTATTTTCTAATCTGACAATAAAAAAAGTCATTTACTGAAATGGATTCCGTGTATGCCATGTTTAGTAGATATTCTCTAAAGAAATCCTTGTTGTAGCAGACTACTGAACAATTAAGGTGATTCAGAGATTGGCAGGGATAGAATATGTAGGTGAATATTTGAAGTGCTGGATAGGAACCAGAACTGCTGTCCTGGACAGGTATGAATGGTAAAAGCAAAGCTGTCAGTTCATATTGTTGGAGTTAACACAGGGTAAGAAGATGAGAATGATTTTCCTATAAAGATAAGCATGTCGAAATGAATAAATCCCCCAGCAACCAAGGATTCTTTCTTTCTTACTCATCTCTTATTCTTCAAGAAAAGGAGAAATGAAAACAGTATTCACTGATGGGGATGGAGAGGGGTGTTCTCTTTGCTCATCTCATTTACCTTGTTTAATTTTTGATTTATGATCTCCACTGGGAAGCTGTGCTTTGGTTCTATGCCTTGTCTTAAAGCTAATACTTGCTGGGTAAATGTGAATGAAAGCAAATACACAGGCTGTGACTGCACAACCAAGTCTTGCGTGTTGATTATGTGGATGGTTGTTGTGCTTGACTGCAGTACCAGTTTGTTCTGCTGCAGCAGTGTTAGGCCTGCCATGCTGTCATGGTGGCTTTCTCTGCTGCACCTAGACCAGGTGCGTTGTCTGTGTTTAACAAGATCTGTTCACAGTGCTGGAATGACTTGCAGGTAACAGCAGGTGTTGAAACTTTCTTTTACAGGGGATGTTCTGGCTTTTGATTCAGCCTTTACCAAATGGTCTCTCCTTAGGGCAGAATTATCCAGTTCTTTGGTTCAGTTACCGTTACTGCTTGCATATTAGCTCTTGAGCTGGGGGCAGTGCAAAATAGGCTCTAGCGTTAAAGGCATCATCAACTCAATGTACCCATGTATGTAACCGTGATTGCATTTGACTTGAGTGTTGCTTGGTGATTGCTGCTTGGTAATTTGCTCTGTTGAATGCTCTTTCTTCCATGATCAAGTGCAGAAGAGTCCTGTATGAGGTAATTATGGCTATACAGTGTCATCTGTAGGGCTTTAGGACAGAATTTTTGCCTCTCAGTTGCACACATCCCGTGTCTGCCTGAGGGCCATGAATGACAGGACTTTGCATTCAGCTGATGGGGAATGTCATCTTTGTATTGAATTGTAAGTGTTTGTATCTTGAGCTTGGTAAGGAGGAACAGTTGAGATGGCAGCGCTAAGCAGAGAAGAGAATTGAGACCCTGCCTGGAGTACTGCATCCAGCACTGCAGCCCTCAGCACAGGAAAGACATAGACCTGTTGAAGCAGGTCCAGAGCAGGGCCACAAAAATGGTCGGAGGGCTGGAACATCTCTCCTATGAGGAAAGGCTGAGAGAGTTGGGGCTGTTCAGCCTGGAGAAGAGAAGGCTCCAGGGAAACCTTATTGCAGCCCTTCAGTACCTGAAGGGGGCCTACAAGAAAGCTGGAAAGGGACATTTTAGAAGGACATGTAGTGATAGGACAAGCGGTAATGGCTTTAAACTAAGAGAGGGTACATTTAGACTAGATCTAGGAAGGAAATTCTTTACTATGAGGGGCGTGAGGCACTGGAAGAGGTTGTCCAGAGAAGTTATGGCTGCCCCCTCCCTGGAAGCATTCAAGGCCAGGTTGTGTGGGGCTTTGGGCCCCACTGGTCTAGTGGAAGGTGTCCCCGCCCATGGCAGGGGGGGTGGGAGTAGGGGATCTTTAAGGTCCCTTGCAACCCAAACCGTTCTATAATTTCTATGCACCTCACCCAGAGATCTCAATCACAAGTAACAATGGCAAACTGATTCAAATCTGGCTTAGAAATCCCATTTTTTACAGATTTATTAACTTTTAATTAGTAGGCACCAGCATCATTCTAGTTTTAAATAATCTTATCCTTGGCAAGTGACATTATCTCTCTTGTATTCGTATTTCAGCCAAGGAAGAATGCACTTTTGTTAAAAAAAAGTGTTAAAAGGGCTGACACGCAATAACATAATTAGTGATCTTCTTTTAAAACCCTCTACTGAGGATCAGAATGCTGTCTGTAATTATCAGTCCTGAGCAAAGGGCTTGCCTCGGTGTATTTCAAAGTGCTACATATATAATTCATCTCCAGCTTTTTTTCAAGGTAGAGATTTTCAAAGCTTCAAGGAGATTTCTGAATGGAGAGGTCTGATTTAACAGGAGCTGGTCACTCAAAGCAGATACTCAGAAAACTGCTTCAACAGCTCTAAGCTCACCACTGTGGCAACTATGTTATGAGTAAAAAAGGAAACTGGGCTCTGACACAGCAAGCTGTGACGCTTGGAAGTAGTCCTTAATCACACAAGCAACCTACCAACCTCAGTGGGTCCTACCACATAACCATTTGTAACACCAAGCACAGGGCTCAATGGATCCCATGCAACATTTCTGCTGACACTTCTTTGGTTCTGCAAAAGTCTCTTTGATAGAACTTTTTTTTTCAAAAGACACAAGGAAAGCACTTGGGAGCAAGCAAGTGCAGCTGCATTATTAAATAAATTAGAATGAACTTGTCAAAACTCTAGATCGTGTGTTGATCTGAGATAGAGAAGGTGTCTGACAGGGCATGCAATGTTAACCTAACCACACAAGCAGAGGCCACTTGAAGTAATTACATTCAGGATACACTTCAAAGGGAGCAGAGGGTTTACAAAAGCTGCACTTGTTCTGGTCCTCAATATTTGGGTGTGCATGTGTATCTGTATGTATATACACACACAAAGCAATTACATGAACTTTTTTTTTTTTTTTGAAAGAAAAGACAGGAAAGGAAAGCGCACAGAAAAGGAAAGGCAGTCAGGACACGAACATCTGAAGAGCAAATACATTGAAAATTAAACATCCTATTCAATTATAGGAGATTCTACAAGTATTTTCTGAGCATTGGCTCCTACAAGCACAAGACTGCCACTGAATCAGAATGATCGCTTCCAATCTGCTTCCAACAGCACACATGATTTCAGCCTTCATGCCATGTCAATTTATACCTGCAAAGCACGTAGCCACATGGTCCCACTTTTCAAGAGGTTTGATTTTTTTTTAATCCTGTATCATGATAACACTGACAGTGAGTCCTTCTGCAATGGCTGAAGTGCACACTGTCTCAGGATAATGCCTTGTGCTGGCTGCCAAAGACTGCATCAAGTGAATCAGCAGTGTGCTGTTGCATGCTGATGTTGACACTTCAAGGAATCACAAAATACTCAGTTGAACTCATTAATCCTTTAATGTTGCTTCCCATCAATCGGAGCTCACTGTAATTGCAGGTTTCAAAAAGCACCAATATGATGATTAACAGAGCAACACAGAGGACAGCATAACAAGAAAAGGACTTCAGATGCCAAACCATTTCTATGCAAAGCATGTACTAATGGCTGTGATCTCCTCACATGCGTCAATGTCAAACCATAGGCAAAATCACCTGTACATGGTCCACGGAGTAAGCCAACAAGCTGCAAGAGCACACTGCAAACATAAACCATTTCCTATGTGCAGTATCAGTCCCTAAGTTTATGTACAGGCACCTCATTACAAAGTCTGAGTCCAGAAACTCCACTGTTGACCACTGGGTCGCTGGATGTTTGAGCTGCTCACCTCTGATGCCTCCAAAATCCCACTGCAACCCTGCTGAACAGGCCCCGCAGCATGCAGGACTTGCAAGAAACAACTTAAAGACTCTGCAGCCTCACTGCACCCTTCCACACTTGCAGCTCGTTCTTCTGTGCTATATACAGCGAGCATACAATTCTTCAGAAAAGAATTTCCTGTCTCTTACTGGTAAGTCCCATCATCCAATTTTCGTTTTTTCTGTACTATAGTGGCTTTTTGGTTTAGGCTTTCTCTCCCTGTCACCCCTCCCAATCTACTGTGCAGCATTTTGTAATCTCTCATCAACACAGACAAATTACTCCCTACTGCTGTCTTTCCATCAGTCTTCCTGAACAACATTCGTGAGACATACAGTGGCTTTGGGTAGTTGGACACTTTTGGCCATGACAAATTGAGGCAGACATTCTCTAGGACAGTCAGGCAAGAATCTTTATGATGATCATTTATTTGAAAACTATAGAGCAAGTAAGTAAGTATGCTCTTCCGTCAAAGTCTCCAGATTTTTCCCATTTCCTCCCCTCATGTATTAAGAGTAGGATCTTACCCACTCACACTGACCCCAAGAATACTGCAGGAAATACAGCCCCAGCATAAAACCATGCAATACATCAGAAGGCAGGTGTGCTGTCAGGTAACCAAGATGGATGTTTACTCTGCCACTTAATGCCACTGTTTAAAATCAGCTGTCTTTGGCTAGGATACTCGGTGATCCAAGTACTTGACATCATACACCTGGACAAACAACACTGTTGAATAATTTCTCCCTCAGGTTTCAACCGTCAGCAGGTTACTCTGCAAATACAACACTTTTCCCTCCGATTTCCCACTGTCTCCTTGCAATCCTTTCCTAGTACCTTTCCCCTACACCAATTAACCATAGCAATGTACTGGTCTAAAGCCAGCTACTGTCACCCTTGTCAGCATTTTTTTCTACTGTTTCCAGAAGTCCCAAGAAATATGTAAGCCAACTGCTGTAACAGCAGAGGGGTTTTCATCACCACTGAACAAATACAGCACAAGATCTCCTGGGTTTTTTTTCCTCAAAATCCCCATGATTTCATAGAATCATATAATAGTTTAGGATGGAAGCAATCTTTAAGGTCACCTAGCGCAACCCCCCTGCAATGAGCAGTGACATCTTCAACTAGATCAGGTTGCTCAAAGGCCCGCTCAACCTGGCCTTGAACACTTCCAGGGAGGGGGCAGCCATAACTTCTCTGGACAACCTCTTCCAGTGCCTCACGCCCCTCATAGTAAAGAATTTCCTTCCTAGATCTA
>Ga0181612_128354_pt1 | contig 16937 bp, 7 predicted proteins | sample HoacroProtozoa21_FD_119630 | JGI IMG/M metagenome (GOLD analysis project Ga0181612, IMG submission 119630) | Hoatzin crop microbial communities from Cojedes, Venezuel. Combined Assembly of Gp0051906, Gp0051904, Gp0051908
GAAAAAATTCAGTCCTTTTCCATTTTTTTTTTTATTTTAAAAGAAAACTGTTCAATTTTTTAATTTATCAAAATACCCTGCACATGAGCAAAGTTCATCCTCATTAATGCTGCTTAAGTGTACATGTCCTTGACATTTTGCCATATCTATGCAGTAGTATTCATTTGTTTATTAAAGTCTTGATACCATTTTTCAAATACTTGAGCCAGTTCTGTTCAGATTCACAAGAAAGCCCTTTTCAGCATTATCATCCAAGATGATTCACTTACAACCCTGTCTCGTCTTCCGTTAAAATCATTCAGTTCTGCCAAAATGAAACAAGCAAATAAAATCCCTCTAGAACACCATCGAAGCTATTAGCCTGCATAATAGAAATGTTTTAATGAGAACACCTCCATTTTTCTTCTGAAAGAGTTGATAACAAAATCCCACATACAGTTACTATAGCATTTAGGAGATTTACAAGTTGTTCTCGGAAGCATCTTTTATGCTTGTTTCAGTTTTCACCTACAGGCAACCTCTCTTGGGAATTCTGAAATGAAATTTGCATTTGGTAAGCCTTCTGCTCAGAAATCTTTATTAAGGAGGTTACAGGTTAACCAAAAGGTTAAGTGGAGCTGCTGACAATTGTAAAACACTGCAGCATTTATAGAAAGAACTGTAAAAAAACAATGTGTAAATAAAGATTTTATTACAGACTACAGAGTAATCTAGTCTTTGTACCTGTGATCTGTAGCTCTGCTAACCAAGGATTATGGTATCATATCCTAGCCTTTTACCACCTATATCAATGGTACAACATCCTCAACAAGATGTGAAGTGGTTTAGAGCTTTATTCTGTGGAATACTACAGCATGATGTGCACAATCAGCCGCTGGAGGACTAGAAAGAAGTCTAAAAAGAAAATATATTTCAATATGCAGAGGGCAAAATGGTACTGGGAAAAATTGTAGACTCATTCATATTCCCTCATGGGGTAAGATACATCCTTTACATCATTTCTAATTTTTTTGCATATTCTACAGCCTGTAACAAAACACTATCTGCCTGTCAAAATTATGTTGTTGATAACTACCTAGAATGATAGCAACTAAAACGTGCATTATTTGAAGCTGGTACCGGTTTGGCTCTGTATTGTAATACACACACTGAATATCTTTATTGCGATGATTTAAAGTGATAGCAACTGACAGAGCAACTGGTGTAGCAAATACTCTTTCATTGCAACTGTTGATACTAAACTGGGAACATGTAAATCATCTGGAAAAAATGTACACACAAGGACATTTCAGGGGATCTAGTCCAAGCACAAGTTTTGGCTGATGTAAATGAACTTATTCAAATCTCCGTTTTAATTCCAAGAAATAATGTAGAAACAAAAGAAAAGAGGAAAAAGCGCTGTCCTGTGTTTCAGCAATGATCAAACCAGACTATAGGAGTGAAAGATTGGATAAACTTCTGCTCTTTTATATTCAGCCCAGGAGGATATTCACGGCAGTGCACCCTTTTCTAGCTAACTATCATCTAAATAGTTGACTGAGACACTGTTCCAGTCCAATACTGTGATAATTTTTAAACTCTGGAGAACAATAAAGTCTATTACCTTATCTGTATGATCACTTCTATATTTCTTCCACTCTGGGGAGAAAAATTCTATTTATGGGAGTTATTTTTTCAGGGTTTTTTTGGGTTTGGGCTTTTTTTTAGGGGGGAGGTGTGTTTTTGGGTTTTTATGGGAAGGGATGGAGGAGCAATGAAAAATATTTTAATTTGTTTATCAGTTAGATCTTATTTTACTGTTAAATGAATTAATACTGCCAAGATTTTACAGTTGATTTTTGTAAAGCTGCTTGAACTATAACTCTGAATATTCCCAAAGCATGTAAGCCTCACTCATTACATGCAATTAGAAAACCACAAATACTGAGAATGTGGAGTATGGCTATTCAGAAATGTCAATGTATACTTCAACCAGTCCCTCTGAAAATTACAACCCTGTACCAGTACCAGTATCCTGTATAGATAGGAACAACATAGGGAATCTGACATACCCATTTTAGTAACTCTGTACAGATCCTTGTGATGCAGTTATTTATAAATATTAACTAGAGAAACAACAAAGTTGACAGAATGTATTTCTATTTAAACACTGAGGTCAGATTCTGAAACCTCACATCTGGCTTCTGTAGATTTACGATGTTTAAATGTTTTGATGCAACAGCAGCAGCTCTTCTTGGTGTTAACCTTCTCAGTGTGTTTAAATACTGAGGTAACTACGTGAAAGCCCATGTTCTACAGATATCTCACTAAATCCAAGCAGATGCCAGCACTTCCTGGAGGAATCAAAACCCAAAAACCCTAGACTATCTTTGTTCAGCTGCTTAAATACAGAATTGGCACTGTAGCCTTAGGTGTTCCTGTTTGAAAATTCAGAAGAGAGGAACCTGGACTCTACAACTCCATCCCTCTGAGTTCAGCCTCCTTTTGCCACTGGCAACTGAGTCATGAACCCCCTTCCATAAAGTGATTAAGCTTTGTCTTAAAACTAACGAAGCTATTTTGTCCCCCTGCTGAACAGGTTGCTCACAATTTCTCCACTTTGATAGCTGAACAACTTCTTTCCAGCTTAAACTCACTTGTAGCCAGTTTATCTCCGTTTGCTCCTATGCCAGTATTACCCTCCAGCTTCAGCAGCTGCTCTTGCTGTTTACCTGCCTCACGTATTTACAAAGAGCAATAATATCCCCTCTCTCAGCTTACTTTTGCTAGTTTAACAAGTCAAAATTTTTTATCCTTCTCTCAATAAGTAAGCTCTCCCTGTTGTTTTCCAGTTCCAGTCTGTGTTCCTCCTTCTTAAACACCAGCGACCACAATGGTACACTGATTTCAAGACCAGGTTTCTCTAGTGTCTTTCACATCATGACTGTGTCCCTGTTTTTACTAGACTATTTCATACCATACCTCCTAAGACTGTGTTTGCCTTAGCCATTGCTTCATCACCTTGCTCAGTCTCAGTCATTATGTGATTTAATAATCCCAAATCTTTTTCCTCTGTCATTTCCAGATGATGAACCTACATGATACAGCAGAATTTTTTATTAACGTAACATGTATTACCTTATAACTGCCCAGCAAATATAATTATGCTTCTGTTACTCAATCTTCAATGTTATCCATTATTGTTATGGATAGCAAAAGCCCCCAACTTTTGTCTACAAATTCCATCAGTTTCATCTAACTCTCACACCAAAGCCACCAGTGGAAACAACAAAGAAAATCAAACCCAGAGCCAAAGTTTGAGAACCATGACCTTTCTCTAGCCCTCTACTTGTTGTAGGCACCTCATCACCTCCACAACCTTGGCCAGTCATCATACAGTTTTCTACAGATCTCCACCTCCTTCAGCTAATGTAAATTTCCTACATAATATTGCATCATGTGCTTTAACAAAATGTACTTAAGATCTAATGTTTTTCCCTTCCAACAGGAAGCCAAGCCTATTATTGAAGAAAGGTGTTACGTAATAGCTGAAACAATGTCTTTGGCAAAGTCATGGTTGCATTTTATTCTAGTTCTCCATTAACCCCCATGCCTTTATTCTTTATTTCCTTTCTTGCTCAAAAAATCCGCATATTGTTCAGAACAGATTAACAAGTTTGTAGTGGGCCCAATCACTTTGTCTTCCTCTTTTGACTGGTCATCTCCGATTTGAAAGATTTATCACCAACCTTTGCTATAAGAGAAGTCACTTCATATTATCAGGTCTTTTTGAATTCTGGAAAGGAGATTATGTTGGCTCCCGTGACTTCAGGGCATTTATGTAAGGACTTTCGAGCTTGGCTTCTAGCTTCATTATGATAATATTCCTTTCCATATACTAATTCCTGGGAGGGACCCTGTCTCTGCCCTACCTTCTCAGTGAAGAGAAGCATACTTTCAGAGAAGCATATTTCCATGATGTAGTCCATATTAATGACTGCAATGACGCTATGCATGTGCACACTGAGAATGGGTTACTTTGAAAGTGATGTGGAAATCAGTGGGGTTTCTCACAGAAGAGAAATTACCTCATATGAATAGAGATGGCACAAAAGCTTTTAAGACTTACTCTGAGAAAGAAACCAACTGAAGAGCCTCTGTGGGATTAACCTGGAAGGAAAAAATTCAGTGTCTGGGGGAAAAAAAAAATGCAGAAGTGTAATTTCCTCCACAACTCTGAGACAAGTGCAAGCAGAAATGGGAAGCCTTCTGCAAGATTATTTGAAGGAAGTGTCAGGACAAGAGACACTTAACTAAATCAAAGCCTGCACCTCTCAGAGATACATAATAGCACAGGGCAACTGTCAGACTACATTGCTCAGGGAAAAAAAGCAGTATCTCCAATGCTGCCCTGCTTTGCCTTCTTGTGCTTACCCATTTTTCTCCTGGAAGAGAGGAGAACAGAGAGAGTGACAGTAGCCGAGGACAGACAACATCTTGCTGGGTCAGAAATACAACACTAATCTATACTCAGCTGAGAATATGAAACTAATCTATACCAGGAGGAGAGCTGCCAACTTGGGCAGCTAAAACTGACAGTTTGAGATAGCTTCCGAATGTGTGAACTGGGTTAAGAACCACATTTATAGTCAAAGGTGTGATCAGCCATTGCTGGGAAAGGAAGGCTGAAATAAGAAACAGGAAACACCAACCCATTATGGCAAGAAAAAGCTGTGTAAGATGCAAGAGGGCTCTGAGCTACTGCTACCTGAGTAGGATTGCAAAGCCTGGCAATGGCAGTAAGGACTGAGAGTGAGAAGAAAAAAGTGAAGTAACAAACGCAGAAAGTTAGGAAGCTGCTCCAACTAAATAAGGCAATATTGCCACATCTAGCCATGCTGTTATGAGATGAAGCCTGTCTGGAACAGAACAGGGGTAGTCACATGAAACAAATTCCTGAAGAGGGTTTATTATCCTGGCCTTGATCAATAAGTAGCCGTTCCCAGGGACAATCATGTCCGTATTATAGGAAATCCAAAGTACTTTTCCCAATTTGCTGTCAGAGTTTCATGTTTCAAAGGCATACAAAAGAATAATTGCATCTGCATTCCAACCTACCATCCCAGCACACAGCAAATAGTGATGCCACAGTCCAGCACAGATCTCTTTCCAAAGCATTGCTGGCCAGATGAGAAAATTGACTCTAAACTGAATCAAGCTGCTTTATCTCTCTCCCACTTCAAATCCGTCTTCAAGATTCACCTCTACTTTGAAGCTGGAAAAAAAACTCCAGCTAAGTAGTAGCTGTGGATAGCTGATTAAAAAAATCAGTTTCTGCAAACAATCATGCAATAAATAGCCACTGTAACAGTGCAGTTCTGGTTTGCACTAGTCTCTGTTTTTCCCTTCTGTTCCTTTGTCACACTTGCACTTCACATTAGACTGTTACCCCTTTAGAACAGGGACTTCTATGTGACACAATGATCTGAACAGTGACCATACTAAAATAATACATAATAATACGTGCTCAGGGCATCAACCAGGTACTTGTTTAACATAAAGGTGTCATGAAGAGATTCTGCAATATTTCTTACTACACCACAGTTTGTCTCAATACTTCTTTTAATTCCCTTAACAGTACACTAGGTTTATAGTGTTGTAAAGGAAAAACCATCTCAAAGCCTCTGTATGTGCCAGTTTAACGATAACTACTGCTAAATAATTTACAGCAAATAACAAAGGCTAAAGAGTTGTCTGAAGATGCCATGGGAGCATTCTGTGCACTTTTGCCATCTTAATTTTCAGTGCTAAATGATTTTGTTTGATTTTTAGCCAAAGGCAAAACCCCATCACTGATGAACAGGTGCAAAAAGCACTGATTTCAAAGCAATCGTTGCGATGACAGCATCTAGCTTTGGTCCACTGGTGGCAGATATGTCACTTTCATGCAACTTCATATAGAATACACTAAGAAAGCACGATAAAAGTCCACTCCACTTATGCAGAAATGAAGCTGACAACTCACAGTGGAAAGCTAATTTTAAAAAGTCAGCATTTTAATTCTGCTAGCAACTTTTAATTCTCCATTTTAAAAAGTACATCTTCAGAAAAAAATGTTTGATTAGTAAAACTATATACTTCTTGTTGTTATTTGGGTTGAGGTCCTAAAATGTGCTGTCATTTACAGACAAGCACTCTGAAATTAAAACTTCCTGAACATTATCAAGTGTGCTAAGATTTGTTTTTGAAAGCGTTAGTTTCTGAAAAAGCAGCATACACTGAAATAACACTGCTGAATAGAAAGTTTGTGTTTGAATACTGTTTAGTGTATCCTGCCTTACACAACATATAGGCACCAAATCATTCCAAACTTCTTCAAAGAAAATGCTCACAAGTTGTAACTCACACAATTTTCTGAAAAGAATGAAACAGTCCTGATAATCTCACAAGAATAGCTCTTCATATGTAGTTTGTCCCTCCTGCTTTCGGATCTAGCTGGACCCCAGAAATGAAGAAATCCAAGACATGCAGGATTATAACATACTTTGAAAGTGAGACTGACTGCATATTTTTCCATTCCCTGATGTTCCTTTTTATTTCAGGGATTAAATTTAAAATTCTTATTCTATGTGAATCACATCTCTAACATTTGCCTATCCACAGGAGAGAAAAAAAAAGGTAATAAAATCTAGTAGTTTGGGGACAGCTAGCTGGCAGAATACTGGCAATCAAAAGTGGATCATGCACACTACATCTTATATAAAAGAGCCCACATGCCTCTTTGCACTAAAATAACAACTATGCTATACTAAGCATACCATTTGTCGTTATGATTTTCAGCAAAGCCATGACTGCAGAAGACAGTTGAGCGTGGGATTCTTTAATTGATTTATACAGACTAAATATTTTTTTGATCACAGCGTCAGACAAAACTTTCTTCTGATACATCTGGGCAAAGGCTTTCAACAAATAGCTTGCCAAAGCCTTTAGATCACCACAAATATCAACTTTGACCTGAAAACAGTAATAGAACAAACTGCAGATTTCTTAAAGGTGAACAGGTTTTTGTGATAACTTTAAATATAGCACTTAATATTCTTCATTCACTTCTGTTGTTTTTCCTCTTTCCCTAGATCTAATCCAATTTCTCAAAAAAGCTGTTCCTTTTCTATCTATCTCATTCACGTCCACATTACAGCATTCAGAACCCAGGAACACATAATGTACAGCATATGCTGATACTTGCAAACATCAGCATTGAAAGCAGTGTACTACAGTGCACATCTCTGAAAAGAGGCTACAATGAATCATTTCAACATGCCGATTAATGTTTTTACTACTTTTAGATTTCAACTTTCATTTTTTTACTTCATCTTAATACACTGTTCTTTCCCTCTTTGGCTGCCTGCAACTCACTGCTTTTAACTAAGAATTCTTTTTCAGTTTATCTCTGACTGTAAAGTATTTTACGATGTTCTGCATGGTGAACAGCATATATAAAAATAAATTATATGCTAAATATGCTCAGAAGATAATATGATAGCAAATCAAGAAACAGGAAGATTTAAACCTCCCTTGCTGCCCAGAAGACAAACAGCTTAGCAGAGATGAGGGATATCAGCTTTGGTTCAATATTCTGCTTCTCCTGTAGGATAAATATTTATATTACCTATATGGATATCATGTTTTATAACCACAAATACTGTTTCTTGTCACTCCAGAATACCAAACAAGATAAAAGGCTGTACAGGCAGCTGAATTTCAATTCTGCATACAAAGCTACTGCATTTGATTTCAGCTCTTACTGCTGTCCAACATCCCACATCTAGAGGAATGATGCAAGCCTGAAATTGCATTGTGCAATGTACTCCAGCACACATACAGAGAGGTTAGCAAGGCATCCAGGCATGTGCTAGAAGTTATACACATGCCTTAGTACTTTTTTGGGTGGAGGTCATAATTGTGGAGCAATGCCACTGAAAACACTGACTTTCCAATAATTATTCCTGGTGCACAGCTTGATGCATGCTCACTTGGAGCGAAGTGCTCTCCTCATACTGACCCATCCTCTCCCAAAACCTAACAACTGAAAGAAAACTCTCCATTTCTCAGAAACAACTTTCTAGAGTGCATAATATCTATTCCAAAAAGTTAGAAAGTGTTTGGTTGTATACATATATGTATCTGTATACATACTATTTATCAAATTAATTACATAAGAAAAAAGAGCTTTAACTTTAAGCCAGGTCTTCAGAAGTTAAAAATAGCTATTACACTGTGCTACACACTTCACTACTCAAGATCACTGAGAAGGAAACACATAACCATAAATAACACACTACATATAATAGGGGAACTATAAGAGGGCAGTATATCAAAACCTGCTATTTACTTGACATAACTCACACAGTAAGCTCAGTTTTGTTGTAAGTAAATCACCTCAATATAAACAAGGACTTCAGAAAAACATGCAAGAATTCATAGTCTAACTCAGGAGAAGCATAAATCAGAATGTTTCCATATGAAAAAAATGAAACAATTCCACTCCTTGCATCACATTTTCAGCATCTAAGAAATTTATCTTTCTAGCATGCATCATATCATTACAGCACTATTCATTGAGATGCCAGAACTGAAGACTCCCCAAACAGTTTGCAATGGACAGATGGGTAAAGCTTTTACGAAGATCCCAGAATGGCTGTTTTCATGACATGCCTGAAAGAAAACACAGACGTATATGACCCTTTTTAATTTCCTTCCTCTGAGTCGCTATGCTTCGCTGAACAAGACACAGTTCAGCAGCAGTTCTCAAAGGATGACAAAAGCGAGTGCTCCATTTACGACTCCTTAGAAATAAAGATCAGGGCACTGGATCCCAAGCAAACTACCTTCAGTCAGAAACAGATACTTGTTCTCCATCTGAACACTCTGCAGAGTTGTAAATATCACGCTTGTACACCCAAATTAATTTGCAGAATTGCTTTGGGTGAAGAATTCCCGTTGAACAAGATAAGTATAGGCCATAAACCTGAAATGTCATCAGTTCTCACCAGCATCTCACCAGACTTTTGATGCTCACGGTGATTTATTTTTAGCTAACTAAGAGCAGACCTCCCTTGTTATGACACCATCTTCATACCACTATCCAGTAGGCTACTTCACTGCAGTGATTTTTAGATTAAATTGTATTGATAAAACATGGAATTGTTAATAGGATCACACAATGAATTTATATTTTGAATAGCTGAAACCACAGAAGCAGAAATCTCTTAACTATAAATGTGCATTATATAGTTTTACTTATCTTTCTACAGTTGGAAATGTTACTCGGAGCAATCCAACGCAAATTCTTACAGCCAAAGTAGGAACAGAAGTAATGGTGGAAAACACTCTGCAAATATTCATTCCATGATATGTTTCTGAACATCTATTTTGTTCTCATTACCCACAAAAATCCAAGGCACATTAGTTTGCTCACAGTGTTACTCACCAACAGCACATTTTGATCTTCATTACAAAAACTTTCAGAAGAAAATTATCTACAGTACATTCACATGCTGACTTTTTGATTCATGCTGAGATGGCTGTTCATTCAACCCTGTAACATCAACATCACCATGTGACTTAAGTCTAATTAGCACTCTACAAATAATGAATGGCAAATATTCCCAGTGAACCATTCCTAAATACTCTGAAGACTGAGAAATAAATACAGGAGAAGTTTTTTATGACTTTTCATATTTAAGAAATTGGTCATTTTATTATCGGGGAAAAAGTATTCTTTGCTATTTATCAACTGAGCAATAGACTTGGCTATGTTAACAAGTACAAAAATAAACAATAAGCAACAAGAGAGATATCTGTTTAGCTTTGTGACTGTATCTCACTTTGCCTTCACAGCTAGTGAGGGGTTAGTATCCTGTTGGGCATCAAAGAAAGGCATGTCAGAGGAGCAAGACTTAAGAGTTGAAGGTTTTACAATGTTCAAGGAATCAGGAAACTATATAAGAGCATCTGCTTCCCACAGAGAACTCTCCATGTATAGCCAACATTCCCCAGACTAGCTAGCTGATGGGATTAGCATTTGTTTTTACTTAAATTGTATCAGCACTTGCTCTCTCCTCTTGCCATCAGTGGTCCTAAAGCAAAATTTTAAAGAATGAAACTTGAAAGGCAAGAAATTTGTGATGATTGTTCTTTCAATGCTGAATCTGCTGATACATAACTAAAAGTCCATTTCTCAGGAGTGAAGTGTGAGAAGCTACAGTGAGGCATTTGATCATTTCATAACATTAAACAACCGAACAATAACATAGAGTAAACCAGAATAAAATTCTATTTACCCGTGTAAGTGCAAAAAATCATATACAGATCCTGTTGAGGATGGAGGATCTATTAGTGCTATTTGTGAAAATCAACAAACATTCACAGTCAGATGCTCTTGCATCTGAATACTGAGTAGTCAGTATTCACTGAATAAAATCCCCTACAGTTAGAGTAAGGGATAGCACGAGACCCTCAGTTACGCTATGTGTGAACTGCTTATTTCCCAGTGATTATCTAAGCTCACATCTAGCTTGCCTATGTCAGAACTCCATGATTGCTCTGGCACATACACAAATAAACACTTAATATTCTGTTTACATCAAAGAAGATTAATTAGCTGCATTGATCAGCAATAAACAAATTTCACGTCACCAACACAATCCAAACACACATCAATCTCTGAGTTTTGCAGGCAGGATTGGGCGATGACAAAAGACTGAAGGACAATCTCAAATCTAACATGGCACAACTAGTACTTTCTTAAAAGTTAATTATCTTCTGATGCCAGTCCAAGAAAAATAAATCTGAGAAAGTTAAGAAAGTACCAAAAATAATGACTGATAGAATCTGTCAGAAAAGAATGGACACACACACCCCACTTTGTATATAGCCTATTATTTCTTGGTTTGTTTTTTATTTAATCCTCTTCCTTGAAGCACCTAGCATTGCCCACTCAAAGAAACAGAATGGGGCCAGCCTGACATTCGGTTTTAGTCATTGTGACTATTTCTTCATTCAAATGTCATGTTTTTACAAGACTAGGGTTTCTTTCCTCTGTCTTCGGGTTTGTTAGCCTTTTTCACTGTCTTCAGTTTTCTCTATAGCCACCAGAAGAAGAAAACTCTTTCCTTTGCAGTGAAAGCTAAGATTCTTATGTGATGCCAAGACCTCAGGCTTTAAGGTGAAAAAGCAATGCAAAATTCATAACAAAATTGTGTTAGCAAAAAGCAAAATTATCAGAAGCAATAATTACAAATTGTTTTTCCTGAGACATCAAGGTCATTTGGCACACATCTTCTGTGTGCATATACTGGGTAAAATTCATTCCTGTGCAGAGGGACAGCATAAAACCTGTGAACCACTTCAGTCTCCTTTAAGACTTTAAATTAGGACTTAAGTGATGCATAGGCCTTCAACTGGATGCTAGCATGGAGCTGAATTTTATCCACAATGGATATTGATCTCATCACACCTGGTGCTGCCCTTACATTAGGTGTAAATTCATGCATAATTCATTTTAGATAAACAAAATGACTCTACAGCTACCAGGCATTAATTCTCTTGCTGAAAAAGCCATATGAAAATTTAATAAAAAAACGAAACTGATTTTTCAAACTCATTTTCACATAGAGAAAAGAAAGCACTGTGTACAACATTAGTTTCATCTTGTGATTCCTTAAGAATACCTGCCTGTTAACACACGTCAAGGCAATAAACCCAGAATCAGGATTTAGTAAAATAATAAGATATTTCCCATTGATATGCCTGTAACAACTAAGCAAGCATTTCGTAACAGAAAGCCCTTGCTGCCACTACTAATACTGATGTGTGTATTTATTAAGGTTAGTTTGGGATACCAAATGGAGTAGTTCAAGACCCTTTGCACATATTATACAGCAGTAGATCACTCCAGGATTTATGGGAGGCAGTGGAGAAAAAAAAGTACTGCTTTTATCAGGAAGTATGACCATGTAAAAGCAATGCAGAAATTCTGATGGTGCTCCTGTCATTCTGAATAGATCTTTTTATTTACTTTGCACAAGCACATGTGTCCTGAACTCCTGTGCTGTGCGATGTGATAGATAAAAAGAGAGTATACCCCCCCAAAAGTTAGACTCTCAAAAATTCACAGAGACTACAATTTAATGAAAATTTAAAGGTTGCCTTTGGAAACTGCCAACCAAGCGCACAGCAGTCGAGAAGGCTAATGGAAGATAGTGACATCTTAACTGTGTGATATATAGAGGAGCAAGTTCAAAGCTGCAGATACAGTGCCTGAGGAGAGTGGCAGAGAGCCACATGCTGCTTCTGGCAAAATGTCTAGGAATCATTGCACTGGCATCATTCAAAAGAGGACAGCATGTCAGGAGATGGTGAGTGTAAGCTGTACTTCCTCACATCAAACACCTAAAGCTGATTCTGCTTTCAGAAAGAATAATTAAGGAAAGGCCGATATATGGACAAAGAAAAAGATAGGCAGAGAAAAATGTGATATCAAATTCAACAAAAAGGCATCGTAAACAATGGTGCAGGGACTGCTCATGGCAATAGATTCCACCAGTATACCTTGTGGTGGCCAATCCCACTTGAGGAGTGAAGACCAGTTTCATAAAACCAGGTAACCAGGTAACACCTGCAGAGATATTGAACCAACACAGTTGCTCACCAGTGAATCAGGATTCATCAAAGGAATAGCCATGAGGGCATGGAGGAGAGCTCATGCATTATGATGACGCAGAGAGAAGTTGCCCTGTATTACTCAGAGATGTTGCTGTAAATAGATACACCTTAATTAGGCTTCTGATGACAAATATCTGGTTATTTCCTTTCTGGGGCCAGGATGGTATTTCCATTGGCACTTCCATTTTCTTGTTTGTGATAGGTAGGAGGGAAGCTAAAAATGTTGTCAATTCCCTTCAGTGACAGGGGATGGGCAGGAAAAGGCATCATGGCGCTAGTGCCTTGTGGTGCAGCTCTGCTAGCTGACTCTGCAAGGGACTGGGGATGGCAGGGTGTTGAGCTAAAATGTTAATGGAACATATTTTGCATTTATTCCAAAAAGCATAGGGACATTTAAAAAGTCTTTTTCTGGCTTCTTCCATCCAAGAATCTGACTCATTTTGCAGTCTGGGGAAAGGCACCAGTATGAACATTTGTAGCTCCTCTTTCTCTGTAACATGATCTGTAGTTGAGCCTTCTTAATGGCAAGAAACATTTGGCTGGAAGTCTGCCTAGGAGGAAGAAAGTGAACATTATCTAGTCAGAGCTTTCTGTACCATGCCTTAAAAGCAGCACCTAGATAGAAGAAGAAAAGAAACACATCCAGAGTTGGTTTGAGACTCTAGAAGCCAATTTAATGCTGTGGATTTTTTTTTTTTTATGCCATAACTTCAATTCAGTTCAATGTAATGACTTAGAGGTAGCAAAGGAAAAGGAACATGATATAAAAATGTAAGAACTACTCTGAAAATGTCCAGATAAAAGAAAAACAGAGTGACAGAAACAACTTTACATGAAGACAGGAATGCAGCTCTCCTAACACAAAGCAAACACAGTATGAAGAAGTCATTTACCGAAGAGGACAGATAGAATAGAATAGAACACCTTCTAAGAAACAATACTTAGAAATAGGAGGGAGGAGGAAACTTAAGAGCATAAAGTCTGATGCAAAAATCTATTAATCAGATTTTACAGATTATCATTTATATAATTGCTATGGATGTTATTGGATTACATATTCTAAGACAGAGGACATAATGAATATTAATAAATTCATGAGAAATGGGAAGTCTATATCGAGTATTTAGGTTCAGCAATAACATACAGCTTCGGTATGAACACTTAGCAAGAAAAAGGAACAGTCTCTGACAGATTGTTAACAGCAAAACACTGGAGATGGTCATGCTTTGACACAGAAACTGCTAGTGCAGCTATTATGCTTATAGAGCTCTAAGAAATGCTATAGTTTATTCAACTCCCAAAGTGGCTTCCACAATTTCACCTCTACTGATAATGTTTAAGAATGTGGACATTTCTTTAACAAAGCATTAATTAAAAAAATATAGCTTTGCATTTTACTTCATGTGTCAACATTTTTGAACTGGTGTTAAAGACTAGAGAATCAGTTAGTGTGAATCTTTGTGACAGTGACATCACATATCAATCAAATCCTTCTTTCTATGCCAAATCCATAGAAGCTATCAGTTTGAAAGCACAGATAATATAAAAAATAATCCAAATATTTGACAAACACACATTTCAGAGTTACAAGCACATCTGCAAAGACTTGCAAACCATTTTTTTTACTTTAGTGCAGCCAATGGGGCACAGATTACTAAATCATGAATTTTCACCATTTCCTCTGTTGCTAACTCCCAAAGAGGGCCAATCCACATTTATTCTCACATAAGGCAAAATATAACTTTATAAAATATTTATCCATCTATGCATGCACACTTTTGCCTCCCCTGTGAAACACATTCATCAGATGGCTTCATCTAAGCTTAATGAACCACTGCAGAGTGCTGGATTCAAATAAAGAATTAGAGAAGTAAGAGTTAAAGAGATGTAAAAGGCTGTCCGCTTTTACCTGCCTGAAGGGCTTGATCCTACTAAGAAAAAGCGACAAATGCTCCATGGTTTCATAAAGGCAAGAGATTTATTCCCCCAAGCTGTTGTGCATGTGCCCAGCAATTCTGAGGGGTCAGTTCTCTGAGCAAACAAACTTAGGAAAAAATACCTTATTGTTATCTTTCTTCTTCAAACTGAGGAAGAAGAGGAGCTTGGAGGACAGTCTAGGAGACAGATCCACTTACAACAGAGAACTAAATAGTTTACCAGAATTACATTAGATGATTAACTGGTGTCTTGTAGCTGATTTGCAGCTTAATATTTACCTGCTACCACTGAATTACAGGCACATAGGTATTAACTGGACTGTGGGCATACCATGCAATTCTTTCATCTTTCAATGTGCTTCTTGTACCTTTGCCAAAAGACATAATTTTGCAGAATCCTGGATGGTTGCATAGCCAACTGATAAACGCTTTCTCAATGAAGAGAACATCATTCGATTGGAATTCTCCTTAAGCTCAAGCCTCCCTGACAATAAATATATTGATTAAAATTATGCCTTCTTGGAAACAAAGCACAAATTAACTAACTGCTTCACTGTAAGAATATGTGTGTGCGAATCTCCATTTCTGTAAACAGTTTCATTGAATTTGGTGAGTCTTGGTTAAGAAAAAAAATTACTACGTCCATAGACTGATGCCTCAGCAATTCAGGAAACCATAAATAAAGTAAAGAAACCTGGAAGAGGCAGAGTGTAATGGCAATAGAGTGTAGTTGATTAAAAGGCATATCAGCTGTCAAATATTTTGTATATATTCTGCTGAAGAGATACTGTTTAACAATAAGAAGGTTTTTAGGTATAGCTCAGTGAGCTGTCTTGCTCTTTAAGTCATATAAACAATTCATTTTGGTTGAGTCAAATCTCCAGTTGCATTTCATTGCTATGCACAAAAAGACACAATATGCTACTTCAGAGGGTCTTTATTTTTAAAATAAAACACATTTGCATGAGTTGCTTCATATAAACAACGTTGATTGTTCCAGTACTGGAAACAGGCTATGGGTAACCTGGAAACAAACCTAGCATAACAGATAACACCAGGGATTCCTCTGAAACCATCCATGAACCAGTCACAACTGTTAGTGCAGCCTTATCTGCTAATGGAAGCAGTCAAAAATGGTGAAATAATGCCAGCTTCATGCCACCCCAAAGCACTCATCCATGCCAAGGGATCTGACAGCTGTCAACTATGGACATCAACCACTATGATGGCCAAATAGGCCCAACAAGGCAAACGTGCTCTATAAGTAACAACCATTTTAGGAAAAGCACTTACTAGACCCAAACATATGTTGACAGATTCGGAAAAATCTGCCTTTAGAGCACCACAAAGTAACAACTGCCAATGTGTCTTTAGTGGAAGGCCTGAATTTCTGACTCTGATGGTTTCGTAACACGAGATCTTAAATGTCACTGATCCCACAGCAAAGCACTGATGTGCTTTGGCACTGGTTCAGCTTTGTATGAGTATGTACCAAGCCTCACACCAGTTTAAGTTTTCATTACCTGAAATGTCATTTAATATATACATGCCAGATACCAAAAAGATGTTCAGCGACCTTCTAAAATAATAGCACTATCATTTTGCTTTAAGGTACACTGATTTTCTCCTAGGCAGACTGCTCACAAACCAGCCTATGACGTAGTAGCACCTTCACAGGATGATAGTGGTGAAAGCAACCTTAGACTAGAAGTGACAGTGGACATACGGTGACAATTACTCTGAGGCACTGTCTTGGCAGTTCAGGCGTGTATGTGAGGTATCTGAGTCCTACTGAAGTAAAACCGTTACAAGCACTTCACTATCTAGGAGCTTCAGTTATACTTCCAAAACTTCCTTAGTCATTCAGGACACCAACTCTCATGGAAAGCTTTTGAGATTTCTCACTAAAAGTTAATGGGACTTTGGCTCCTAGGTCTAAGATGTAAGCCTTAAAAATTTGAGTAACATAATCATATGCAAAATATTTACCTGTATGCTCTGCATTCATCCTGAACTTAGGGGCTAATAGCAAAGTTTCAAAACCTTTGGTAATAAATCTAAATTTTAGTCAGTCACTGAATCACTGTATTTTTATAGATGTTACTCCTTACCCCTTGCATCCTGGAAGATGATGACAGTATTATAAAACCATTTCAAACTGATAAGGCAATGAAAATGGAGTAAAAGCAGTAGGGATTTTACTAAGCGTAACGGTAGTGCTGACACTAGATGCTACCTGACTCTTTAACTAAGAGACTCCTCTCTGGGATTTCTTCTTGAGTTCTTATTAGTCTC
>Ga0181612_152023_pt1 | contig 16935 bp, 13 predicted proteins | sample HoacroProtozoa21_FD_119630 | JGI IMG/M metagenome (GOLD analysis project Ga0181612, IMG submission 119630) | Hoatzin crop microbial communities from Cojedes, Venezuel. Combined Assembly of Gp0051906, Gp0051904, Gp0051908
AGAAGAGAAACCTTCGATATTTATTTAGATTTAATTCTTTTTTTTTTTTTTTTTTTTTTTTTGTGTTGGTAATAATTAAGGGATGATGACAAATAAAAAAAAGTTGGGGGGGGAAAGGAAAGAAACCTCTTTTCACTCCTCTGAGATCAGAGTTTTGCTACCCAGAACACTTTTTAACTTGTACCCCTTGAGATGCTGCATTTTTAACCTTGTTGTCCAATTTATTCACTCTCTGGAATCAGACAATGATTTAACATATGCTGGGTTGTTTTTTTTTTCCCCACATGTAAAATTGCTCCTTTATAGCCAGTTTTATAATTGAAGAGTGTATTTGAAAAGCGATGTTAGACTGGTTTACCTGATACGATGTCAACCTGATTTTTGAAGTCAGATCGGGGTTTTAAACCTTATATTTATGGCTTTAAACCCAGTCTGGCACTTCGCAGTGTTTCGGGATGTGTGCTGCTGAACTCTTGGTAAAGCTCGTGCAGGTTCAATGACTTCGGTGGTTTTTTTTTAGGTATTTCTTTAATCGCTGGGCATACTGGCTGATCAATTGCCTGAAACATTTTAACAAATTAAACTAAAACTAAGCACGGATCCATCTGTTTCATCCCTGCAAAACAAACCTTTTATGATTTTGGTATCCAACAAGTGCTTGTTCTCTGTTGCCATGGAGATGCTGTAGGCCCGAATTTTTTTTTTCACAGGCTCTTACGATGAAGTTTTTTTTGAAAACTGTTTTGATTAATTTTTCCTCCACTTCAACTTCTCTCTCACTTAAACTGTTTTCCCCTTTTGTTTCCCACTTGATTTATGGCAGGTCGCTGTCATTTAAATAGATGCGCGTTTTGAAATTCCTTCTTTCTGTTCGAATGCAAAGAAAAAAAAAAGAAAAAAAAAAATAACCCATGCAAGTCATGCTCAAAGACTTGGTTATTGTTGCTTGTTGGATTTCTGCTCTCTGTGGTTGTCGGGCCTAATTCAAAGTAATTCAGGCTACTCAGTGGGGGCAGTGCATAGCTCCACAGGAAATTATGATAGCAAAAGTCTTCCTGTAGAGCTCTACACTTGGCACTACAAAGTGCCTCGGGCTGCAGTTACCTGAATAGGGTTGAATTAGACCAGACAACCGCATCATCCCACTTCTTAATCTATTAGAGCGATATACAAGTGGCAATTGTTGATTGCAAAAATGGGATTAAGAGGCTCTTCAAGTGAATTGATTTTCTTGTGAGAACAAAAAGAGGAAAGAGAAGGCTCGTTTGAATCACACAGCCAGAAAGTTTCGTGAATGGGTTCCACTCCAAATGTTAGAATTAAAGCAATCAGTGTTTCCCCATGGAGCACGCAGGTGAGAGGAATAAACTGATGGAAAATAGAAAATGATGTCTAAAACTTAGTTTGTGGCGCACTCGCCAAATTCTGGCTCTTGCCCGACCACCCCTCCCTGCTCCTGGCAGCAACAACAAATCCTTGTTTCAGTCAAAGTCTTTGTTGCTCTTCATCAGCTTCTGCTTATTATTCTTTAATCTTTATTTTTACTGACAAGTTTTATTTATTTACTTTGCTTTAACTCAGGGAAGAAAAGGGGGAGAACAGCTGCTTTGACTCCTCCTGGTTTCCCCTGAACTTTTCCAGTTTTTCCTTCCGCCACTGAGATCAAAGCAGCACCGTGTCTCTCCAAAGGGACTTCCAAAATGCGGTGCTTGCACCGGGGGCGGCTCCTTGGGGGTTTCATCCAGCCCCACCAGTGCTTGCTTTTGCCCTCAGGCCTACTATTTTCACTGCAACCACAAGTTTTGTGTGGTCAAGTGTCATAAATCTCCCATTAACCCCAGCGTATCATCTGCTGGGAAGAGCACAGCTGGGCGTACGAGCCTCGCTGGGATGGGTCCCACTGTTTTCGGATGGCTCTTGGGGGTACTGGAAACCATTCTGCCCAGCATACGTGTGGTGGATGTTGAGCTGCATGGGGACGTGGGGAAGGTAGTGGCAAAGGCATGTCCCACACTGGAGGCCAGTGCTCGGGCAGGGCCGGCTGTCAGCAATGTGGAGAATAGAAATGACACCCAGTGGGGAACAGGAGCTGCCGGAGCTGATGGAGGGAGCCCGGAGCTAGCGCTGGCATTGGGACCAGCTGGCAGGAGATAGTGGGGAAGGTCCCCTCTCTGGCGCAGGAGAGCTCACCCCGGGATCCGGCACCAGGGCAGGGATGTAGGGGGTTGAACCACTTTCAAGAGGCTTCAAAGACTTTGGGGAAGAGAAGCAGTGGCTGAACTAGACTTTGCTCAGTGGGTTGGACAGGACATGTCCATTCTTGTCACGTCACTGCCAGTGTGGCTGCTCAGGGCTTGTCATGGGGTTTATTTGTCTCTAACTTTGTTGTTGTAGGCTTGTTTTCTCCCCTGGCCCCTGCTCAGCAAGCAGCTCCGTGAGAAATATTTTGGAGTGGAAAGGGCTGATGGAGTCACTGAGGTGATCTGGGGGACACAGCCACCAGTGGGGCTCTTGCCTTGCCACTTCAGGAAGGGGCAGAAGCAAACCTGGAGCAAAACCACCGGTCTCAATGCTTTACTTGATGACTCTTTGCTTCAGAAGATAGTTATATTCTTGCAAAACCTTTCCTTTTGGGTAGGTGGTGGTAAGAGAGGGCTGGGTTTCTGTGGCACCAGAGAACCCTTTTACAGCTGAAGCACCGTACGTACACATTTGTGAGTACTGTGAATCCAAACGAAACAACAAGACAAAATGTGCCTCCTGTCAAAGGCTGCGTTTGCGCTTTCACTAAGCCTTCTCTGCGAGCAACTGCTCCATGTCTCCTCCCAGCACGTTTCAGCCCTTCCCGCCTCTCTCTCAGCTCCAGAAGTTTTACAGGGTGTAATTTCCAAAGACCCAGCTGCACAGATTTCCCTTTTCCTCTCTTCTCCCCCATGGAAGGATTTTTCCCAAAATCCCAGTCGTGGGACACCAGGAGCACCGACCATGTGCCAGCATCCGCAGGCAGCGAGCGGGCGCAAATTCCCCCTTTGCAACATCACTTTCTCTAACTGCAACCCATTAATTGCTCTGTATTTAATTACCCAAGATGGCATCAGGTCCACGTAGCGTATTTGCGTGCATGCTATCAATTATGTCATAATAAATGAATTTCCTTTTCAGGATTCCCCGCAGCCGATGGCCGGGCTTCTGTTCCTCCTTGACTGTTCTGACTTTGAACAGGTTTATTCAGCTGTTGTCTGCTAAGCCCTACAGAAAAGAACAATAGCTTCTGATCTGCCTTTTATGGGTTATTGGGAACTGGTGGTCCGCACTACAGCTTTGGTCAGTGATTAACCAGAGTGAAAACAAACTACACAAGGCTAAGTTGATGTTGGAGGAGGAATGAACCCACTTCATTAAGGCTTTAAGAGGAAACCTTTTCTTCTTCAATGCTTGTTCACAACTTTTCAGGTCTCTATTTAATCACGTAATTCTCTCTAAGTAGGAAGAGAAGCTTGCCTCACAGCAAGAGGTCTTTTGCCACATGACAACTTAGAAAGATAAATTATATATAAATATCTTCATGGTTTTGTGGAGAGGAAACCAAATTCAGTTTTACTGCGTGCAGTTAATTTACCGGTTTCTTAGGTGCCGTGGGCTTCTCAACGTCCTGTTGCAGGAGGGAAAATCTTTGCTGGAATTGCCTTAACTTTTGACATGTGTGTGTGTAGGGTGAGCAAATCATATCTGACCAGGGCCAGACACGAGTGGCTGATGGGGGCCTAGGGCAGATGAAGAGGCAGCAATAACAGCAACCCTCCTTTGCAACGCCCCTGAGCCAAAATGGGATTGCTCCTTAGGATGGGTTTTTTCATTCCATCGCCCAGAGAAACTGCACCCTCCTGCGCGCCAGGGATCTCTGTGCGGCTGGCACCCTGGGGAGCTAAAACAAAAGGCAGGAGATCTGGGGGTGGTGAATGTGGCGAGCATCTCTGGCCCGTGAAGTCCAGCCTTTGCGCTGTGTAATCGCACAAAGAGCACCATGTTGGGGCAGCCCGCATGCTTTTGTTTAGCATGTTTTATTATTATTATTTTTAGGCATGGCAGTTAATTATGGCTCGGGGAGCATATGACTTCAACCCAAAGCACAGCAATAAAAGCTCAGCCTGCCGGCTCCTCTGCTGCAGTCCGGCAGCAGCAAAGCCCGTTGTTCACGCAGCCCCTGCGTTTCCAACAGTGCAGGCAGCAGCCCCTCGTGGTTACCAGTGCATGGACAGAGGGAGAACATGGACACCCTGGGAAATGCTAGGGAGCTGCTTGCTGGGCACCTTTGGCATCTCTTCCAAGCCCTGGGTAGACAGCAGTGCTCTTCATCAGGCAGATGCCCAAAGTGCAAAGGGATGCATGTGGATCTGGTGCTTGTGGGATGGGCATGGTTGGTCCAGGCTCCCACTCACATTCTGGGATAAATGGGGTTTGGCTTTGGCGCCAGGAGGGAGCAGGTTGTTGCTGGGTGGATGCAGGTCACCCAGGGTTCTCATTTTCCCCTCTGAGGGCTGCAGTGGGGACGTGTAGGAGATTCCTCTGAGCAGAGGTGACTGTACCACTGGGCACCTTCTGCTGGCAGGGCTGTCTCCTGACCTAGATGGGTACTGCACTTCACTCAACACCCTGAAACTCCTTGCTTGACACACCGAATTTGGCATGAAGCCTGAATTTGAGTGGTCAAATTCTGCAGCTGTAGTTGTAGGGAGACGTAGAGTGGCTTCCCAGGGCCGGTGCACACACAGCAGGGGGTGAGTCCCTGCATGCACCCCAAGCCCTGCAGCTTTTCCAGGGTGGCTCCCTCTCCTGCCAGCCCTGAGCTATAGTCCTATCCCTCCACATCCTTCCCAGATACCAGGAGGGGTTGCAGCACTACTTTCTCTACCTGCCCCGTGATGAACATCACTCCTCTGCACCCATCTGTTACCCTTTGTGGGGAAAGCACTGATCTTGATGAAAGGACATTTGAGGAGGAGCAATTTCTAGTCCCAGAGAGGCAGGAGGGGAGCAAGAAAGGGGGTCTAGCCTGGGGCACCCTCTGCACTGCAGAAGCCATGGATAAAGCTTGGCTCTGCTCCTAGTGCAGTATTGCACTGAGGAGTGATGGACCCCCCTGGGGTAGGAACAGAAAACCCATTGGTCTCCTCCTGGGGAAATGCTGGCTGCAGCTAAACAGGTTGGAAGGTACAGGGGCAAAGAGGGTAAAACATCTGTAGAGAAGATCTCCCACTTCTCATAAAGACAAGAAAAGTAACACGTGGTGGTTTCCTCCTTAAATCAAACAGAGAGGGCATGATTTTCCCTCCAGTGATGTATTGCAAAGCATGGTTTTGCATAAACTGTCATTTTGTTTTCTCCAAGCGTTTTGTAAATTGATTAATTAGGGGTACAAAAATGTTTAAATACTTCATTTGTTGAATTCTTTGAACTCGAATTAGAGGAGTTTGAAATAATCTAATGAAGTGTTTTGGTAGGAGCGGAAGGCAGAGGAGGAGGAAGGCTGGGCCTCTGGGATGGGAGCAGTGTGGATTTGCAGCAGGTGAGGATTTGGCCCAGTGCAGGGTTTGACTGTTAAACGACAGCACTAAGCTGTCTCAATTAATAATTAAAATGTATGTTTAAATAATGCATCAAAGGAAATTGCTTAAATTGCAAACTTGAGATTTTTGGGAAAAGTTCGTGTTCAGACTCGGGCTTCAGATGTGGGAGGAATTCAGATATCTAATGTACGGACATGAAACGGGGATTTCAAAAGCTTTAGCTTTTGTGTTAAAATGATGAAAAGAAAGGTAGCAAAAGAGACTGCCGAGCTCCTCAGAGTGTTTGTGAACAAAATAGCACCTTTTTGGGGAAACAAAGGCAAGCCTTCAGAGTCTATCAAACAGTTTATGCCCCGACTGCTGCAAAAATTGGGCAGCAAAAAGTGTGAGAGATCCTTTAGATGGTTCCTCCGGTGGGAAGGCTAAGCTGCAGACTGAACAGAGAGAAAAGAAAGGCAGATGTGCCTTGGAAGAAAGGATTATCAGACTAGTGTCCATTTAGGAGTCTGCAAACTGAATGAGGTGGAGAAACTGAAGTAGGGTGAGACTTCCCTCGATGTTTTGTATCGGGTGCAGAGCTCTGCTTGGAGACAGTGCAGGATCTCAGGGCATCAGCCCGGGATGTGCCTTGTGCAGAGCTGCGCATCCTTCCCCTGGAGAGGTCCAGCACCTTTCTGCGACAGTGGCAGCTGGCACTGCTCAGTGCATGGCCGCAATCGGCCGTTCTTGGCTTTTCCCATCCTCTGACTCCATCCTGCTCAGCCCTGTGTGAGGTGCACAGAGAAGGGCTGCTCCAGCCAGCCCTGTGCCCCCCACCCACTGGGTTGGGTCCCTGGAGAAAGGCGACTTTGCACTTGGAAACGTGGCATGTGCAGGGCAGCGCAGCGGGACGGGGAGCGCAGGGAAAAGCCCCGTCCAACACGGTGCTGCTCCAGCATGATGGCATCTGTTTATTGTGCTTGCATCTCTCCTGCCAGCCTGCAACGCGTCACCGGACCATCCCCATCCCCACACGGGGCTTCTCGCAGGTGGCAAAGGACCAGGAGAAGCCACTGGCCACTTAATTGCTGTCTGTGCCCCAGCACAGGGGATCTGTCCCACTCCCAAGCAGAAAATCTGGCTGTCTGGGCTGAGTGACAACTCATCAAAGCCTCACCAGTGCTCTCAGATATGCAGCCAAGTAACTGCTCATCTTTCTTTTTATGCACAGAGTGTGTTTAGAGGCTGAGCCCCCAGCCTGGTCATCACTCCTGTGCCACCATCCCAGGGAGCGGACCCTGCCAGCGGGGATGTGATGGACACATCCACGCTCCTGGCTCAAAGTCCTGGAGTGGGAAGGATAGACTGCACCGTGGGACGTCAGCGTTGCTACCTTTCCGGACCTTGCAGGGCAATGAGGATTATATCATCCCATAACAAACAGGCTGGTTTGGAGCTTATTAACAAGATCTGTCCTAGAAGAAGGTGGTCCTCAAACAAAACAGCAATGGATCCACACGCTCCTGGGCTTTGTATGTGCAGGGCTGGTTTGGGGATCAGAAATTGTGCAGTGCTGGAGTTTCTGTGCTCTCTGCTATCTCGGCTGCAATAGGGCAGTGGCAGAGCCACCTCGAGCAGATGTAGCCTTCACTTTGGCTGGAGAAGCAGAGAGATTGGGATTTCCCAGCATCTCATCACAACATCGGGGATGACACAGCCTGGTTTCACCCATCCTGCATGAGACTGGTTGGGCTTGTTTCCCTTTGGGTGCTTGCAGGGAGGCAAACTGACCTGCTGCTGCCAAACCCCAAATCTTCCTCTCCCCACACCTCCCGGGGATGGGGCTGGGTGGCAGCAGCGTGTCCTGGCTGGTTGTCACTATTGTTTCACTCCCGCGGTTGTAGGGTTTGGCCACATTGACGTCTGTCTGGTTTGACTCCAAACATAAACCTCTCCTGGGCTGAATAGAGGGGATTCCTTGGTGCAAAAGGCCAGCTTTCCCTTCACACATGAGGGGTTTGCTCCATTATGCTTTGACGTCCTGCGAAGAAGCTGCCTCGACATCAATGGCATCTAACACGGTGACACATGTAGGGCCCGAGGGCTCCGAGAGCAGGTTTAAATAGGACCATTGAATCCGTCCACCCGCATGCACGTGTGTGTCGGTGGCAGGAGCCCAACGATCAATTGAGCTGTCAATGCATGCCCATGGACCAAATTTTGAACTTTCTGCCCTTTGCAAAATGACTGGTCTCAGTGCATCAGGTCTGATTCAAGCTTTGGAACAGTATTTGGCTGCTCAGAGAGTGACCAGGGGTTACAGGACCTGTCCAGTGTGTGTACTTACTGCACCGTGGCTTTCTCAAACCTGTTGAAAGGAAATAATTTAAACTGCAAATTGTCTCCCTCCATAGCTGAGTGCTGCCTAAAGGAAGAAGTCTCTGTTCAGGGTTGTTATTAGGCCCTGGGGCTTTGGAGATGTTATATCTAATGGACAGAGAAGTAGCTAGTGTTTAACCACAAGCATGTCTCTCTAATTTCTGCTTACCATCCTAATCACGAGTGGGTCTGAGCATCAAAGGCAATTTTGCTGATGCTGACACCACAGGGATTTCATCCCTTTTACCAGGGGACAAGAAAAGGCCCTGATTTCCAAGGATGAGTTTTCCCCTAGATTGCTGCTGCTGGTCCAGACTTCTCCAGCTGGAGATGGCCTTGGAGGCGGTGGTCCAGCACTGCTCCCTTCAGCCTGCACCTGCTGTTAAGCTTTCCAGCAGCTGCCCAGTGCCACCGTAGCCTTTTCAGACAATAAGTGTCTGAGCAGGCCTGGCTGGTCCAAAGGCACCTCCTCCGGATGGGAACATGAGTTTATGTATAGCACAGCAATGGTGCTGCTGCTTTTTGTCCTGTATACCAGTGTTTGCCCATCTGTGAGGTGCCCATCAGCATTTTTTGGAGCAAACAGATGTGATGTTTGGAAAAACAGACCCATGCGCTCAACCTGTGAAAAGATGCCCAGGTAGGGGCAGGCTCTATGTGGGATGTGGTTATGACGCAGATTTATGAAGGTCATCAGGTGTCTATTGATTTTGGCTGTGCTTTGTGGCCCCAGGACCTCACTTTTCACCCAGGAACAGCTGGACAGAGGCTCCCAAAGGAGGGGAGAGTTTTGCAACAAGCCTTTGGTATCTCTGGAAGGCATGCGCTGTGAGGGTGATGGAGCTGCTGGTTGAGGATGTCGTGACTCTCTCTGGGATGGAGAATAAGGAGCATATGGCAGCTTTGAACCATGCTGGGTCGATGAGCTAATGTGCAATCTCTATTTCCTTGTGAGTAGGAGCAGTTTTTATTCAAAATTTTACTTTGCAGACCTTCTTTGGTAGGTGTACAAAGTGGAGCGTATTCGGGGAAAGATTTGAACGATGCTTGTCTGAGAGATGATTGGCAATGTTGGGCTTTCTTCATTCTTGTGGGGAGCCTTGAATCTTGCTGGGATGCTGCAGGGGTAAGACCTGGAGGGTGATGCCAAGGTCTGTGGGGCCCTCATGGTTCCTGACAGTGGGGAAAGCCTGCCAGGAACCTCAGGAGAGATGAGCAGGGCAGCCCTGGCAATGTAACTCATCCAAGTGCAACCAGTTGCAGCCCCTGCAGCAAAGGGTGTGCTTCCACAGCAGCTCTCTGATGTCCTTGGGCTGATCCTGGCTCTCTGCATGGCCAAGGAGAGCTGGTCACCTGGGGGTGCCAGCACCCTCAGAGTTGCCTTGCCCATGTGGCAGATCCCCATCAAAAACCACTGCCTGTGCAGAGATTCATGGCTGTGATCATGGGGACGCTGCAGGGAGAACTTGCCCAGAGCTGGATTAACTTCAAACCCGAAAAAGGCGGGGGGCGGGGGGGGAAATCACTCCTCTGGCCATGCAAGGCGAGTTTCTGGCTCTGGTGACTCAGGATTAGTGCTCCACAAAGGGAGGGTAGAGGCATTATGGTGAAATGTAGACTCTCCATAGGAGGCACCCATACATCCCGGCGGTGCGGGGAGGGGAGCGGGCGGGGGAAAGGCATCTGTGGCCCGGCCAAGTTTGCCGAGGGAGCCAGATCGCCCTCGCCGCTGCCCAGACGCAGGTGTCAAACCCGAATAGAGCAGGTGGAAAGCACGGCGTGGGTACCTGCAGGTAACATCCCTCCCCACTGCATCCTGAGGGGTGCCAGCCCCGGTACCCCACGGCACAGACGGAAGGTCTGAGAAGAGAGGACGTGCGGGAGGTGGGAAGAGAAAACCATATCTGCGTGCATGTCGGTGCAGAGGGGTAATGTCTACTGGGAACCGTAGTTAGCAGATGCACGGTCGAGTGTGAAACAAGAAACGAGGTTAACGCTGCGTAGAAGTTGGCACTGTTTTCTCTGTGCCTTGTGTGATGTGTATGTGCAGCGTGACGTAGGCTGATCCCGTGTCCCATGGGCATGGTGTCTGCAGGAACCCACCCGCACCCTCCACGCGGGCTGGGGTGGAGGGGTGGGGGAAGAGTTTGTCATGGGAGCATGTTTTTGCCCTTGTTCTCAGCGTTTAATTTCATCATGAGGGCGCTTTTCTTAAAAAGCAGATGGGGAAAAACTTCTGCTGGGTTGAATGCTGTTGCTCCTCTCCCACCGCTCCTTGCAGGTTAAGTTTCTATCAGCCTCTGGCACCAACAGGCAAAACATGGCATTCTCTGAGGAGATGCTCAGTGCTGGCAGTGCCTTTCTCGGGGAGCCAGTGCCTAAATAAAATCTTTGACTTTCTGGAGGATGCTAAGGGGGTGAGGGATTTGCTGGGACGTGGATGTGTAGGGTGCACAGCTTTGCAGCTGGGATGGGAGGAAAAAGCTTAGGAGCGCTAGTGGTGCCTCATTGGATGCCTCTGCTCACCCGCCGCTTCCTCCCAGAGCTCTGGGGACACTGGGAAGCAGTGGTGGGGCTCTGGGGAATTAGTTAATCATGTTTAACTCACTTCATCTTCCATTGGAAAAATGGCACGCACACGCACATATGTAATTATCTATGTAATTATATATGTGTATGTATATAAAGTCTGAAGACTTCTTGTGAATAGGGATCTTGGAGGGTAAATACAGCACTGAAACCCAAGAATCTTGATTTTGCCTCAAATTTTGGCTATACTGTTTCTATAGAGACCAAAAGGAAGCTTTGGCTCCCCCACTCAGCTATTAAAGTTTAGTGCATTGAAAACTGTCTTCATGCTGTGATACCCTTTCACGGAGTAGAATAGGGTCTGAGCTAATCCATGAAAGTTGTCATGCTATGAACTAGTAGTCAAGCTTTTTCCTTTCAATTGAGTCTAAAACTATACTGTACTTCACACTTGATTGGCCCTTCAGATGGCAGGACTCAATATCCCTGCTGGAAATAAGCTCGTCTTCACACAGTGATGTTGAACGTGGAAAGATCTTGTTTCTGTGGCGTAATTACTAGAGCTGCAATATGAAAGTCGTCAGGATGAGAGTTTTGGTTGTTTTTTTTTTTTTGTCTAATTACTATATATCAAACTTTGCTTTCTTCTTCTTAAAGATCGGCGAGGTTCGGATGCGATGCTAGCAGCACGCAGTCCGCCAAGAACCCGGACCCGAGCAAAGGCTCCCACTCGCTCGGGAGCTTTTCTCTGCTCAATGTTGCACGCACAAACGTAGCAAGGCAAAGTTATCATCTGCACACCAACCTCAGCCTTCCCCCATTGAGTGTACTGTAGCAAAGGTAATGAATGGGTCTTTTTTTTTTATCCTTCCTTTTTTTTTTTTTTAAATTTTTTTCCTCCCATCTATCAAGATAACTGCATAAAGTAGGATTTTGCACTGGGGCAATTTTTCTAATGGAAATCAGCCCCTTCCTTTGATCTTAGCTGCGACTTGTGCGTGTTCACAGGAGCTGAATCGTTGGCGGGGACAGTGGACCGTCACTACAGGTGGAGCAGCCGCGAGACTCGCGATTAAGACTTCACCAGTGAAAAGTTACTGTATTGTTTATGATTAAATTTTTAAATGGGGAAAAATGCCTTGAACGGTGCAGACCAAAAGGGGGCACCAAGGTATTAAAGAAAAAAAAAAAGCGGTGAAGGTTTTGGTAGTTTACCTATATAAACTGCAACGGTTTCTACTGTAGCTTGCTTGCTTGCTTAGCGTAGTTACTAAACAACAAAAAATCTCCTCGAAGCTGATGCGAATTTCTAGTATTTTCACTGTGCCAATGTGATGCTGTGATTCAACTGGGGAGGCTGCTTTGGGGATTTCTTTTGCTCTTGTTTTTGTTAACCTTCATTGGTTAATTTTTGTAAGATTTGGAGAGTTTTTAAATGTAGAGTTGAGATGTGCATGCTTTCTTAACTCAGGAACAATGCTTTAGAGAACAGGCAACAGATTAACTTCACAATATTAATCTTCAAAGCGTTTTCTGGAGTATTCAGTATTGCCTCTGCCACCACTTCTAAACACAAGTTTGCTGTTTCCTTTTGGCTGCATTTACCCCCTTCTTTGGGTGTGAGAGGCTTTCTCCTTTGCTGGCTTTGGGATGAAACAGAGGGCGCAGGTAGGGACGGCGTTAGCCCCCTCGCTCCTTTTGGGAAAGCAGCTTTAATTACAAACAGCCTCATTTATGGGTCGGTCAGGACAAGGCACAGACACTGGAAGAAATTCTGCCTTGTGACTAACACGACATCGAAGTATTTATTCTCCCACTGCTGTGAGAACGGGATGAAAGAGCAGAACAAACATACATCTCGCCCGTTTTCCATCCCCATCCCATAGACAGATTTGGTTAAAAGCCTTCTCGGTGAGAATGGCTGCAATGTAGGAAGGGTGCAGAGCAATCGTGTTCCCGAGTCTGGGGGGGTTTCCTTCTCTCCACTGTGCAGGGTTTTATGGTGCACAGTGCACGTTTATAATCTCTATTTTTTACAAGCATCTAGCACGTAAATCACCAGTCAGATGGTTATAGCTATTTTGTAATCGCTGGTTTTTATTTGTGCTTTTGTAGCTCTGCTTGTACAAAGTCCTTTCGTAAAATTGTCAGATTCAATTATTTTGCACACTGAATTGGAACAAGTTTGTTTTCCTTATTTTATGAAACCACCTTTATTTTTTTTAAATTATAATTTAGAAATGAAAAATGGGGTGTTTTCAAGCACCGAATGTAATGTTTTATAGTTTAATTTGTACTGAGACCTAAGCCTTATTTTAGTTTTGTTATGTTACCTAATTTATTGGATCATATATTATATAATGCAAGGCAACAGAATAGCTGAGGTTACATTAATAATTTTGATACATGTGGCTAATTAGTTTCTATTTTCTATGGATTTCAATTTAAAAAAAAAAAATCTACGTATCTATTTTAGATTTCAGCAACAATGTTAAATGCAGCAGGTACCTAAATAGAACTATTCACACAAAATTGTGAAATTTACTTTTTAGATATAAATCATTTGATATTTAAGTAAGTGACTACCCCTTTTGTACCTCACAATTTGTTCACAAAAGGATACAGTTGTCTTATCTGCCCACCATTTATTAACACTGCCTTCGAAACTGCGGGGCACGAACCTGGCTTGTTCTGTGGTTTAGGAAATGGCATTTTGATCCCATCAGCTGCCTCACGAGGAATGAAAAGTTGTTGCTGTTTGGATTGCAAGTGCTGTATGAGAAAGTGTAGCAAGAAGAAGAGAGACTTGAAATGCCATAAACTAGCCCGAGTAATTTAGCTGAAAAAGTCATTTGTTGAATATCTAATTTTCCTCTTCCGGTTTTGTTGCAGTTTTAAATCATGCCGTGCTTTGAGTCTATTATTACTATGTTATTCTAATTTAGCTTTTCCAGCTAACTTGTTCAAAACAGTTTCTGGATTTAAACAGTTTCCTTCTGTTTCTGCAGTTTACTTTGAAAAACGATCACTAAACAGCGTTAGGCTTCAGCTATTCTTTTGATGCAATTAATAATAACAATAAAAAGAGTCCTCCTATTGAAAGCACTAAAATATTGTGCGTTTACATTCCACTGCGCTGTTTGGCTGATCGTAAATCTATCCTGTACAGCTCCGGTCGGGTTTTAAAGGTCTGTCATAATTTATTAAACGGGTTAACAAAAATGTGTAGGTAAAGAAAACTCATTCAAATGTGAACATGAACCACTTCAATCACTGTCTGCAGAAAGCTGATTTATCAGGTTAAATTCCCTTTCTGCCATGAAGAACATTTGGCTCTGGAATAGACTTGTAATCTGGAAATGTGTTTATTTGGGTTTTTTTCTGGGGAGTAGAGAAGGGAGGGAGAAAAAATAGGAAACAGATTCTTCGTTTTGCCTACGTATCGTGCTATAAATGCAAAATAAGGTTTTCTTTCTTCAGTTCAGAGGTGAGGAGGTAAACCTTGCCTCTTTCGCTCCCGTGCAAGTCAGATTAATTGGAAGTGCAGATGTATAAAATGTGCAGGCAGAATTTGAAATCTGATTTCCACCTTTGATTCACAATTATAATCTATGGGGAAAAAAAATTAAAAATTGACTGATACAAAAGCCTCAGATTTTATTTTTTTCCTTATCCCACATGTATGTGCTTTCTAAGGGATGGGAGGACCTGTGCTCCTGCTTTGGGTGCTGCGCTGCAGAGTAAGTTGTCGCCCAAATTTCTATTGCTTATTCCAGAGGAGGGGAAAAATCTGCCTTCATGCTACCCTACTGGCATTGCTGTTTTGTTGAACCCAGCTTTGCTGCAGATGGATAAATCAGCAGATGAATTTACTTCTGATTTCCAGTGTGCTCTGAGTGATCGGGAGCGGGTTTTTTGTTTTGTTAAAAATCAAACCTAGTAGCAAAAAGCCAAGCAAACCATTTCTAACTCCTCGTTCAGTTAAATGCTGAGGGTACAAGTTCTCCACGCCCTTGGTTGTGTGTTGGGAGGCTGTGAACCCTGCAAGAGCTGGCAAAGCACATTATTAGAGTAATAATCCAGCTGTATTTTAATTTTCAGGGTACATCAGAGCGCTTATTTGCCATGTCTCACTCCCTAATGTTAGCGCAGAAAGGAAACTTAATCTCTCCAGTGACCCTGCTTCTGTTCTTCAGCTCGTAAAAGCCAAAAAAAGTCAAGCCAGAGACTCCTAAATGTTGGCATATCCTATAAATTGCCCTGTAGCACCGACAAGATAACACCTTCCGGGGAGCAGATTTTTGCCTGGGTGCCGAGTTTTATTCCCTTTTGTGAGTTGAAGCGACACGCTTGATACCAGTTCAACGTATCCGTACATACTGTATTTGATCTATAACAAATTGTTTTATTATGCACAATGACTCGAGATAATTATGATGGAATACAAATTTTTAAATGAATTCCAGGGCGTTGGATGCCTCATTACCTACGCTTAGAGGAAAGCTTCTGTATTTCTGGCTGCAGAAACAGGATACAATTTAATCAATGCATTTAGAAATAAAATCCTAATGTCTCATTCCAAACTGGGCAAATTAAATGCACAACAGAGGAATGGTTTTAACGTTCCCATGTATAATTAGCAACTCAAATGTAGACAGATATCGTTATATTGTTTTGCTTACCGCTGACTAACCTAATATTGATATGGCATAAGGGAAGAAATGGGTTCTGGCGAGGTGGTTCGGACAGGAGCCTCAAATGTGAGCTGGATTTGGTGGTTTTATAAAAACGTGCAAAGAAAAAAAAAACCACCATTCCTTTCTGCTCCTTGCTTTGACACTGCCTAAATTAAATGCAGAGTTGTGTTGGCTTTGCACATTGTTTTTTGCTCATTTGACATTTAATACTGTTGTATCAGGACCGCTCATCTCAGCTGAGATACTGAGGGGAAAATACCCAATTTAGACCAAATGTGAGAGGGACTTGCTGAAGCCAATATCTGTGCGAGCTGCTGAGCGGGGAGGGAGTTTGCGTGGGCTGTAAAAGGCAGATTGCCCCCGGGACGTGGCTGGGGAGACGGTGGGGAGCGTTGCTGCCAGCGCGGCGTTGGGACCCGAGCAGGTCTCCGGCACCGCCTGCAAAGCCTCTTCTTTCACTAACTGCTACTTCCTAATGCGGACGGGTAAAACGTGCTTTCTCCATAAAACTCTCATTAATCTCGTTTTTAAAGTATATTTTAAAAGTTGATTGTAAACAATGCGGTTCTCTGGGCTTTTTACTATCACTGCCGCTGCAACGCTAACACATTCAATAAATGTCATGTTATTGTATGTCTGAAGTTCAAAAAAAGAAAGGGGGGGGGGGGGGGTTAGTTGCAATCTGTAATTAAATCCAGCGGGAAGTATTTCCTGAATGGCAGAGACCTTTCACACTCTGTTACCTAATTCTTTACAGGTGATTTTTTTTTTTTTCTTCCCTCCTCTCTTTTTTGGCACTGGGAAGTTGTAGTCATAGCAAAACTGGTTGGACTTCAGAGTGAGAAAATGCTCTCTGCATCTCATAGTGAAATTGGTAAACATGATGGCTAGTCCTGAGAGAGAAAAAAAGTAATTTCACATTTATTTTTTCCTCCCCAAGAAGTCAAATGCATTGAAGGGACTGGAAGATAATTATTTTTATTTTAAAAACCCCTCTTTTTGTTGAAAAAGAACTTGAAGCAACACTATATTTTCCCCTTTTGTGTCTGAAATGATGGAAGGTAGAGTGGGGAAGGGGCTGCTCCCTTGCAGATGCTCCCTGTGCCTCCGTATCCCGGACCCTTGGGTAACTCCAGCCCCTCAGGGCTGGGGATGTCTGCCTGGACTGGGGGCTCTCGCCCTGCGACGGCGGCTGTGTAAACCCTCGCGCCGGCACAATAGGGAGCAGCCCGCGCACAAGACGGCCTTTTCTCTCCCGAGGAAGAGTCTGCCTCTCCCCTCCAACCTGCTTTGCTGGAAAAAGGGCTTTCCCAGGCGAAATAACTTACTTACATTGGGAGGAGCCTTTTGTGGCCAGGCTCTCGTATTGTTCTTTGAGAAAGTGGCCCTTTTTCCCCACTCCCTGAAGAATAAAGCGATGCAAAGAAATACAAATAGCATAGCAATGACTTGGGCTGTTACATGCAGGTCTGATCAGATATATGAGATCAGTTCCTATAGCAAAAATCTGCTCTGGTTTCCTTCTGAGCTTTGTGATTCTCGCCCAGTGTTTTGATAATACTTTCTGAGAAGTGAGTGACTCAAGAGTCAGTTAAAACCATATTTCTTCCAGGCAAATAAATGCATAAATGCTCCCCAAACGCACTTGCAAGCAGAAATGTCAGCTACCGTTCTCCAGACATTTTGATGTTGATGAAATAACATTTTTGCATTGACAAAGACAAAAATTTAAAGTAATGACTTGGTGCAGTAGCCTTCAAAATGGTAGATAAAAATAATGCGAA
>Ga0181612_111190_pt1 | contig 16934 bp, 20 predicted proteins | sample HoacroProtozoa21_FD_119630 | JGI IMG/M metagenome (GOLD analysis project Ga0181612, IMG submission 119630) | Hoatzin crop microbial communities from Cojedes, Venezuel. Combined Assembly of Gp0051906, Gp0051904, Gp0051908
CCTGTAGCACCTTCTGATGTTGAGAACTGATGAGAATTGAGCTACCGCCTTCAGAGCCAAAGTATAGGTTTTGGTGCCAGATTTTACCTTCCAGGTGATCTCTGGACTGGGAGACTTGCCCCAGGTCTGTGGTATGGCAGGGAAAGGTTTCCTGTGTGTTCCCTACAGCGTCCTGTTGCTCAGGGAGGCAGAGGAAAGGTGAGAAGACACCATGGCCCTGTTATTTCTGGAGTTATGTGCCACCACTTTCCCCAAAGATATTTTCCTTCGTAGCCTTCCAGGTGAAAGGAAAAGATGATAAGATGACAATTCAGTGTTATGTGGAGTTGATAACTGTTCCCTATCATCCCCCTCTCCACAGCTGCCATCTACCAGAACCGTGGACAGGAGCCATTTAACCCCCTCTCTTCTCCTCTCTCTTGCAGGTGGTCTCTCTAGGCCTGTATTTTGGGGATCAGGCTTATCTCCGCAGTAGCTGGAACATCTTGGATGGCTTCTTGGTCTTCGTGTCTCTCATTGACATTGTGGTCTCAGTGGCCTCTGCTGGTGGTGCCAAAATCCTGGGGGTGCTGCGAGTCCTCCGGCTGCTGCGCACCTTACGTCCCCTCCGGTCAGAGCCCCACCGAGCCCTGCTCTGCCCCCTCTTACCATTGGGTGCCCCAGGAAGGGTCCCAGAGTCAGTTCCCACTGTGCCAGGCAAAGTGGGCCAAAAGTCCCAGGGAGGTTCCCCTTAGCCATATGGCTCTGGCCTTGGAGGTACCTCATCAGACAATCAACCCATGGGACAAAAGAGGCTTTTTGGTCACAGGAGAGCAATCCTCACTGATGGGTCACTGAACAGGGAGAGCAGGGGTCCACTGCTGCTGAAAACACTTAGCTTAGGCCAAACATCCCTGCCCTGTCCCTCTGTCACCCCTCCCCTCTTCCTTCCTTTCCAGAGTCATCAGCCGAGCCCCTGGCCTCAAGCTGGTGGTGGAGACGCTCATTTCTTCCCTCAAGCCCATAGGAAATATTGTCCTCATCTGCTGTGCTTTCTTCATCATCTTTGGCATCCTGGGTGTGCAGGTAGGTTGTTACTGCCCATCAAACAGTTCCCACCCCTACCATGGCACCTGTATCCCCAGGTGCTACGACAGGCACGGGGAACCATGCGGAGCAGGAGGGACAGGCAAGCCAGGAAATCTGCGCCTGCCCTCCTCAATGAGCTGTCTCCCACCATACCCCACAGCCTTTGGCAAGGACAGCCATGTGCTCAGTGAGTGCAGGTGTTGCTGGATGTGCGAGACAGGAGTTAACGCTCCCACCCGGCAGGAGTTGGATCAGGGTTTGGGTCACCATTATAGGGAGACCCCAGCGCTGGCACAGCACAGGGCTTGCTGGGCACGTCCATGTCACACCACAAGGACAAGCAGCTCGGCGCCTGCTTGCATGAACCCTGCCTGCAGTCAGCTCTGTTTCTCCCCCTCGCTCTGAGCCCTAAATCCACCCACAACCTTCTTTTATTTTTTTATCTAATCCTCTTTATTTTTGGTTGTTGCATTGCAGAGGAGCAAGGGCGTGGGCGTTACTTCCATCTCAGGGAATGCGCTATACTTAGTCTGCTCTGATGCCTCTGTACAAATGCACAATCCAGTACCTTCCATATGGGGAAAGGAGCCCTGGGCAGAAGAGCCACAGCAGTGCAGTGCAGCTCAGAGAAAAAAAAGTGTCTGAGAAGCAGGGAATGTATTTTCTGGTTCTTTTCCTTCGGATGAGATCTTCTTTTCCCATCATCTCTTTCTGTAACTGGGAAGCAGGGAGGGGAGATTACTCTTGGGGACTTTTTTTTTTCCTTGTTGGCCGGTGGCTCTAATTGCACCCAGAAAGGCTGCCCTAAAGGCTGTCAGAGGGTAAGGGCTTACAGTCGCTGCTGGTCTGGGGCAATGGAGGAAGCTGAAAAGCCAGGTGTGGGTTTACACAGGTGGCCCTGGCTCCTTAGCAGTGTTTGAGCCTGTGCTCTATGTCACATTGGTGGTCCTCCCTGCCTGCCATGCTCCACCTGGCTTGCAGCCCACCCACCACATTGGGAGCTCTTGCACATCCCAGGGATCATGGGGAACTCTGTGGGGAAAGAGTCTGATGGGGTCACTCCCCTCCTACAGCTCTTCAAGGGCAAGTTCTACCACTGCCTGGGAGTCGACATCAGGAACATCACCAACCGGTCTGACTGTGTGGCCGCCAACTACAAGTGGGTGCACCACAAATATAACTTTGACAACCTGGGACAGGTGAGTGTGCCCACAGCCCCTGTCTCTGATGGGAACCCAGAACAGGGTTTGTCTTCTCCTATACGTACCCCTCCCCGGGGCACAGATGCAGTGCCTGGAAAGCCTGATCCCTGGGCCAGGATGGGTGGTTGTTTGGCATGGGTGTCCATGCAGAAGCTGTGTCACTAGTGTGTCAGTATCTGGATGATGCTTACAGGTTGCAGGGCAAAGAAAAGTGGTGGCAGCAGAGAGCTTGGTTTTCACTCGTGGTGCGAAGCAGATGTGCTTCACAACCTCCCTTCTGTGGCGGTTCTGATTGCACGTGGCTGCCTGTCCCCCCCGAGTCCTCTCCTCCACAGGGGAAGGAGCAGGTTTTGATGTATGCAGAAGCACAGGCAGGAAGAATATTTCAATGCTGTGTGTTAGAGCGTAAACTCATGATTTTTTTTCACAACCTACCATATGCACCTGCTCCACATCTGCTTTGCTTTGTATGTTGCAGGCTCTGATGTCCCTCTTTGTTCTGGCTTCCAAGGATGGCTGGGTTAATATTATGTATAATGGACTAGATGCTGTGGCTGTTGACCAGCAGGTACAAAGACTTCCTTGTGAAAGGACCTTTTTCACTTTTCTTGATCTACTAAGGCAGAAGCATGCTTTGACGTCCTGCTTCAGATGCCTCCCTCAAACCAAGTGTTCCTCCAAGGGCATTTCTGAATCCTTTGCTCATCTGTTTGCAAGGGGTCAGGGTCATGCCTGATCCATGCAAGGAGGTGCAGTTGTGGCTGTGCAGTGGGTGTCTGTAGTAATTCTCACGCTCTACTCAGTTTGGATCTCACATAAGGCCTTTATGTATTTGTAATGAGGGAGCAACAATGCCATGTGCCTTTCTGGGCATGTTGGCTCCCTCCTGGCCCACAGATGGTTATTTTAATACCCTATAAAGCAGAGACTGTTGGGCTGCTTCCCACTGCATTCCTATTCCTCTACTGCTAAGGCAATGACCTTGATAGTGTTCAGTGTAGACAGCTGTCTACCTGTCTACCATACATACCATACCATAGGATGCAGTACCACAGGCTTGAACCCTGGGGATGATGCTTCGTTTACCTCTGAACCTCTGCACAAGGTGCACTGCTGTTGGCTTTGTAGGCTTTCTGTCAGGAGAGCCAGGCAAAGTCAGGGCCTCCTTTCTCTCTGAGCCTGAATGACATTTCTGTTCTGGTCTCATTGCCATTTTGGTGGTGTGTAGATGTGGTCTCTATTTGTACTTGAGTCAAAGGTGTTCCTGATGTCTGGACCCCACATTTTACCACATACTGGTGTTGTACTCAACCTGTGGCTGGGGTTGTGCCTGAAGTGTGGGTGACTCTGTGCAGACGGGCCTTTGCGCTTGACTCCCACCCGCTCCATCCATCTGCAGCTGATGCCGAAACCTAGTCAGCAAATCATAAAGTTCCTTGCCTGTAGCCCCAATTCTTCCCAGCCCACTCTCCTGATTTCCTGAACACCTCCCCACCAGCTAATCACCATTGCAGATCCCACGCACATCATTTCCACACCACCATGCATCCAACCTATTGACCACCTCTGTTCTCCCCTCTCCTCCAGCCAGTGACCAACAACAACCCCTGGATGCTCCTCTACTTCATCTCCTTCCTACTCATCGTTAGCTTCTTTGTGCTCAACATGTTCGTGGGGGTGGTGGTGGAGAACTTCCACAAGTGCCGGCAGCACCAGGAGGCTGAGGAGGCACGCCGGCGGGAGGAGAAGCGCCTGCGCCGCCTGGAGAAGAAGCGAAGGAGTAAGGCACAGCCTAAGTGTTTGGTCGGTTCGTAGGCCAAGGTTTTCTGAGAAAAACCTTCTCCTCTTCTTTTTCTTTCCTGACGGACTAGTCTCCGAAATGCATTGCTTATGGCTGCGCTCTCAGCCTTCCTTCCCACGCCACTGCCGCGTTGCTACACACCTCACCGGGGCGGTCTGCGGAAGAAGGGTGGCTGATGAGGTCTGCTGGGACTCCGGGGAATCCACTGGGGTTTTAGCACCCTGCCCCTTGGGAAATAATATGCACCAAAAATATGCCTGTGCATGTGCTGGCGTGCACTGTCAACACGGGACTTGCATGCATCGGCACACTTCTGGGCTTAGGATACTCCCACCTGGGCATCCTGCAACCCAGCTGGTGTTCAGGAGAAGACCTGGACAGACCATCCTTTGTGTTTAAACCCAAATTTAAAGAAGAGGGAGAGGGAAAAAAAGAGGAAGACCCCTGTGTTTTGTTCCTGGCTCTTTCCATCAATGTTGCATTGTTACTCTTTGGGGTCCCAGACCCTCTGTGGTGAAGCAAGCCCTCTTCCTGGTGTTCCCGTCTTCTCCTGTATTACATTTAGACAAAAATTACAAAATCATACTTGCCCTGGAAATCATCCCTACTACCCCAGACTGATGGTTTTCTTCCATTCACAGCCTGTGGGCATGCTTTCCCTTCCTCTGCTCCAGTTTTCCCCCTCTCTCCTGTGACACCCTGGAGCCTCTTCTGGAACCATCTGCTCCCTTTTATCATTTGTGATCTTAATTTGTTGAGGCATGAAATGCTGATATAGCACCATTCACACAAACATAGACTAACAGATTTTCTTTCTAGCATTCCTTTCCTTGTCTTTTTTCTACTTAATTTTTTCCCCACTTCTACTTTCCTCTTTTTTGCATTTTTTCCTCCTTCCTGTGTCCCCTATCTTTTACTTATCCTTTCCTGTTCTTTCTCTCTCCTACCTTCATTCCCTTTTCTTTCAACACCTATCACGACTTTTATGCCTGCTCCCTCCACAGTGTTTCTTACTCTTTCTTCCAATTTCTTCCTAATTCTGCCCATCTCCCTCTTTCCACTGAAGAGGCGCAGCGTTTGCCGTACTATGCTACCTACTGCCCCATACGCCTCCTTATTCATTCGGTCTGCCCCAGCCACTATCTGGACATCTTCATCACTTTCATCATCTGCCTCAACGTGGTCACTATGTCCTTGGAGCACTACAACCAACCTGTGGTGAGTGAGATCATGGAGATAAGCCCTGCCTCTAGTCATGATGTTATTTTGCTACAGCTGTCCGATGACCACTGCCCACCAGCATAGGCAGGACACTTGAGTGTCTCTAAAAAGTACTATTTAATTTGTTGCAAAAGTTAATGTAGTAGGCAAAGATATGTGATGAGTTTTGTATGTATCCAGAAAGGTAGCCCCTGCTCAGACACTTATTATCTATTAATATCAATAGAGAGAAGGCATCTAAGAAAGAGTTGAGCCGCTGGAAACCATGGTGCAATGAAGTCTCTTCACTTTATGGATATGTGTGTCACCCAAATTTAACTGCCTAGTCTGCATTGTATGTTCCCCTGGATCCTAACAGGAGGAGTGGTGGGAGCAGCAGTGTCCTGTGAGCTTCATGCTTTGTGTCAGATTTGCAAATGTCAGTCCAATTCCCCTGCCATATGGCCTGAGCTGAGAGGACTAGAATGGCTGGTTGTGTCATGGGTTGGATTGTCTTTACCAAGCCTCCCTTTTTCCTTAAGAGAAGCTGCAGGGCCAAAGTGCTGAGCAGAGCCTCTCTCAGCTGTGGGGGTTGATTCCCAGTAAAGTGCCTTGAAGGCCAAGTAAGTTTTATACTTTGGCTGGGAAAGACCATGTACCTCTCAGTGTTCCTGGCAAAGCTCTAGATGCCTTAATGGAAAAGATGTATGCCGCACATATCAAATGAGCTTTCTGCCTCCTTATGTAGACAAAGCATTCATCGTGACATCTGCCCGGTGGCATTTCAGTTTTCTCTTCAGGAGACCCTTGGTTTAGGTGACAGCTCTGGTCTCTGAGCAGATGCTGTCCAAGGCAGCTCAGGCTTTGATCAGGAACTGAATCTGCCTCTCCTCATTCAAATCCACTGCCAGGCTCCTGTGTTTCTTGCCTGTCTTGCCCAACTGCCCAGCTTTTGTCTTGTCCTTGACAGTGCCCAGTTTTACTCTGCCAGAATTCTCAACCTTTATCTGTTGTCATCCTCATGTCAGGCCTTTGTTGCTGAGCAAGTCACTCCTCTTCCTTACTCCTCAGCTCCTTCCCCAGGAACGCAGGTCCAGCCATGCCAGCCTACTGTCAGGCTCTGCTAAAGAATCTTGCCAAAGCACTTCGAACCCTTCCAGTATGTAGTGCCACCAAATGCTGCCCACTGCTTACACTGGTCCATGGTGGTGGAGAACGGGCAGCAAATAAAAGAACCAGAAACCTAACAGCTAAGAGATATGACATACGTCTGCCCCACACCAAGGCACAGAGGGGTTTCCTCCCATCAGAGATGACATGTATCCACAACTGGAGTAACCTTTGTGCCTCACTCCTGGTTGATAACTATACCAGTGCCATTAACATGGAGGCATCCAGGTTGTGTAGGCTACTGGCAGAAAAGGAGGCTGATGGTACTTTGTGGATTCTCCTTGCAATAGCGTCCTTCTTGCCGTTATGCTGAGCAGTACAGGAGAAAGGAACACTAACCGATCCTGAGAACAACATGAGGCAGAGAGGCCAGCTGGTGGTTTCCCTTAGTATGCAGCCTCCACATTCAAGTAGGTAGGAGGCATTGGACAGCTTCCCCACCTCCTAGTGAATTCCTGGCACTCAGGAGAGTCCCGCCCCCAGGTTGTGTGCTTCATGTTGCTTTTGCCTCAATTCTTTACCCTCTCTTTCTGCTGGCAGTCCCTGGAGACCGCCCTCAAGTACTGCAACTACCTGTTCACCACCGTCTTTGTGTTGGAGGCAGTCCTCAAGCTGGTGGCGTTTGGTCTGCGGCGATTCTTCAAAGACAGGTGAGCAGAGGGTGATATCAACCGTGGCTGTGTGACAACTGGGTTTGAGGTGGAGGCTTTGAGGATGGATCCGTATCTGGAGTGTGAGGTGGCAGCAGAGTGCCCTGACTGCCTCACAGTTCTGCACAGCGTGGACCTAGCCTCAGCTCTCGTTAGCTGCAGTGCTTAGGCAATAGTAAGAGTTGTCCAAAAATTGCCTCTTGGTTGGCATCTGCTGGTTAGGCTGGAAAGCAAAGGAGGTGGGGTTAGAGAGCACCAATTTTTTCCTGCCCTTGAGGCAAACTGGGAGCATGCTGAAGCAGAACGTATATAACGAAGCTGATCCGAGGTAGTAAGGCCGTGGAAAGCTGAGCCCATAAGTCAAAGCATAGCACCATAGTAACACAGCTCCATGCTTTCAGATCAGGCTGTCTTGCCTCTGGCTGCTCAGGGTGTGTGCAAAGTGAATCCCTGTTTGTCTGCAAAAGCCCATATAGGCTGACTCAGGCTGGGGCCTTGAACTCAAACATAAAGAAATATTTAGGTTGAAGTGGAGACAATTCACTTTCTCTTTCAGGGAAATGGAAAAACTCCGTCTTCCTTTATTCTCTTCACTTTTTCTTCTTCTTAAGGTGGAACCAGCTAGATCTGGCCATTGTGCTGCTGTCTGTCATGGGCATCACACTGGAAGAGATTGAAATCAATGCTGCTCTCCCAATTAACCCCACTATAATCCGGATCATGAGGGTGCTGCGTATTGCCCGGGGTGAGAGAAACACTGGCCAGAGGTGGGGGTGTAGGTGGCCATGGAGTGGGTCTTGGTGCCATGACTCATTGAGCAGTGGATGTAGAGTCATGGGCTTGCCCTGTCGCTAGTCCTGGGAGGGAGGCAGGGGGTGTGATGAAGGACAGCCTAGAGGTTAGGCTTCCATTAGCTAGGCATTTAAATGCAATGCTTTTAACGAGGTCAAGGACCAGGAGGATCAGCAGATCATGCAAGAGATGAACTTCCCCTTTTGTTCTTTTATGGGGCAAGTATGGCAATGGCGTTCGGAGAAAGGGCCATCAAGCAGGTTGAAGTTTGCGCAATGAGGGGTACATCAGTCTTGTCCTACTGCCATTAGTAAACCACACAAAGGATGGACCTTCTGAGCTCAGCCCGAGTGACACTTCTCTTGTGCTTGTTGTGGCAGTCCTGAAGCTACTGAAGATGGCCACAGGAATGCGAGCACTGCTGGATACAGTTGTTCAAGCCCTGCCACAGGTAAAAAAACCAGCTCCCCCAAAGACTCTCCTTTTTTGCACCCTTATTCCAAAGGGTTGATTCTCGTGGAGTCGCAGAGGTGGTGTCTACTTTGTTGTGCAGGCAACTGCCTGAAGGTGATGTCCAAGTTTTCATGTCATTCAGGAAGGTACACCTCAGACAGGTGTTGTCCAGGTTATCATGTCAATCACAGGGGTACAGCTCACATCATATCTTTGTTCTGAAGTGGGTAGATGAAATAGGGCATGCTTCCTGGATAAGGACAAATTTCTTCCTGTCACATCTAGCTAGTGTCTAACTGCTTGCGGCTAGTCCCCAGATGCTCTTTGCTCTCTCCATAAGAAGGGAGGAGTGACTGGCAGCCATTTCATGAGGAAAGGAGGTCTTTGCATCTCTACCCCTCTCACCCTTCTCCACATGTGCCCCCTTTTTCCCCCTCTCTTTCATTTGCACTCCCGTCACTCCTTTTCTTAGCCAGTGCCTCCCACTTCCTACTTTCTTTTCTTCCTTTCTCCTCCTGGATCCCTTTGTGTTTCTGAGCCCCTCATGTATGAGAAGCAGTGACGCGCTCTGTTGTGGCTCACGCAGCCGGCAGTTAAGTGTCTACTGCAAGACAGCTAGACAGAAGGATTTCATGAGCTGTGAGCGGCAGCTGTTCCCAAAAGAGATGCTGACACGGTGCTTTACACAGGCTTCAAGCCCACTATGAGGATCCTTCGTGATGGATGAGCAGGCAGGGAGACTGGTCCCCTTCCTTTTGGATCCTCAAGAGAAAATTGCTAAGCAAGGAGTAATGGCACCAAGTGGTTCTACTGATCATACATCAGACCATTCCCCTGGAAGACCCTGAGCAGGCAGCTATATTGCATGATATCAAAATGCATGGGCATTTGTCAGTTGATTTATCAGCTAATGTGCCAGTTTCGATGAGTGATGCAGAGCTGAGAATCAATCTGAAAACAGCGTGAGTACCTGCCCAAGGAGTTTACTTCTGATGTTGGTGACAATAAATGTCAATCTGAATTAGAGGAATCTCATGGCACAAAAGCAAGGGGAAAACACTGTGATCTTTTATGGATCCTGAGCTCTGTTGGATCTCCCATGCTTTTTATTAAAAAATAATAATTTGTGGTTTGGTCTAATAATAACAACTATATAATTAATATGTAGGATATGTAATAATACCGTCATCCAGGATAGTTGGAGGCTAAGATAGGCTGGACAATGGAAGCAATAGGTTATTAAGGGTGTTCTTATAGCAGGCAGCTTTGGGTCAGTAACGTTTATTAGTTCTGGCTCTGCTGCTTCAGGCTGCCTCAGTGCAGCTTCTTTGCACCTTGCTCTTTTCCGTTCCAGGAGCCACAACAGCTGATTTTTCTCAGGCGAGGATCTGGAACGGAGGAGGTCTCCAGATCCAGCATCTGCATGTCTGTGGCGTGTTTATTCTGCAACCCAGATAAATGCACACAGATATTAAAAGCTGGCTAAAGTAGTATCCAGAAGCCCTTGGTAAGAGGACTCTGCAGTATATTTGCACTGAAATGGTGAAACTCAACTTCTGTCCCCAAAATATAGAGAATAAATAAAAGAGAAGGAAATGTTCATATCCCTGCCAATTAGATGGAGAAACTGAGTCATCAGGCGGTGAGGTGTTTTGCTCAGGATGGCAAAATGCACAGCTGAGACCTCAGTTCAAGCCCCTGAGGCCTGCCTTGGTCCTAGCCACAAGTATATTCTTCCATGCTTTTTGAATTCTTGCTTTCCTCTCTCCCATTCGTCTACAGCTCCTTTGCTAAACAAGATGGTAGATCGGGTCTTTTGGAGGTCAATAATATCTGCCACAAAACTCTCACAGGCAGTTGACTAAAGGTCTGGCCTCTAGGTATTCCCTGGAAGATAATAACAAGCAGTGCTTAATCATTCCAGCATCAAAGCCTATGATCAATCCACTTCCTATTGACTGGCTTTTGCTTTCTTCTGTAACAAGTTGGCTTCATTTAATAAAGTTATATAACAGAGGGATCAAAAATCACTCCATAGTTAAAGTTGTGTAAAACTCTGCACTTAAAGCATGGCTAAAATCCCCCAGTTTCACTGATAAAAGATTGAATTTAGTCTCCGTATTTTATATACTGTGTCTTCAGGGGACAGTTGAATTATCTGTAATATTATTCTCCAAGATATATTGGCTTTGCCAAAAGAAGCAGTTTAAAATAAGCTATCCTTTCCCTTGTGCTTTTTCCTCCTCTCGACCTTTCTCTTTATGTTCCTGGAGTACAGACTCACATCAGGGACTTTGGCTTGCTAATGGCATATGAGGCGTCTCCAGTTGTCCTGTTTCAATTCCCTTCCTGTCTTTGTTATACTGCAACAATTCTTAATAGTGAATAGAGCTTTAATTTTAAAGAGCTCTTTAGAAATGCAGCCCTTAGCTAAATTTTATTAACTTCTTTTTCTTAATGCCCTGTAGATGCAGACCCAGAGGTGCATGTTCACAGCATTTACTATGGTGTCCAATTTAGTCATCAGAAATAATTCCTTCCACTGAGTACGTAGGGAGCCAGGATCTGGCAGCCCAGGGGAGTGGGTGGGCTGAATCATTTATTTCTCTCCTGAATTTGGATGGCACAGCAGTTGCAATGACTAAATTAGACTCCTGAAGTGGATGGTCCTAACAAAGGCCCAGTGACCACGTGCATTCAGACCAGACACTATTCAGTTTTTCCAAAACACCCATATACCACTTAGGTCCTTAATTTTTCCCCGCCTTCTCTTGCTACACAACAGTGTGCTAACAGTTACTGGCATTTTCTGTTACTGTTCGGCCTACCTGTTCCAAAACCCCCTCCTGCTCCTCACATATAACTCAGCTGCCCCACATGCTGGGAGGCAGGAAATTCAGAGGCAAACAGTGATTTGGGAGAGTGAGGAGTTGAGGACAGTGCCCATATTGCTGGTGGCACTATTCCCTTTGTGCACCCTGAAGCAGCAATTCTCACATTGACTGGTTTCCAAATAGCAGTTGCTGGAGGCCCAGAAATCAGGGTTTGACCTATTGTTCATGAGATGAAAAGGAAGCTCTGCTTCCTCACTTCTTCATCGGGTCCTCTTCTCTCTTCTCCCCTCCACGCATTTCAAAAGTGCGTCTTTACCCTTCTTTCTTCCCACCTGCCTACTCATTCCACGAGCCCTGCTGTAACCTCCACATGTAGCTGGTGCTTTGCCCCACCACGCTCTGCCTGGTTCATAGCAGGAGCTGGTGTACCTGTGTCCCTGTCTCTTTGGAGCACTGCTGTTGTGCTCTTCATGTGAGCATAACTTCAAGGGCCTTAGGCAATTTGGTGGGACATGTAGCACTGCAGGACGTGTCTGTATGCTGTAATCCATAGCTTGTCCTTCACCCAGCTGAACTGGCTTCACCTTCTGTGCCCCTATTCCAATGTGCTTGTCCTCACTTGGCCCAAAAACTGCACACTTTAGTCAGCCCTGGCCAGACCTTGTGCTGGAGTGGAGGCAACTGGGAAAAGTGCATCCTCCAAGTCCAGTTGCAACTGGTACTGTCACTGATGATTTCCCAAACGTTGAGCAATTTTTTGGTTGCATTTGTACGGTGGGAGTTTGCTGCTGTTATCTTCACGCTTTGAAAGGCAGAAACACTTGCCTGTACAGATGAAATAGGCTTTGGGCTAGCTGACTATGCCATTTGCTTTCAGGTGGGAAACCTTGGACTCCTGTTCATGCTCCTGTTTTTCATCTACGCTGCTCTGGGAGTGGAGCTCTTTGGAAAACTGGGTAAGTCTCAAGCAGACCATGCTCTAGTGTGAGCTACAGACCTGCTGGGAAGCCGAGATTTCTCAAAATCAGTACTCATTCAATAAAGGGACTGAGTTACTTGATAGCCTTTATTGTCACTTATGTGTAATTGATGTAAGAGGAATTTCCCTCTAAAATGTTATTGTCATAACAGCCTTACAAAATAAAATTAGCATCTGGTTTCTCTTTCTTTCTGAAACTTTTGCTTTTTCTGCACTGCTTGCCTTGATATTGCCTTCAAGATTACAAGAAAATCTCAGGGAAAGTTTATTTACGTCTCTTGCCATGGAATATTGATCAAGAAGAAAGGCAGCACAGTGACACATTGGGAGGATACCCCTGAGCAACTGAGTTACGTTGCCCGATATCCTGAGGCTGGGCCATCAGGGATTTTTCTGTATTGCTGGGCAACAGCCAACTGTTGAGCAGAATGCTGATGCCATTACTTGAGGTCTCCAGGCTGTGAAAAGCCTGAAGTCCCCTTCCACAGTTCTTGCTGTTGATCTCAGGGCCAGCAGTGCATTCTCCACTGATAGCCGCGATCCCCTTCTTTTCAGTATGCAATGATGAGAACCCCTGTGAGGGCATGAGCCGCCACGCCACATTTGAGAACTTCGGGATGGCCTTCCTCACGCTCTTCCAGGTGTCCACAGGTGACAACTGGAACGGGATCATGAAGGTAACAGGGCCTCAGGGTCTTGGATGTTCTTATTGTGGGGAAGGAGAAATTCTGATGTGTGCTCCGTTCAGCAGTGCTTGGGCTAGAAAAGGGAAGGAGCACAGGAACTGGCTTGCTAGATGAAGGTCCCTGTTTGGGCCAGAATCTCTCTCTCCACCATGGTAACTCAGACATTGGGCTTATTTAGTCCTACAGAGATCTGGCTGAGAAAAGTGCAAATTGTCCTTGGGAAGATCAAGCAGACTGTCCAGGCTAAGAGGGAATATCCACTGTCATAAGGCCTGTTATCAAAGCTGAATGTAGGTGCATTGGACGTAGCACCTGTCTGCAGAGTCACCAGGGCCATCCAAAATAAATACTTCCTTCCTTCAAAGGACATGGAGAGAGGAAAGTACTTTGAACATGTGTGGTGCCTTTGAGTCTGGGTGGGAGAAGGCAGTACCAGACTGCTCATTTTTGTTCTTGCTCACATGTGTGGATCTGCAGTGGCAACAACATGTGATGTTCTGGAAGTAGTTTGGTCTGTACACCTTTGGATGTATTTGCTCTGAAGCAGAAAGCACATGATCAGATGGTGTTCCAGATTCTTTGAAGACTTCATGAATCCCAGAGGGTGTGGGGTGATAGAAGTGTTTGCCTTGTTCATTGGTATCAGTGTTTTTTTACAGAAAGAGCAGCCAAACTTGTATTCTTACTTTAGTCCTTCCTTCCTTCCTTCTATCCTTCCCTCTCAAACCCAACTTCCCCTCAAGGACACCTTGCGTGACTGCAGCCACGATGACCGGAGCTGCCTCAGCAACCTGCAGTTCATCTCCCCACTGTACTTTGTCAGCTTTGTGCTCACAGCCCAGTTTGTCCTCATCAATGTGGTAGTAGCTGTGCTCATGAAACATCTCGACGACAGCAACAAGGAGGCCCAGGAGGATGCAGAGATGGATGCTGAGATTGAGCTGGAAATTGCACATGGGCTATGTTCCCGCAAATCAGGCTCCCCAAATTCAGGACAGGGAAAAGGAGCAGGAACAGGAGGAGGTGGTGGGAGAACAGATCCTGAAGGACATCTGTGCATGAGATGTTACTCTCCAGCACAGGTGAGTACACCTTTGACCTTACCAACCAGACTGCGGCAAGTAGTTCTGGGAAGAAGCTAGGCAGCCTGGAGGACTGAGCACTTAGCAGTAGCAGATAGACTCTTCCACCTCAGGGTGAGAGGTTTGGTTTCAGTGGTAGACTTTTGAGTTGGTAGCATCGTTTGGGGACAAGGCTGTGACAGCAGTGGGTCCTGTTCATTGTCATCATGGTGTAGGAACCTGAGGGCCAGCAGAGGAGGGATGGAGAAGATCAGCGAAAGGTGTGTTAGGAGCAAATTTGAGAGGGGAACTCAGGAGAAGAGAGCAGGGGAAATGGCAGATCAAGAGTGAGGCACTCCAGCAGAGCTGGAAGGGATGTGTGAACAGTGCCATGGTGCACTGAGAGTGAGTGAAGACAGTTCCTCCTTCTTTTTTTTTTCTTTTTTGTATTGAACTCTGACACCTTTACACACCTTAAGGAGCAAATGCTCCCCCAATGACCATGTGCAGGTACCTGCAGAAGAAGGTGCTGCTCCAGATGAGTCAGGGTGGAGAACCCAGCCCCAAATTCACATGAAGCTTTGAAGCAAAACACTTGGCATTCTTAAAATGATCTCTCCCATCCTCCCCCCTTTCTTGTCCCCCTAGGAGAACTTATGGCTGGACAGTGTCTCTTTAATTATTAAGGACTCCTTCGACGGGGAGTTAATGATCATCGATAACCTATCGGGCTCCGTCTTCCATCATTACTCCTCGCCGGCCATGTGCGAGAAGTGTAACCATGACAAGCAAGAGGTAACCTGCGTACGAGGATGCGTGAGGGGACTCTCCCCCCAAGACCTGCACCCCCACACCCACATGCCCGCAGGTCATCTGGTGTGTGCTCTTGGCTGTAGATTGTGTAGACAGAGAGTTTGTTGACCTGTGTTTGTCATCTGTCATGAATTGCTGATACTGCCTCTAGTACAGGCTTGCCCTCCTTAGCCACGGGGGGATGTTTGAGGTGGTTGAAAGGTGAGATGTACCAGGATGCAGATCAGGAGAGACTGAATAAGCTGTAGAGAAATGACTACGAAGGTGTCCTGGCAGCTCTTGTTGTGTTCAATCCTGCAAGTAAAGCAGAGGTTCAAGCTCATGTTGTACAGAGGACTCAAAGGATGTCACCCCAATGACAGCACGCAGGGTCAATTCAGTGGGAGATTTAAGCATGTTTTGTCTTCATTTTAAGCATGTGCTTGCTTACTGCCTGTTGAGGTCGATGAATTGAGCACATGCTTAAATGCCTTGTTGAATAGAATCACCATCTGTGAGAAAGGATTGGTTTGCGGTGGAAACCAGTTAATTAGTTTGAGCAAAAGCTAAATAAAAATGGGCCCGCTGAGAAAGTTTGAGAGTCTCTTTTCTGATGTAGAAGCTGTTAGCTGACAAATGGGTTGTTGCTAAGAGCAGGACACCAAATGGCTTCGACTGGTGCTTAGCAGATGCTTTGGAAAACTACTTCCTAAGCGATTAGTCTTTTCGGGTTGTAAAACTTCAGGAGCAAAGTAATCTGGGAGAAGTTAGGTGAGTAGCAGAATTAATTTTGTTTCTGAAATCATGCTATTATATTTAAGTGCTATGATTGTGGTCAGACTTGTAACAGTAGCGTGGCTCATCTGACAGTAAATCAGTACATCAGAGGCAATCTTCACCGTCTCCTTCCCCATAACTAACTTGATATGTTGCTATTGCTTATAAAAAACTTGGGAAGAGAGCTCTCATTGGCAGATTACTCTGTTTGAAGAAAACAATATTTTGTTTGGCTTCAGATGCCTAGTTCTGATGCTCTAATGTTGTTCAGCCTTTCAGCTATTTGCTTGTCCGCGTAGCTTCCCTTTGAAAGTATCAAAATGTGAACATTCCTGTAGTTTATCAGTGTTGCAACACTCACAAATGGATGCTGCATTAATGCAGCCAAATAACTAGTTTTCAATTAACTGCAATTTCCACTGCTTTACAGAAGTTCTTATATTCAGCAGCTGATGCCCATCCTTCTCAGAAAATCAGGTCTTCTAAGGCATTCCAGAATGGTTACCGCGAAATTAAGTAATCTGCAGCTAGTTTGCTGCATTTAAAAACTTTCCAGATAGTCTTCATTATCCTGCCTAGCAACAGACAACAACAGATTTTCTTACCTTCCCAGCAAGGAAACTAGACAGCAAAATCTTCAAGTGCAACCCACAGCCACAGCAAAGAGTTTAACAGAATAATCACAACGAAAGAATTGTTCTTAGATCATATTTTCTAATGGCTGTTATAAAGGCATAAATTATTTTTCAAAATTGATATTTCAATACATCTAAAATGTGGAATTGAAAAGAAATTATCTATATCAACAGGAATAACTTTAATAGTAAAATGTAGATATTTCTGATCATATGAGTCAAAATTACAGCTGAGGATTTTAAGTCATGGTTGATCATGACCTTCTTGTCATATTTCATAGCATAAATAACACTGAGGAAATTCCAGCAGGAAATCACTACATGGAGTCACAGCTAGGCTTTTTTTCAGCACTAACACCAGCAATGCACATAGTCATTAAATTACAGTGCACTCTGGTACATCAACTTATATATGAATGTACATTGTACACGCAGGCAGAATTGTACTATCTCAGAAGCAATCAACAGCAAGATACATAGGCAAGACAGTTTTTATCTAGTCCTATTCAATACATGTGTGTTCAAACAAATTAGTGTGCTTGCTGCCCACGGAATGACCCGTAACTCTGCCCTTGTGGCAGAAATCACATATTAGCCAAAAATGCTCACTCCCATTTCATTTGTAGTTTAGTCCGTCAAGATACTAAGCACAATGGATGGACACAACACTTAAACGTATGCTCAAAGTTATTAATGTGCACTAAGCTTTTTGTTGCATTGAGTAGAACCATAGAATTATTGAAGTTGGAAAAGACCTCTAAGATCATCAGGTCCAACTATCAACCCATCACCACCATGCCTACTAAACCATGTCCCAAAGTGCCATGTCTACAC
>Ga0181612_137582_pt1 | contig 16933 bp, 7 predicted proteins | sample HoacroProtozoa21_FD_119630 | JGI IMG/M metagenome (GOLD analysis project Ga0181612, IMG submission 119630) | Hoatzin crop microbial communities from Cojedes, Venezuel. Combined Assembly of Gp0051906, Gp0051904, Gp0051908
TCTCTTCTCCTCTCCTCTCCTCTCCTCTCCTCTCCTCTCCTCTTTCAGAGTGCAGGAACGGCAGTGGTAAGAGCATCCTACATGAAGAAGAAATAAAACCTGATGGTGTCACACTGTCATGTGCTTCTTATATATGGATTTGCACTATTCTAGCAACCAGTAAAAAGGCAATTAAAATAAACGAATCAAGACTTTTGTTTATAAACTACTGAGAAGGCTTCCTTGCAGTGCCTGCTGCTGTTTGCAGTGTCTTGCAGTGTTGCCGTTTGCACTACATCTGATATGACAAAGCCTTGGTAACTGTCCTGAAGTCTGAAGCCTTTCTACATGCTTTGACTGCCGGCGTATATGCTTTCAGAGGTGTGACATTTGCATGAGCAAACACCAAAAAGACCTTGAAATTGTTAGCTTCAAATTAGTGTTATACTGCTATGTGGGAAACAGAAATGAAGAACAAGAATCTAACCACTTCTTGGAGTACCAGTACCTTATTCACTGGACAGAACTCCAAATTTCTTGCTAGCTTATTATTTTAAAAAATGTTGATTTTTTTTTCAGGTTGTCAGGGGGTACTTTAAATAAATCAAAATCTATACTTTCATATTTGAATATACCACAGAATTCACAGACAAACTCCAGCACAGGAACCCTAAAAAATGAAAAGGAATAAGTTAATTTGAAGAAAGAACATTTTTCAAGACTTCATATAACCTAAGGTAGTAAGCAACTCAATATTTGCATTCTGTTACTGTTTCAAAAAGCCATGTTTTAACACCTTCTGCAATTAGGATAGTAAAACCAGTGCCAGTCTGCAGCTGCCATTTCTGAAGTTCCAGAGCGCTCTCAGAGTTTTAGTAACCTGTGGAGCATTGCAGGTTCCTATACATAACAGGAACTGTTTGGTAAGAAGCACTAGGCATTTGCTTTTGTGTCTTTAAATTGGTCCAATTAATATTTCAGTGTTTTACACCAATAAATACATAATTTTAATTGGACAGCTGAATATGTACTCCCAATTATTTAGACCTTCAAAGCAAACAAATTAGAAGATAGGAAAAAAAATATCCAGTGCTTTTTGTCAGTTCTGTGGAATCCCTAATTCTTGTCAGCATCGCCCTTCACAAAGAATTCATATTTATCTGTAGTGAGTACAAAGGAGTAGTGTTTAAACAGCTTCATGAAAGTAATGTCTTGCTGTAAAACTTGGCGGCATCTCAAGCCATCTACAGACTGGTTTATCAGACCACTGAACTGTTGAATTACTGTGACTACTGGTATTATTTGACTTTGTGTCTACGTCTTCAGTCAACAGAAAGGAAGCTTAATGAAAAAGAAATGCACAGACAGATTCTCTGTAGTTATCTGAATTGAGAGCAAAAGACTCAGAAAGAGTGTTAATTCTTGTGTAGTGTAGGAAAAAGCACTAATGATTTTCCGTTAGGATCACGTTTTAATAATGTATGTTTCAGTAGAGAGTTTCTTAAAGTCCTCAATTGTCCAAGCAAGTAAAGATCTTGTCTGTGTTAAATTTCTAGAGACAGGTGCTTTGTAGCTTGTTCTCCTAAGGATATGATGCTTACATCCACACAATATGCATGTGTTTATGCATATGAGGGTCTCCAACTGCCTGATTCAAAAAAAAAAAACCATCCCAGCCACGTAGAGTTCTCAAAGTTATTTTGTTCCTAGGCTACCAAAGAAGAGAAAGACATGATTCATGCACCAACAGAGGGGAGGAAAAGCAGCAATTATAAGCACAGCCTCTCAGAGATTCCACAAAGGAAAGAGATGCTATGAAAATCCCAGTTGCACAGAACTTTGGATGGAGATTGCACCTCAGATACAATAGGATGCAACCACAAGATGTAAGAGCATCTTCCTTTTTTGTTACAGTGCTCATGCTTTAGCTGTTCAGAGAAGATTAGTGAGTGCCTTGCGGGCAATTTGGGTCATACTTTTGTCCTGGATATTGCTGTGCTACTGAAAGAACCTTTTAGCTAGGCATCAACAAATATCTTGCCTCCAAATACGTATGGTATCCCAAAAGAAGTTGCTGACCACTTCTAAGACAGCATAGGAATACAGGTAGGAATAGGGGAGTATTTTTGCTACAGAAACTGAACTCTGGACTTGGAAGGAAAGGCTGACCAAAGTGACAAGACATTTCTTAACATAAATACGTAATGTGGTTACCAGATGTCATCCTAAAATGGAGACATACATAGTTTTACAACTTAATTTCCAAATCAAAAACAAACAAACAAACAAAAAACCCCAAACAAACAAATGCTAACCAACCAAACAAGTAAAACTTTATGTGTGGTATAAGACCATATTCAATTCAGGGGAAATTTTTTTGTTTATAGTGCAAGTTTTCCTATAAAATAGGGTAAATATCACAAGAACTGGTTAAAGTGTGATGAGGATTGCAGGAAGGAGATACTGTTTTAAAGACAGAAAGACCTACTAGGTTTTTGCGTATGCCTACAAACTGGATTGGGGAAATGACTGGGTTATTTGTGAGTGTTAGCAAAACATTGTCAGGCTTCACATGTGAATAAGTAGTTACAGCAGAAACTATTGCTTTTTCTCTGTTGCACTTCTTTGAGCATGGTTCAATTCACATTTAAGCACCTTGAGGACATATGGAAATGGAGGAAAGTTAGGTGTAAAATACTGATGTACTTGTATCAGCAAAGTCACTGTCAGGATTCTTCTGATGATTTCTGGATTCGAAGCTATCAAAGGAGCAAGCACCCTGACTGTCTTAAGGGTATGATAACCCTTATTTGTCTGCAGTGGCAAGACAGATGATTCCTTTGTTTTCCAAGATGCAGCCATTCACACTCCCTTTCAGTGCTAATGAGAACGGTTTTCCTATACTCTATATTTTGTGTTTGGTTGTCAGCTGCCTTACTGATAGTTGTTCTAATCGTCATTTTACTGATAGAAATTCTGGAAAAATTCCTCTGGAAGCTTGTGACAGAAAGCAAGAAAGGGACACCACCATAGCCTGATGGAGACATCACTGTTTGGGGGCACGTCAGCACCATGCAATGGATCACTGTGCTGAAGTTGTACCACAAGGTCTGTTCCTTTCAACAGCTTCTGCCTGGCAGACGTGCATATGGGGTGGGACAGAGCCACGATGAGATGCTTGGTTCACAAGGCGGGATAGTCCTGCCCTTTTGGCACTGAGTCTAAGGAGCACACGTATCTCCACATTAACACACTTTTATCGCTTCCAGGTTCAGTGCTAGTGAAGATCAGCTGCCTCTGCACTTTTCTTGAGGTGAACATGTATGATGTTAGCCAGCTCCTTACTCCTGTATTGCTTTGGATTCTGTGAGAAAATATGTAAACTCCCTAAAGTGTATACAGAATCTGAGACTATGCTGCCACAGTGAAAAACTTCTTTGTATAACAATATTAAGCAATAAACAAGGAATGTTGTTTAAACTGACACTTTGGTTCATGAAAACTGGAAACATTTCATTTCACTTCATTTCTGTATGAAAAAAATATATAGACACTGTACACTTGCAGTAGACGCATGCTTCTTATATTAGAACTTAATCATCTGCACATCTCTGTTAAGAAAATTCAAGTAAATCGCCCTTGTATCCACCCAAAAAGTACTGCAGCTGGAAAATCTGCTTGCTTGAATGCAGCTCAGCACCTCCAGCTGCTCAGGTTACATCAGAGATATCCAACGAGTGCTAGACCCTTCATTCCCTACCCCGAGGCCCAAACTGGATTTATTCCCTCTAGTAATAAGAGAATACCTTGGCAAACATGTATGATTTGCTGCAAGCACAGCATTATATATGAAGTAATGTGAACATCATAAAACCTGACACAATTATAGCTTATTAAATATGTATTTACCAGTCCTCATATGGGTGAGTCAAATAGATCTTACTGTGGCTGTCGGACTAAGGCAATTGGGACAGTATCTGTAGATCCCAGTCAGGTATATAGACAGAGTAGATAAAAAGCGTAGCTCAGTACCATGGTTTTCTAAAATGGTAAGCAGCTGTGGGGCAGAGAGCTGGTTTTCTTCTGGGGATTCAGTTAAAGGAACTTCATAAGATCTTTTGGAAACTTAAGCTTTCACCCAGTGAGAACCAAGCTCCTCCAACTACATGTCTGAAACCATTGGTCACTTTTTAAAGTCTTGGGCAATCTTTTTTTCCTTTCTATGCATATTAGCACATATGTTACTTGCCATTGATTAGGTATTTGAACATAAATAGTCACTGAAATTATAAGAAGCCATGTGATTAAAACAGAGCAATGCAATGGACAGAGTAACCACCTGCTATGTCATGCATAAAATTGGAAACACTATACGATGCTTGAAATTTCTTTGATAGACATACATACTGTGTAGTTTTGTTGTATACTCAACGGAACAATCATTGCATAAAAATTGAACGGATCACATTATGTGACAAGCACATCAAAGCCAAAGCTGAGCCCAGAAGTGGAAATTATATACACCTGAGTACTGTTCCTTTGACTATCCTAAGGACAGGTGCCTCAAATCAACTTTTCCAACTGACTCACATCCGTCACTTCAGAGCCACAAAACACAGAAGACCTTGTACGTATGGAGAGCTTCCATTTGGGGATGAACAAATGGTTCAACACCCCATAAAGACACGCAGGTTTTATGAAACAAGCTCTAAATTGAGGCAGCCAAAATGAAAATCTTTGCCTAAAGATTTCTTTCTGTTCTTACCTCAAAGACAGGGATAATGATTGATCCATTTGGCAAAGTTGTTTTTTATGGAGTAATAAGTGTTTGAAAGGACTGCTGAATATGAAAAAAACAATGTGAAGTGATATCTGTCATCATTAAAAGAAAATCAGTTACAGCTCTAGAGCCCTCCAAAAGGTTTAATAGTTATTGTTGAACTCAAGTACATATCCACAGTCCGTCATTTTCTATAAGAGTATGCCAGCTTTAAATGGAAAAGTACATACTTTAAACACCACTTTACAGACTAGCATTTCTATAAAAGTTAAGAGGCCTCACTACATAATAAATCCTGGACACACGGAAGAGTAACAATTCTAACATTAATACTGTTAATTATCACTGATGAGAAATGGTACACAGGCTTGTTTTTTCAAGAAATTGTCCATGACTACTTAGCCAAATTTTTAGACAAATGTATTTGGCTCCAGTTGTATCTCTTTCCACTCTTGCTGATCTGGCGCAAACATTAATAGAGAGTAAATATGAAACTCTGTACAGAGTCACAGATCTTGAATGCGAAGGACCTAATTCTCTGGTGATACAACCATGGAATTTTGCCAGCACAGAAATTTGGCTCTACACATGCACACACACAAGCAGTTGTCTGCCATTTTTTTTGCGTACAGCCAAATACTGAGCAGAAACAATAACATGTAACTTAACTAGGCTCTCACAAGTAACCAACATGTCCTGATTATAAATAGCAAACAGTCACATAGGTACCTGATTAGTACAGAGTAAAATTCAGTCACATTCCAAAAATACTTTTTCGAAACAAAGGCATTAATGGAAATCTATCTGAAGAGGCTAAATTTGTCAGATTATTCATTGTGCAGTAGTCCTTTATATGTAGTGCTGGGGTTAGCAATAAAGCAAGGAAGAATTACAGCATACAACAGCAATGCAGAGCAGTTCTTTAGCAAAAACAAACAAATATAACAGTAAGGTAAACAAAGAGAACAATGAAAAAGAAGTGTGTTGCAGAAGTTATAAGCAGTGTTTAGTCCAAATTCAGCAAGACCTAGCAAGCAAGAGTATCTTCTGTAACCAAAATGTAGTTGAGAATATGATGCAGTTGTGGAACTCTGCTTTCACGAAGAACTTTCACCTCTTCTTTGAAGCAGGAAAAAAGGGTATTTCAGACATAGTCTGGACCTGTGCAAGATTCAGTTAGTAGTGTCTGTCACAGCTGGAGAACTACTGGGCAACAAACCATTAAAAATCCCACAGGGCAGCATTGCTAGACATCCAAATAAATTTCAGTTATGCTACTCATAGTGAAGGAGTGAAACAGCTGTACAGCAGACCCTTGGTCATTCCTCTTGTGTCACAGCTGGAAATTCACAGATACATTGGGCTGCCTTGCTAAGAGGATTGATGTGTCTTTGCAGGACTGCTTTTGGTCCTGAGTGTTCCTCCTTTTCAGTTTCCGACCAGCATACTGGTGTTAGATGAGCCATTGAGCCTACACTGATGATATTAGTACATCAGAGACACAAAACCGAAACACTCTGCAACACTTTGGGGTTCAGATATGGCTTTGTTACTATTCAGTCACCTAAATTTGTCTCCTGCTGGTGACTTCTTCTGTTTTCACGGGCAACCACTTCACAGTACTACCATCAGCAGGGTGAATTAGGGTGTCTGGAATTCATACACACAAAGAGACCCCATCTGTCTTTAACAGCCACAGAAAAAGGAATCTTTTAAAACTACTTTTCTTGTGGAAGACCACTTTTTGGTCTTTGTTTTCCATGATCGCTCCTCTTTCTCATCCAGTTTGCAGATCTTTCAAGACACAACAGATTCAGGAACGACTTCCAGGCTGATGTCTCTGATATCATAAGACAGAATAGCTTGGGTATCTCTTCAGACTAAACTATCTGTTCCTAAGTTTTAAAAAATATTTGTCATCTTCTTTCTTTCTGTCCTGTATTTTCTGGAACATGATACTTTCCTGGTTTTACACAGGTATTGTTTCATCAAGCAAACATTAATATTAGAGCAGAGTGCCACAGTTGAGATTGGGTTGTTTTACTATATTTTGCAGTTTAGTCAATTCCAAACGAAAAGATAATAAATTAGTGAAGTTACACTGTACCAGCTAGAGCTGTCTGAGACTGAGCTGAGACACAGAAACACTTCCTGGAGCAACTCAGTCACACAGAGCTGAGCAGCCTTAGTTCACTGCAGATTATTCTGTTCTTCCCAAAGACATTTATTAACACATAATGCAATGGAGTCAAGGCTCACTGTGTTCTTTGCTTCCTACTTGATGCCTCTGTTCCTCCAGGAGCAAGGAGAACAATCTCGTACTACCTTCTTGCATTGTACTCATTTAAAAAGAAATACGGTCCAACTTTTCGTATTTAATCTACACTTTTTGATTACCTGAGCAGCTACCAAAGATATTTATACTCTACAGGATCAGTAGGAAGGTTTGGGAAACATCACTTCCTGAAGCAACTTTTCAACTATCCTTCTCTTGTCAAATTGCACATTACTCTGTAGTGGTGCATAATAGGTTATATTGTTGCTCAACATATATGACAGGAGTCAGGAGTGACAAGTAATGATGAATCTGGATCATTTTGATAGACCAACCTGAATTCCTTAGGCTGTGTGAACAATAGGCTTTTGTGCAGCCAGTGTCATATATCTGAAAGCAGAAAAGTAAATTCTGCTTTAGAGGGTATTCTTTGCTTATAGTCAAGAGACTTTCAAACCAAAGCTTTTGCTACAAAGAAAATAGGACCTTCCATATTTAGGCAGTGTACTTGCTTCTTTTATTTACTTCTGTAAATGAAATTAGTGAGACTATTAGAAATATTTATGCAACTGCTGTAGGTATGAACAATTTGAAGATTCATTTCAAAACAGAGAAAGGGAAATTAGAACAAAATGCAGTTATGAATAAATTCAGAGTAAATATGACATAAAACTCAACAGAACCTGACAAAAAATATAGGATTCAAATAAAACATTACTTCAAGGGTAAAAATTAAACAGATTAATCTATTCTCTTTGCTCCCCCAAAAGGTTTACCTCAAAAGAGGTTTCATGGTAAGAGAGATATCTCTCATACGAAATTAAAAGGCACAATGAGATCAGATTTTCATACCTGCACACAATCAGACAGTGGAAAGAGATGTATTTTTCCACCTGGAAGATAATTAAATTCTGGCATAACGTATGAAAATATGTGATGGAGTCCCCATCACTTTAAACCAGGACTACACAACTTGATATAAATACTCTATTCTGAAGTTATAGACATGATTCAAAATTTATTGAGTAAAGTTCTCTAACTGATATTGTATTAAAAATGAGACGTATTTCCCTAATGGACTTTTCAGGCCTTTATAAATGAAAGTATAAATTACTGTGCATTTCATTCTATACCAGATGATAGGCTATACCATCTTTTGATGATATCCATGTAGCAACATATTCATTGATAAATTTAGTAATAATGGTGCGTAATTAGAAATGTACAAGAAGTCTCATAAGATATTTCTTATGTGGTAACACAATCCTTTATTCACTTTCTATATAAGTTAGAGGTCATGCTACAGAGCTAACTGTTTTGAAGATCGGCTATTTGAATTACCTTACACACAGATGTATATCTAGGGTTCATTAGAATACATCCTTCTGATATATTTTAAAACATGTTTTATGAAATATTCAGTGAATGAGACTAGGAACCCTATTAATATTTCAAACCTATTTAGGTCTTAGAAATTAATTATTCTTGCAATCATAAAATGTCCTTTTGTGCTGTATTTTGAAAATTTCTTTTTCTAGGTTTCATAGTTTTTCATAAGACGTGGAAATGATGAATACATCTTCAGTGTAAAAGATTAATATAGTACAGCTGTTACAGCTGTGACAGTCTAAGAATAGAGGCAAGGAGTTTGTACAGAGAGTCAGTATCTCCATTAGATCACTGACATGTCTGGGAAAAAACCACAAGATGAATTTTGGGAAAAATATTATTACTTGGAATTTTCAGCACTTGCAGTTTTCATATATCTGTTCTATATGGAAGCTTGAATTATTTCCTTTTTTTTTTTAAAGCTCTCTTTTGAGAATATATTTTTGTGGAAATCAGTCCATTCCCACCTATTATATTCTCCTTTTTCAGTTTTCTTAAATTTTTCATTCCATTCTTTAAATATGCCTCATCTCTAATAAAAAATTATGTGAAAGTCTGAGATCATTTTATACTGCACATCTAAAATCTTCTGTGATGACTTTGTTCACTGCTTGCTGTCAAGCAATGAACAGAATGAGTTCTATTTTAGAGAAAATAAAGAAATATAATAAATTTAATAAATATAAAATAAAACAAATAAAGTATAAAAATGTAGCTTGGACATTCATGACGGAAAAACAAATCTATAAGGATTTAGCTTGATCCCTCAAACTGTAGAATATGTATATATCTTTACCATATAATTCCACACCAAAGAAAAATCGGCTTAATAACTCGATAAGCTGATACGTGTATACCTGCATTGGGTTTAAATTAACATTGTGGTTAGACTGAATTAGAGCTCTGTGTAATATCTAGATTTCATAGCTCTAAGCTTCATTGGCACACTGTCTGCGTTCTTTCCTCTTTTGTGGGAGTGGGACACCAAGCACGAGGTGCGCTGGTGTCCTGCATCAGAGCCAAAATTTAAACATGGGTTTCCACTACGATCCATCTTTTTGAGGAACACTGTTGGAGAGGTAATCTCCTCAGGGAAGAAGAATAGAGCTTGTGCGGTAGTAGAAGCAGACAGATTCAGAAGTTTTGTGGAGCTAAAGTTTATCCCATTTTACTTGAACTAGACCATGAAATACTCGGCAGGGTTTAATTGCCTAAATAACTGTTTAGAGCCATTTGAAAAACCCTTGCACATCCTGTGTGACACCCAGTTGCTGCTGCAGAAAAAGGGGAGCACAACAGTGCCCTTTGGGTCCTGTGTCATACATGCCAGTCCCATGTAGATGTCTCTCATAAACCAGAATTTCTCAAATGGCAGTAATTGTCTATATTGAAGCAACTGAACTGAGTTGATAGAGAGCAAAGAAAAACAAGAAATGTACTCAGCATCTGTTCCTTTCAAGTCTTTAAGAATTATAACTATAGGACATAGCTCAGACTCCTCCAGGGATTCATCATCCTGTACACGCACTTCTTTTGAAAAGTGGGGTCTATCTACAGTGTCTCCAAATAGTTTGTTTCTTCCTTACCTGGTGATACAGTTGAAAAGGTTACCTTTAATATAAAATCAACTCAAGAAACAAGCAAACAAAAAACTCAAACAAACAAAAACAATACCCCCCCTCCAAAAAATCCCAGAACAAACAAAACATCCCTACAAAACTTCCCCATCTATAATTTCTCCTCCCAGACTTTATTTTAAGACTTCTGATGCTAGATTCTTCCTTCTAGACTCATCAGCCCTCAGAGAATTCCCTGTCAGAAGGTTCCCAAATGAGCATCATTAGGAGATCAAAGTTTTCCAACAGCTGATCTGTTGCTTAGTTCCCAACTTCCTGGAGTTATGACTTGACAAACTGCTTTGTCCTGAGTAGAAACCAACATTTTGTCCAAAGGGGTTTCCACCTGAAAAGAGGATCATCAAGATTTAACAACCCTTTGATGTCACCCTGGATCACCTTCCTTTGAAACTGCAGGAAGAAAAACACTCCAAAAAAGGAGGTAAGAACACGATAGAGAAAGAGACACCAGTCCAACACACAGAATGGTTTTCACAGTCTTATCACGCAGATGCATGGAACATCTCCAGTATCAAACAGAAATCAAAAGTTCTGCAGACAGGTTCAATGTGTCATACTACATTTGGATATGGAAATTAGAATTCAGTCTCCTAAAGCTCCAAATGTGAAGGATATTCAAGTTCAAAGTTCCTGCACAGGCTTACCTTGAATTTGATAGAGAGCTGTTTAATTTAAGATGTTAGCTTAAAAAAAGTCTAGATGGAACCCAAGACATTATAAAGCTATGATTTTCTAAATATTGATCACTGTATACATTCTCTAAAATCACCTTTTAATCCAAATAACTAGACATTTCATTTTTTTAAAAATGCGCCTCAGGAATTATCAAAAAGTCATTTCTCTGTTCCAAATTCTGAATGCACATATGGAAAAGAAAGCACCTAGTACAAAGGGATTGTTTAATTTTTTGTACAGACAGGTTAGACTGGACAAAGGAATTTTAATGTCAGTATCACCTTTATGTCCTGCTCAATCTTAATCTTGCAAGGAAGCAACGCATTTTAGTAGTTTTGAAAATGAAAACCTATAACTTCTGCAAGCAATTCTTGATCAACAGCAAATTCCCCACATAGTTTTCTTTGAGGACATTTCATATCTGGGCATTTGTCATCCCTTTAAGATTGAAATAAATTCAGTTTAAAATAAAATTAGATGTCTCCATCCAGCTTTTTATTTCCTAAAAAAATAAGTCATTTAATTAATTAGGAATCACCAAGCAAACAGTCACCAAAATCGGGAGTAAAACTTCTTAACACCAACGTAGCATTAAAAAGCAGGCATTCTTTATTACGGTGCCGGATGCATGGGGGATCTCTCCTCCTAAGGTGCGTGTCGTATGTCGCCTCACCCCAAGCTTATATAATCCTGTTATATGCATGTACATTAAGTTTCCCAGAATGTTCGTACATATTTATTCTATTTCCCGGAATTAATTATCTTATTTGCACAGTCAATATGCATGTGGCTTGGGTCTTTGTGGGGCTTCCATGGAGTCCTCGATGGTCTCTGGTGGTCCCTGGTGGCTGTAGAAGTGGTACTTCCTAGTGTCCTTTCCAGGAATTCTGAGTCTTTCTTCCCTTATACGGTCATAAGTTGGCTCACTGAGAAGTGTATGGATTTCTCAGGATCTTGGTGTCTGCTGATTTATCTACACTTCTTTAGGATGTGCTTGTTACATGTCTTTTGGTGCATTCTTGCCTGAGGCCTCTGATAGTCAGTCCTTTGTTTTCTGCTTAATCTTTGTGAAATTCTCTATCATTCATATGCATCATGTACCTCTCCTGTACATCACATACCCCCCCGTACATCACATCATGCACCCTATGTTACAACAAAACCACACTTCTTATGCATATGAACATGGACCATAAATGAATGCATTATACAGCCATGTTATGCATCTATATTTGGACTATAAAAGGAAAAACATACTAAATACTGCACACCAACACAGATGTGTATATACATACATATATATGTATATACATAATATATTCTAGCACTACAGATTTGTCTATGTTCTAAAAGAGTAATTCTCAAAGCACCCCAACCTCAAAAAATTTGATAAGCTTCTCCCTTTCCTCTTCTTATTCTCACCACCTGATCAAGAATTAATCCTTGTTGTCTTTCTAATCCTTCACGCAATACCAGAGTATTTTAAAAATATGCTCGTTATGCATAATTTACCAGAATTTCCCAAGTCTTAGGCAACTTAAAGAAACACACCAACAAAAAAAAACCACCCCACCAGAAAAATTAAAGGCCTTTTTTTGCTGTTCCTGTAGGATGTACAGGGCTTAAATGTTTTCCTACTTAAGGAACAGGGTCCCTTTGAAGAAACAGTGATGTCTCTTGCAGGACTAAAGAGAGGTCTATGTCTGAACTACACATCAGAGGCTTAGAGTAAAACTAACAGCAGAACTGTGATGAAATAGTGAAATACTACTCTCAATTTTATCCATATGAAATCTGCCACATGACAAATCTACCAAAAAAAGCAGTACTATCTTGAAACCAGGCTGTGTGTGATGAGATTTTCTGTTTCTATGCTCAAATCTGCCTAGAGTTCAACATGCTTGAGTTACAGGGCCTTAGACTTCACTGCAAGACATGAACATTTCCTTGACTAAAGACAAAGTTTTATTATCATAGAGGAGAAGATTTGCACAGCTCCACATTCAGGAATCAGTGTCTTTTGAAAGCCTTTCCAGTCTATGGCACTTCAATGGAAGAAACATGAAACTTTAAGAGTCCCATCACTTGTAGCGAAACTCACATTTGACAGTAGATAGTTAGGGTATGGGCCACTCGGAGCCAGCTGGCCTTGCCAAGAGCAACGCTCAGCCTGAAGCAGTTGCCACGGGTAGGCAGATGCATGTCCTAGGGATTGAGGACTTTTGGAGAGCACCAGGGTGCAGGATGTCACTTGCAGAGGGAGCTTGGCTGGTGGAACCGTATTCAAGGGCTGCCATGGAGCCGCTCCTCAGTGGGAGGGAGGGATTTTTCCATCCCAGAACAATGGCCCAGTTGCAAAGCCAAGGTGATGCCATGGAGGAGTAGCCTTGATGGGCTCGGGCAAGGCGCCAAAGCCACATTCTCATGCAGATTTGGGTCTGTCAGTGTGCAGTGAACCTGAAATTGGTACAATGAAAGCAAATGTGGGCCCCTTTCAGAACAACTAGCCTCACCCATTCAACTGTTTGGAGTAATTAACTCTGAACTTTGATCATATTTCTTAGGGAAGAAAAACTGATTAACAGTCCCCCCTGCTGGGGTGAAAAAACAAAAATGTCTGATACAGCCTCAGAGAGCTGTACAGTCCATGCCATACAGTCTTGCATGTTTTACCTATATAAAGGTTTTCTGTGAAAGCACAGCTGCATATTTCAAAACTACTATATCTGCTTTGTAGAGAAGGGAAATTTTAACGAGTGCCTATTGAAGAAACAGAGTACTGCAAGGAGGTAATTCCATATCATTACAAGAAAAATGTTAAACCAAAGACAACCTAGGGACTAGCCAGTGGCTCCCACATTCCCACTATGGTTTTGATAAATTGGAGGTGCCATTCCCTGGGGAGGAGTGAGAAACAGAAATTCAGTGTTTCAGACAAAGACCTCCACCAGTGTAACGGTGCATGTGTCATAGTGTATCCCTACAGTCAAATCTAGCAATCTTCACACAGTTTGTTGAATAGTACAGCAAGGTTTGGGCTGGTGAGGGTTCCATAAATAAAAAATAATATTACAGGGAGAAAAATCCCATTTTGAACATATCTTTGTGGCAGACTCTTCTGCACAGTATTTTCAAAACCTGAACAATTGGATATGGTTCATGGAGCTGGACATGGTTCATTAGACAAGTGTTCATAATGGCCTCCTGTTACATCTGCTGAAAGTAAAATGCTTTGATCTTGCATCCAGGAGCAGATTTTGAGACTGCCTACAATATCATGCATGCTGGTGGTAATTTACCCTTAATTTTCCCATTCAGTTTGCATTGCAAAGCAGTAGGGAGGTTGGCTCACTCTAAATGCTGTAGTGTCAAAAGAATCAGCGAGAGCCATCGGCAGCATTCATGTGAATTTCTCCTCTTCATATTTGAAACAGAAAGATCCTATGTTTGTTTATTAATGTGCCATACCCAAGCAGATAGTCACTCTACCAGATTCCTGAATTTTTATGACACTCCAGGACATTAATTAAAATCAATTAATTGGTTTACTGATCTTCAGCACTCATCTATATATGTCTCTATCTGCTAACTCAAATTCCATATTAATTAAAAGCTATATTATTTCATTATCATTCCCATCAGTATATAGTTAATATTTATTGACAAACCACTTCATTTTTGGTTCTTAATGAAGCGTCTGATATATGGCAAATATTCCATTGTTTACCTGTCACTTGATATTTTTTTCCTCTTTTTTAAGAGTATCAATTCAGTTTATTGGTAAAAAAACACTTTTACCTTTTATTTCTTTCCAAATTCCCACATTAGTCTAGAATCAGGAAACCCAGAAGAGTTTTTGTGGTTGCTGTTATAAAGCAGATTGTTGAATGTACCTGGTGTATTTCGTGTTCAAAATGGGAAACAAATTAAGCATTGGTCTGAAAAGTCTCAAGACAGAGTGAATCTGATTCAATAAAATCCTTAAGTAAACAAATGCAGTCAAAAAAACATGAACTGAGCCAGAAGACTTTTCTACTTGGGAACAGACAGTTCCAAGGAGTAATTTTAACCCCAAATAAATTGCACTCTTGTTGTTTTTTTTGTCAGAATGAGGATTTCACTGTCTTTTAGTGGCATCCAAAATCTCTCCACCTTACAGACCCTCAAACTTCATCTCAGCCACAGGCTGCTGTTTCTGTTCCACAGAAACAGGTTCTCTCAGCAGCCCACTCTCAGCAGTTTGCAGAAGGCATTCAGCTGTGCTTTTCCTCCTCTCTTCTCACTAGAATGAACTGTGAAGATTTAGTTATACAGAAATGTGACAGCCACTTAAAAATACACACAAACAAAATCCACCTCGACACTAAATTATTAGCTAGAACCTGCTCCACTGTGAAGGGTAGGTGGCAGAGTTAGTTTTAATAAATGAGTTAACGCTCTATTCTGTAAAATATATCTTTGAAGTGGCATGTACAGAAACACAGAATATAAACCTAAAGTATGGTTTTGAATTTTTCATGGTGGCTTGATGAAAAATAAATTGAAATGAAAAGAATAACAAAATCTTAAAAAAAAATCCCTTCTGTTATTTTTTCACTGGATTGTCTTAATTTCCATGCGACCCCTTGGTAAAAGTCTGAACAGTTGGAGACATATATTTTGAGTACAGCACTGCTCTTCATAAACTGAGTATTAGAATATCAATTATATCCCACAATTCTATGCCTACATATATCATGCCTTCTTATTCGCATGCAAAAAAAAGGGCCACCAACATTAATGCATCAAATTTTAACAGAGTAAAAAATCTATCTAATGAGAAATATCATTACTCCTGAGATGTACTACACAAATGCAAAAGGTGAAAGTTCACTAATAATTTAAAATAAAATTCAGGATTTGGGAAAGATCATGACCAATGTGATTAAATTCGGGATGCTAGAAGGTATTCACACACTACAAGTGACGAATAGAAGCTATGAACTTGTGGATATCAGGAGCCCTAATCTTACTTGTAAATGCATTTAAATCCCCCCTGAGGTTAAGAGCTCTTCAGGTACAAACAACTATTATTGGATGCATCTCACTTCATATAGATGTCTAAAGTTGGTAGTCAGCATCTAAGCTAGTTGCCCAAGGATCTCTTCAGCAAATTCTTCCTGTCTTGGGGACAAACTTGCATTTCCAAAAGGTCTCGTGCAAAGATAGATGCTTAAGACTGGTCAGATGCTTTGTCATCTCTAAACTTCTCTCTGTAGTTTGTGAAGGGTGAATATCTTAGACAGTATTTTTCAACAAAGTGAGGTGAATTCCCCTGCTGCTGAACAAATGCGCTATTACATAAAAAGTCCTTAGGCATGAGCTTAGGCAATATCACTGCAAATGTATAATTACAGTGTAATGGAATACATTGACCTTAGGGGGATTCTTGCCAAAATTTTATTCTTTTACAACCCAAAGTGTTTTGCAAACTGTATCATGTTTCTACTTCTGACTAATTATGTAGCTGTTATTATATGCTATATAAGTATATAGGCAGTTGTTCACCAGTGGCTCATTTTTAAAGGACTACCACTCCTGTAGCTTAATCAACAAGCTCTGATCCTTCCCAGCCTAGCTTAAGGTGATAAAATAATAACCCTAGAGACTTCAATCACAGTCTAGAAATGTCTTGTCTTTCCATTGGCTGCTGAAGGAGGTGCGTGAGGCAGAAAGCTGGGGGTATCTACTTTTCTAATTTGGTTTAGTGAAATCTTGGAACTTATATGGAGTGGGTCCAGGCTAAGCATCCACCTGTGAAATCAGACAAGAAAAACAAACCCAGCTACCAAAGTATAGAAGACAGTAAGGTGGTTAAACGAGACTTCCATAAACTGTGCCTTTAAAAACTTATGCTATCACTAAACTACAGTGCAAGTCAGGAAAATTGAACTAAGTTTCTGTCCCTGTCTTGGATTTTGTTTGAAAAGCTCACCGGTGTTTCTGCTTGCCAGAGTTTGTGTACATCTTATGGAACTCTGTGTCTGCTCCACAGAGGACGTGAATCTATGATAGCTCTCAGTTTGGGAGTTTACCTCTAACTAAAATTCTTCATTGGGAGATCAGCAGTGTTAAGTCAGCATAATTTCCTAAGTGCATGGGATGTGTGACCCTGCAGATGTAATGTGTTGATATCAGTGTTGATGAGGTCAATGTTAA
>Ga0181612_139034_pt1 | contig 16932 bp, 7 predicted proteins | sample HoacroProtozoa21_FD_119630 | JGI IMG/M metagenome (GOLD analysis project Ga0181612, IMG submission 119630) | Hoatzin crop microbial communities from Cojedes, Venezuel. Combined Assembly of Gp0051906, Gp0051904, Gp0051908
AGACACCCACAACCAGGTTCCCTTTGTTGCCTCTGTCTCTGATTCTCACCCATAAGTTTTCGACCTGCTCGTGACTATTCTTCATGGAGACCTCTTCCCCACCTGTCCGTTCTGAACAGCCTGTAGTCATTGATAGCCATGCTCCAGTCATGGGAATCATCCCACCAAGATTCAGTAAGGGCAATTGGGTCATAGCTTTCCAGCAGCACGGTAGCTTCCAACTCTTCCTGTTTGTTTCCCATGTTGTGTGTGTTCATGCAGAAGCAGCTTCTCCCCAAAGGAAATTCCTTTGCTAACTATATGCGTGAGATGATTTTGTCTGGATGAAGGTCTCAGAATGTGATGAGGAAAGAGCTGAGAAATAGATTTCAGTTTCTTTCAGGTTCACCTTCATGTTTCCCATAAAGAAGCACTGTTCCTTCTCAAAAATGTAGGCTTTCTTTCAAGGGACGAGTAGATTCCTCTCTCTGTCAAACATATATTGCCACATAACCACCCATACAACATTTCTTCTGAATATTTAGTCCCAAAGCTGTGACTCAGGGATGGCTTCTTTGAGAAGGCTACAGGACTGAATCCTTGAACATTGCCATTTTTCTCCCCTTTTTTTTCATACTACAATGAATAGATTGGTTATTAGTTTAGACTTTAGTCTGTGATGCATTTGCATGATCTCATATATAAGCTTCCAGCTGCCAAATACTAGCCTTCATTTTAAAATAATTTTGTGGCTTCAGTAATTACAAAAACATGTCTCTGTTTTGCTGAGATTGGAGTATCTCTTCAACCCATGCTGCTTTGAAAGCTACTAAAAATGATCATTATCAGGATCAGTTAAAATTCTCCTTGTGCACAAGAAGAACTAAAAACACTCTGCAAGTGTTGGTACGATACTGTGGAATTGGGTTCTTATCTGATGCTGAATGGAGTAATACAATGTGGCTGAGACAAAGAAGCTCTGTCAAGGTACAGGAGTTTTCATAAGGAACCACTGCATTTGCGTGCTGCACAACTACACATTCACAAAGCCAATGGTGGAGCTGTTGCCATGAAAACATTGTAATTGGCCTCTCAGTTGACTTGTAGCTACCCATCTATGGCCATCTATGGGCAAAGGAGCCATTAGCAGTATTTGTCAATGGCAGTTTATGGTCTTGCCTTGTATGTTGCGTTACATATGGCTGCAAAAATGCTTTCAGTGTTTGTGCCACAAGACTGGATTCAGAAATACAGCAGATTCTTTCCCCCACTGCAGGAGCTCTGAGTGATACTGGGCAGGTTGCATTAGCTAGGGTGAGAATAACATTTTCTTACCTCTCTGGGGCCTTGGCATAGTGAGAAGAAGGATTAGTTATTTTCAGGAATATCAGGGACAGATGACTATAGCTAAAGAACACACTGCTGAAGCAGTAGATCTCAATCTTTCTAATTGTCACCCTGGTTGGGAAGTTATAAGCACAAGCTTATTGGCTCCTTCAGGACCTCAGCCCAACTTGGGAACTACCTTCCATCCATACTGAGGTTTCAGTTGTACTGTTTAGGTTTTGACAATTTACCATATATCAATACTTGCACCTTGAACAGCTCACTGTTGAATCCTGAGTTTGTTGTGCTATTGGACTGGAATTTAGTTATAAAAAATATTTAATTCTATAATCATGTAGTAGAATTGCTACAATTGTAAATGCAGCTTTGTATAAGCCTTGGGGAATTTAATTATGATTCTTGCAGCAACTTTAACTCTTCTGTCTTTTATGTCTATCCCTGTATGTAGTGTCAACTTTTATTCCTCATTTTAAGGTGTATGTACGATGTTAGAACTGCTGTGAAAATGAATCGTATTAAATTTTCTGTCCTTTTTTTGTCTTAAAATCCTAATCTATGGCATTGTTTGCCTGCAGCAGGGTGTTCCGAGTTTCTTTTTCTTAGCAAGAAGACAAAGGAAAAATGTGTTTGATAGTTGTGTGAACTTCTGCCCAGAGCGCAGAAGTTGTTTGGTTATTAGCATTTTAAGATAACACACTCATTCTGACATGAAGAGTAGTACTTGATTAATTTTGCTGAGGTATAATAGAGGATGTTCTGCAAAGTATAAGCATTTTGTAGAATGCTTGTGTTATATATTAAAATTCCTGTGCTGTCAGGTATATAAGTGTTTATTTCTAGCATAGCTACTGTATGCTAGGAAGGTGTGCTTTGCACTAGGAACTTTCATGTTCCTAATTGCAGCATTAGTGAGGGAATAGTAACACCATCTGCAATCAGAAAGCACAGCTGAAGGGAGCTCCTGAAACTGGCTGCTTTGCATGGATGAGGAAAGGACTAGACTTATGAGTCAAGATAAAACAACCTTTTCCCTCTCCATTAACTTCACGTTATTCAACTACACAACTTCCTTTCCAATCTATCAGATCGGGTCTGCACTTTGTATGCACTCAGATCCCTGTTGATAGCAAGAGGAAGAGCATCTGCTTGCTCAGGAGAAATTTCCAGAACCAAAAGCTGAATTACTATCCTCTTCCTCCCCCTCCCTCGTACTCATTCTCTTCCCCCTACGCAAACACACACATGATTTCCTGTCATTTATCTTTATTAATTCCTGGTTTTACTCTTCTAACCCTTCCTGCATTCCTTTTCAATACACACACACATATACATACACATATGTATATTTATTTGAACATATATAAGACCTGCAGTGGATTGGCCCCTCTCCATATAGCTGACAGGACACTTTCAAAAAGCCCCACTTCCTAATAGATATATTTTCTTTGAGTGGTAACTGGGCTCAGGAGAAAAGAGAAAGGCTAGAATTGAATATATAACAATATAAGTCATATAAAAGTGAAATCCTAAAGTGATGGCTGAATGGAAGTGTGTATACCAAAATTAAATTTCAATTTATCATAAAGAAACCTCTATAGAGCAAGGTATTTACACAGAACAATATGAAGCCAAAAAAATAGGGGGAAAGAAAGAAAGAGAGAAAGGGAGAAAGGGAGAAAGGGAGAAAATAACTCCATGTTTAACAAGTTATTTAAAACTCTTTAAGGGAAAATCTTAATCTTTTTCTCTTGAATAAATAATGCAATATGGCAAGGACACCTGAAAGCTGAAACAGAACTGTAGCCAAGCAGAAAATATATCCTTTACCATGCAAGATATCCACCCACAGACGGTAGTAGTAACAACCAATAAAATAAAGCTGGGGCTTATAAAGCACATAATTTCAGTCACAATTAATTATAAAAATTGAAACAGAAGAATTGCTTGCAGCATGGTGAGGAGAATTTTCATTCCTTCTCAACATATTTGCCATAAAGGGTTCCCACACACTAACTAAATGCAGTGGTTTTGTGGTTATTTTCCACGTAGGAGGAGTTAATTTTTTCTGTAGGCTTGCAAAGAATCTCTGCTCATGCCTTTTGGTTCAGCAATAAAAACAATAAGCCACTGCACTAGTTACCCCCTCACATCCACAATAATCTGTCATCTTGTATATAATATTTTCACCTGGCAACAGGAAGGATATGTTAAAGAGAGAATAAAGACATACGTGGAGAAGTTCAGAGTGGTATGAACATGTGGCAAGAACCATCCACTTGAGCAGCATACACCATAATAGCCTTCCCTGCTTTGACTTCCCAACTGCAATTAGCCTTGCCTGATCTTTCTCTTGTCCAGATAAAGCAACTGTAGCTCATCTTTAGAGAGCAAGAGATGTCAGGTAAGAACCCAAATCTTGGTCCTGTGCAACACTGGAACAAAGCTGTGGCATACACCTGGAAATGCCATGCTTACATGTACATACAGTCATTTACACCCGTTTACATGAGTATTAGTGTAGTTAACCAAGAATCACCGCGTGGTGGAAAGTCTTGTGAAAGTTCTGTGATACTAAGGATTGCCCTTTTAGGCAGTCTAGCCTTTCACGCGTGAGAAGTCTGCGAGTGAGGCAATGAAGAAGCATATATTTTTGTTAAGCAAAACCAAAGGAATGATGTCACGGAATAAAGAATGCTTAAATCAGGCACTGTGATTGATGAACCAGTAAAAATAAATACCTCAGCAAAATACAAATATCTGCAACAGAATAATCAAACAGATCAGAGAACAGTTAGAGCTCAATATCTTTGAAAATATGAAAGGAAAGAAGAATATTAAAATGTAATTTTCTTTGAATCTTCAAAGAACGGGTCATAAGGAAAAGAAAAATTATGGGAAGGACATAGCATGCCGTGACATACTTAATTGAATTAAAAGCTTTTCCTTAGCTTGGAAATTGCATATCAAAATGTAGATAATGTCTACATCACATGTAAAATTGAAATAGAGACTTTTTTTGATGGCATATGTACAAAAAGAAACTGGAACTATAGGAATGTTTGTGGTTCTTTTCAGCTTGGAAAACAAGTCTTGAGGAGTGGCATCTCTGTAAGAGAAATAAAGATCAGGCACCTGCAGCATGATATAGAGCTGGATGTTCAGATCTCCTCAAAGATCCATGCTTCTAGAAACTCCACTTCTTGGAAATAAGTGAGATCTATTAAAAGCTTTTAGTTTGTATTCCGGGCACAGAGTCTCTTGGGAGATCCACAGTTAATCCCCACAAAGACCACTCCGGGCAATGGAAGCCTCTCTAGATGAGGATGAAGTTTTCAGATGACGAACGTGACAAATGTCATTAAAATATTTGAAATATCTAAAGAGAAGAAAGCTGAGTCAAAAAAAAAAAAAAAAAAGATTTAGCAGTGCACTCCATGCATATCATGCAGACAAGTTAGGACAACGTCTGTCAAGTTAGAAGGGAGACAAAAATACAGTGGATTGCCTGATGCCACATGTAATTTCAAGTGCAAAGCCACTTGTGCAAAATGTAGAGAAATTGGACCCCCAAAAATGGGTAGCAATGAACACAGAGTAGGAAGAGAATGAACTACAAACCAAAAAGCAAGAGAAATATTTGTTAATACTGAATTATACACTAGGTGTTCAATTCAATTGCAATAACACACATGCTTAGCACACCTAGTGTAGCTGAGACTTTCACACAGACCTAGCAGACATAATGCAGGACCCGTGTGAGACTCGTATCTTTCTAAAGTAGCAAGGTACAAGCCAAACATTTATCCTACAGCGTAATGAAAGGCGTTAAACATCTGCGTTTAGCAGAGTATAACAAACAAGGCTGAAATGACATCGTTAGCATTACAAAAAAAATACCCACCAATCTACAGTTTTGCTAGATGTAAATAGACATAAATAGGAAAGGATGTATTTCACAGCAGTGCTGATGATCAGCAGCATGCACTGAGGATAAAGAAAGTGTCGTATGCCTTTTGCAGGAGATAAAATTCCTTTAAAGAATACTGGGTCAAAGTATGCAGGAAAGGGCCTGGAAGTCCTTTGAAGGACGTACAACACCTTATAGAGCAGGAAGATCTTTCTGCCCCCTACTTATGATTCTAAGAAAGCTTTTCATGCCCCAAAATAAAGGTCCCAGAAGGAACTGGGTAGCCCTATTACATTAGAAACAAGAAACAGAAAGGGAACCTAAAGATAGATACTCCTGTGTGATGACTGTGGGGCAAAAAAAGATGGAGAACTCTTTTTTTGCAAGTCTGAAAGAATCTAGTTCATATACAGGATAGGAAGATTTTTACAAGACACAAGATGAGATGTTTGAAAAGATGTGGATAATGCTGATTATGTTCATGTGCTAAAACGTGTCGTCACAGAAGGTTTCTTTCAAAAACAAAATAAAAATCCAATATAATCCTGGCAAATGAAGTACTTCCCTGGAGAACAGCCTTGGGGCTGTGATATGCACCTGAGTTGTTTCATCTGGATCTATGACAATCTACAAAATACTAATGTTTACAAAGCTGACTTGCAGAGAAACAGTAGAATAGCTCACCAGAGGCACTGGGAAAACCTCAGAAAAGAATATGTTATCAGACTAAAGCAAAAGGAACAAAAATGCTCATTCCATGTGAAGAAAGAAGACATGTTACTGGCACAAAATGCCCATGTTACCAATTGCCAGTACCTCAGCAAAGCTGGAGAAGGGCAACCATTCCAGCTGCTGCACTGGGGAGCACAAATGCTGCACCACACAGACTGCTTCTCAGGGACTGCTGGAAGCCATGGGCTTAGTACACTTTCACTTTATTTGGGTCTCTTCTAAAAGTGCTGCTATTTAAGAATATTCAATGTGCATGTTGGATGTAAATTTTAATAATGTGCCTGTGAAATTGGAAGTGGTAAATAAAGATTTTCTAGTATTAATTGAGCGAAAGACCAAATCATGCCTGGCATGTTTTACAACAGTAGGGTCAAACTGGAGGCTACTGCCTTGTGTTTCACAGCACTAGGTAAAACTCAGTGTCAGACTATTTAATCAGAGGCTTTGGCTGTAGCCCCTTGGTATATCTTTTTCATTCCCTTGCTTACAGAAGGACTACATTAGCTAAAACAAATCACAGATCATTTATTTCTACACCTAAAGAAATTAATAAAATCCTCCACTTAGCTTTCCTCTCAGTTTAGGCCAGAACTTACTTGATTTGTCTAAGAAACCAAGGTAAGGAGCCTTAAAATGTTGAAGAAAAAATAAATACATTAAGTTGAAAACATAATTGCTTTGTTGGCATTGAAAAATCCGAGAAGGGTAATGAACATTTTATAACTGTGCACTTAAAAAGAGACAAAAGAATTTATCATGATTTTTGATAGGTGCCAACCAACAGAACTCCTAACAGAGAGATCATAGAAATTGTACCTCCCTGTGGAATGTAGCAGTAATTTTATTTGCATTATTTGAAATAGAAAAAAGCATATTAATATTAAAAATGTTAACATATGCTAAGACTATGGTTCTCCTGGGAAACAAAAGCTACAAGTAAAGAGGAGGCTGCATGTGATTGCCAGACACACTACAGCTGGCATAATAGTACCTCAGCTGGCTGCGACAGCTACCAAAATGGTGTGCCTAAGCAGCAGACAACATCTGCTTCAGCTTTCAGAAAAGAAAGGTACCAGGGACACGGAGGTTTCCATTTTGCCTGAGAGAAGCCCAGTTAAACAGCAGAGCAAGTCAAAGAGCTTAAAGACTGGGAAAGAAAACAGACCTTGTCACTGTAGCGGTGAGATTTCAACAGTGATGCCCAAGTCCAAATGACAGTACAAGCCTCTCAAAGGATTAGTGACAGATTATTAGAAAAATATAGCTAATAGGTCAATTCCAAATATCAGTGTTTGTGAATGCGGCAGAATCCATCAGCCCAGCAGAGGCAAGGCTGCTGCAGCTCCATGCCCCCAGGTCCAACAAGTATCAAGGCTGAGCACATATTCACAGTAGGCACACACACACACAGAGCATGTGCATACAGCAGTCTATACATCTATACACAGCAAGCTACACAGAGAACACAGACAGAAGCACTGAGCACTCACATAGACACAAAGGACGTTAATGGCCTCATCCTCCTCTCTTCTCTGACAGAGGAGGATGGAAGTCTGCTAGCACATATATATGTACATGTACATATATATATATGTACAATGTGGATCTCTCCATCACCTGGGCTCAGATGCAATCTGCTCAGTAGCTGCCACTGCTCATCTTTTTCTGACTCATCTTAATGGGTTTCACACCTGGAGACTGGGGCTGAGGCTCTTCTGGGGCACACCTGGGAGGGACTCAGACAGGATGGCTCCTCTGCTGAGGCCTGAATTTGGGTTCCCTGCCTGCTACAGTGTCCTTGTGCTCATTTGGGTTTATGGATATGGGCCTGTGATGGAATGATGGCTCATGGGATGAGCCTGGGAGTATCCAGGGCAGGGATTATTTGAGCTACTCAGCTACTATTGCCTCTCTGTGATCCATTATGGGTGTGTAGATGAGGTTTTATCACATAATTCAACAACCAAGAATTATGTTTATTAAATATTAGGTCATGTGGGAAAAGAAAAAACACAAAAGAGAAGATGCTGGTTTGGGAACCACACAGTAGTGAGTGTAGCTTCCCAGGAACAGGAAGCCTAGAGGAGAGGAGCTGAAAAATCATGTGTTGTGCAATGCCAGGTCTGACAGTAAATAAAGGCTATCTCTGAAGCAAGGGCTTTCTGGAGCCAAACCCAAAAATGTAATTAAGCACAGCACTCTTGGATATGTGCAACAGCACTCTAAGCCCAAGGAAGTCAGTCCAGTCAGTAGTTACAACCTGCTGACTCTGTTTTGCTGACTAAACTTTTGAAGGTGTGTAAATACTTGCAGGGTTTTTTTTTTGGATTTTACCTTGAAAAATTCCAAACAATTACAAAGATTAATTGCATACTCTGTCTTAATCAGGATAAACTGTAACATTCCGTGTCTTGCAGACTTTATCATCCCTCTACTTTATTCTTGGTTCCAGCATTTAATATCCAGAGTTACTATATGGTGAACTTTTATTTTCAGGACTTGTTATGAGTGTTCTATATGGATGATAACCTATTCATGTCATAATCTGTGTATGCTACTATAAATTTTCCCTTGGAATTAAAGTATAGTTATAAAAATGCAGCTCATTATTATATTAATGATCGGGAAAAAAAGAGCCAGATTAGTGTTTTTTTTGAGAAAAATGTTTGGTTTATGCCTGTCTGACTGTTTTCAAGTCTCATTAGAAACAAAGCTATCAAAATATATAACAAAAAAGGAATTTATTGTATTTATTTTAAATATTGATATTGCTTCTTCTTCTTTGCTGTTCCATTTGTCAAGAAAATCAGCATGCCTCGTACAGAAGCTCAGGTTTTGTGGTATATAAATGGAAGAATTTTCTTGCTGTTGCCAGACCTAGCAAGATCAAGTGGTAGAAACGTAGAAATTTGAGCCAGATATCACCATCTAAAACATTTGTAGTAGAATAAAAAATGCCTGATATTTGCTTTTATACCAGCCCAAGTGTTTGATTAAAATTTTGGCTTCAGGACTACTGTATGAAGCAGACCCTGGTTTGCTGAAGATCAGCAAACATTTTAGTTTCCTCAGCAGTAGACAAGTAGCCATCATATACATTGTCAAACTTTTCCTTGGTGATTATTTAGTTGAAACTGACAATGTTATAGTAGTTATATGGAGTACTTCAATTTTTAATAGACGATGAACAGTAACTTAAGAAATGCCACAGGTCCATGTAGTTCTGTAGTTTGTCTCTGACAGTATCCTGAGAAAGATGTTTGAGGAAGACACAAAGCAAACCTTCAGTGCAAACCTATAGAATGGCTTGCTTATAGGAGAAATTTTTATTATGCCCCATTAGGTCGTCTTATGCACTTTAACATTTGGATTTATATTTTATTAAATCAGACAATGATTATCTGGAAGGACTGAGAAAGAGGTAGTGACCTCATCATTCTTTTGACTAATGCCACAAAGCACAGTCTTTGTATCCAGATATAGCTGCATGCAGTCTTGAGGGACAGCATGGTTCAGCAAAAAGAAGAGCTAGGTGGATTCTGCAATTTAAAAATTTAGGGGAAAAATTATAGTTCTTCACAGTCATCATTTTATCTAAAGAATTTCCCACTGAAATAAATAATGGTTACAATGTATGTAATATCATAACACAGATACATGCCTTCACTAAGTACCATGTGGAATTGCAAACAACAAATGTGCGGCAAGCCCATTTATGTTCCAAACTTGTCTTTTCAGAATGATAGTTAGTCCCTTCCTGATATTCCATATTTTTAAAGACATCCAACAGAAACCTAAGTTTCTCTGAAAGGAAGACCCTGCACTGAAGAGATTCAGCATCAACTAGGCAGCAAAAAATGTGATCTTGTTAAGGAAATTACAGTGGCACTTCTATGGATATCATTGCTAAAAATTCTCTTTCATGATGTGAAAACGCTGCTTAAGCTGCTTGAAAAATTCAGCCAAATCAAACAAAACAAAATAAAAAAACCTTAGTTGGTTTCATAGAGTAAAGAGAGTTTATTTCAAGACCATTTTCTGCAAAAAGACATCTATCTTTAAAAAGATACAGAACTACCTCTTCTGTTATTTATAGCTGAATTTCCTCTAAGCATACTTCTTGGATGAACAATGCAAGAAGAACAAAAGCAAACAAGATCATTCATAGTCTTAAATCATAAAATGCCAGTTCTGAAGCACTCAGGATTCCTGACTAAAGTGTCTTTAATTTGAGAAGACAGATGCTGTGTGGAGGAAAATATGGCAGACTTTACTCAAGACTCTGGCATTCTTTGGTTTCATTGTTCTGTGTCAGAATCTAAATAATCTTTATGTGTGTGGAATTTTTTTGCTGTATATGTGATAAGGAAATGACATTAAAACTTTTTTTCCCTGAAGCTGAAGGTTAAGGGAAAGAAATTTAACAAGAGAAGAGGCTGGACTGTAGTCTGCCCAAGTATCACTTTTTTTTCTTGTGTGTAACAAAACTGTATCAATTTAATCTGCTTTTTTAAAAAAAAATACTGGATAACATATGGATTTCTGAATGGACTTTTTTTACCCACTGTGTCCAACATTTTTTATTCTGGATTAATGACTAACAGTTGCTACAACTTGACAGGTGTTAAACCAAGTATATGAAATTAATCAGTTTGTTTTGCGTTGTATTCACATCACTGCAGATGGCCCAAATTTGCAGTTTCAATATTCAGTTCAAACAGCTATTTTGACTGAATCGCCTCTTTAGTTCCACAATAAATTTGTTTTCTTCTTTCTTGATTTTTTCCTTAATGTGCACAGACCCATGTTCTTTTGTCTGTGGAAGCCAAATTTCTAGCAGCCTAACAGAGCAAAACTGCCAGTGCCTTTCTGCAGAGCCAGTGCATCAGCCAAGATGAATTCTTCTTTTTAGTCTGAAGAACCAGATCTCATAAAAAACTTGAGAAGTAAATTAGGGGTGAATGAAATATTCCTTCACTTGAGCTGCTTTCCTGTTGATATCTAATCTTTATTAAGATCACAGTTTTTTTTTTTAAATTCCCATTAACAGATGTTCTTCTGAAAATGGCAAAAACTATTCTCTCTTGAAAGGGCTGAGCAGCTCAATTAAATACCACACTGAGATATAGTAATTAAAGGCTCGATTCACTTGCTCACACATAGCTGTCTAGTGCCATGTGAGATGTTGCAGGATGCCATGGTTTCCAGTTAGTGCTCCAGAATAGTATAGATATCCTGCAAATGCTGTACCGTGTCTGCCAGACTTACGAAGACAGCTTGCAAAACTTAGGGCTTCTAAGACGTCAGTGGGCACCTATTGTGGAGATCACTGAGTCAAGCCCCGGGAAGTCAGCTCATACTTAAGACACCTGTAATTATTATTTATATATCTACATGGGCTGTGCGAACGTGACTGAATCAAGCTCCAGGTGTCTAAATTTCCATTATAATCAGATGTCTACTTGCTTGTACTAGATACCCACTGATCATAACATAGATATCTGATGTTTACTGAGATGCCCCAGGGTAGCCAGGGCATAAATACAGGCCTGTAAAATATGACTCAGGATGTATAAGAGACTAGTGTCCACCCAGTCTGCCAGCAGGCAACAAGCTGGTTTCCCAAGATGGAAGTAATATTATCTTTAAATGTGAACTGCTTTTAACTGCTAAGCAGCTAAAAAGGAAACAAAATCCCCACCATGCTGAAAATTAATTCAAAGAATCTTCAGTGCAGTTTCCAAATAAGGAGAAATGCTAGCTAAGGAACATTTTAAAATTCTGATTTTTTTTATAATTTCTTGCAATTTGTCTAGAAGTATTATTTATCATCTGTGTTTTGAAGTCCTTTTATACTTCTATCTCTCATTCAGAAGCCATTAAAAGAAGTGCAGGGGGAGTTTTAGAATTGATACTGGAGCACAGTCCCCAGCCTGGTGCTAGGAAACCACACTGCATGAAGATATTTTGATTCAGCAGCTGAAGTAAAATTTAGCTGTCCATGTGACAAAGTAGCAGCATACGCAAAACTACATAGCACTAGTAAATAAATAAACTGTGCTATATTTATCTGATAACCTGTGTCATCCTCACAGCTTTCTCTTATTAGTCACACCACTTTCAACAATCTTGGGACATATATCAATTGTAATAGATGAAATTAAGCAGGGAAGTCTAAAGTTTTATAAGTGCTAGGTGAATCTGATGAATGTTCTGTGTATGTGGGTCTGCATCTTGCCCTTTCTAACACAGAAAGCTGAGTTTGCAATACTTTGAGAATCAGGAAATAAAAACACCTGGTTACAATTTACCACCATTTTCTTTGGCTGGCTAAACAGTTAGTCTTGTGATCTTTTATTGCTCTTGAATTTCCTCATTAACTCTTTCAAACATACTTTTTATTGCATTTTTTAAATCTGTGACAATATAAGATGTCTGATACTATCACTGATTTATAAGAGGAGTCTTTATTATTAAGGACCAGACACCTCAGCTTTTTCATGAGTCTGTTTTAGATTGTAATAATATTCTCAGTAAATTAGGCCCAAGCTGTGCACTGCTCAGCATTGCATCTTAGGGCTACTAAGAGGTCCTACACAATGAGGCTGTATACTTATTGTTTCTTTTACATGCATTGGTGGGCTTGCGTATTCTTAGTTGAAGAGGAAAATCTCCCTCCTATTGCTGTCCTACTTAGTTGACCAGAAAGTCTAGTTATTGCAGTACCACTCACCGGCACACTATTTCAGATTTAACCTTGCAAACCTAACACTTTCAGTATTCTCATAAAAATGAATAGATATTCACTTCATTGAATTCATTGATAGATATTCACTTCATTCACTCTCCTGCAGTGAGACATTACAGCTTTGATTCAGAGTTACGCTGTGAGAGCTTTGCACCATGTGGACAGTACATTGCGCACAGAGGTTGGGGCCTCCATTCAGCTGCCATTGGAAGCTCTGACATTGCTATGATTTTGCATCAGGACAGAGCAAGGCTCCTTGCTGCTTTTTATTATAAAGAATATGAAGATAGTTTAATGTAGGTTTTTTTCTCACTTAGATACCAACTGCATATGTAGAAAGTCTCCAAGCTTATATCCTTCGTGTGATAATGCCATTTCCTAGAGCAGTAAGATGCAACAGTGTTTAAGATCGTGGTTATCCTTTAAGGATTTGACAATGCGCCATCTATTGTCTTGGCTTTAGATAAGATTTTATTGTGCAAAGGAAGCTACAGGATGCTCTGTAAATCTTTTCGGCTAGATCTGAAGTAGACAGCAGTGACCTAACCCACCCATGTTCAGCTGAGCTGACCCAAAGACTACTCAATTGCTTCCATGAGCAAGAAGGCAAGAAGGAAAGTCTCCTAGGAAGATTAGACTGGCCAAAATATTTGCTTTATTTTCTTCCCAGCACAGGGTTGGGAACTAACTTCACAAACTGTTACCATAAGCACAGCCAAGGAGAATATCTGTACTTGTGTTCAGTGTGTTCAGAAGGACAAGGGACCACCTACAAGTCTGGTGCTATGTGGGTGATAGAAAAGAATGGGGATACTTAGATTAGCAGAGACTGAGTATGCTCCCTTGTTAGAAACATGGTCTATAATTGGGTCAAGGGATATTGATACTATGTGCTCACAAACGGTAGGGTGGAAATTTTTTACGTCTGTTGTATGTTTATATACCCATAGTTAGAAATGAAGTTGCAGTCTGCCTTTCAAACACACTTCTATGTACATGTTTGTTCACTGGTGTGCCTGGATCAATGGCACACCAGTGTCATATTTTGTGTTTTCTCGTGTATTTCATGAATAAATTAAGTACCATTCTTTTTAAAATTTTCGTTATTTTCATTGACTGTCTTCTGTTTCCCTTTCATCTTTTTGAGTTACAAATATCAGAAGTGAACACAGCATTCACGTGAAACCGTTGACATGGCTTTATCTGTTGCCCTATACCTTAAAATATGAAGAACTTCACTCTAGGATTACATATAAAGACACAGAGGGAGAAAACTAATTAAAACAACAGGTTTTCACTGTGAATTATTCTGCTGTCCTGAAAGCATTCTAGATTACAGAAGACATGCTGGCATGTCTTTCTACTCAGGTTCATCTATTTTAACAGTTAACATTTGTAAATTGCAATAAACAAATGAAATGCTCTCTTTTTATTATCTTGCTGTCAAAGTGCAAATCTTTTCACTTCTTCCCACATATTTGTATATGTTCATAATTTTTTCTCATGGGTGAGAAAAGAATGTGCTTTCCAGTGAAGAAACTGGAAACAGTTTATCACCATATCCTTACAATTAAATAGTCAGTGAGAGGTGAAAGCACATTAAGGCCACCCTACATTTGTTCACTCTCTGGGGTACTCTTCAATTCCATGTTAGCTTCGTATATGTTACACGGAAGTTTTCACTCCCACTTTTGAGTCAATCTTCTAATTACTTCAGTATCATTTCAAGGCCTGTGAGCTCCTCATTAAAGAGATTGAGAGTTCTCCTGCCAGTAATGATCCTCTGAGTGAGCTATCTGCAACGTCATTAATGGAAAAAAATGGCTTTATTTTACAGAAATAATTGGAAACATTGGCCACATGCGATAAAGTTGCATTCCATAATTATTTTGCCACTTATGATGTATGTCCTTTGTTTCCTATTATGCTTGTGGAGGCATACTTTCCTATATTTTATGGAAGTTGTTTCAGAGAGCCCCTAATTTATATTTAACAAATGTTTCTTTCTGAGCCTAGTTTGTTTTCGTCAGTAGGATGCCTACTTAGTATTGCTTAACTCTGTGTAATGCTTACTTGATTTTCACAAGTGGAATTTATTCTACATTTATAACAAAGGTTACAATTCACAGTTATAGCTCTTTTGACAGAACTCCAGCAAATCCATCTCTGCTTGGAGAAGTCAGGCCTGTCCAGTTTTTTCTCTGTTGTTCTGCCCAAGACATTGTGATCCTAAATTGCTGATTTCCTCCTCCGTTCACTAAGAAATTTAATTCCTTTGTTTTAAAATGCCATCAGTTGCACAAGCCTAAGTCTTGGACATACTGGCACAAAGGTCCAACAGATAAATTACATCTACGTAAAAAGAAGAATGATTGTTTTTTTCTGTATGTACCTGAAATCAATAATAGAATAGTACATGTTCTTTTTTATGTTGCTTGACTTCAGTTATTTTGTTGAATGTAGGTATAATCATATTTTACAAAAATTAGCAAAGAAGATGAACAATTTGAGAGTGATGCTTACCAATTTTTAATAAGAAACACAAGCTAAGGTCTTCTTCTAAGCTTCAGTAAGAACAGTCCTACTAGAAAATAATCCTGTGATCCCAAAACCAGCAAGGCAACACAGCTGAAGGAACCGGTGATCAATGGCTCAATGATTTTGGTGCTTCTGGTTTTGTGTGGATAGATCGTACTCATTTAAGTAAACTCTTGCTTTGACAGATGAATTGTTGTTTTTCTGGAGAGCCCAAAATGTTTATTCCAAAACTCTAAAATTTGACTGTCTGTAAGGTTAAACACTCATTGTAAAGTACTGCCTAAAAGATGCTGCCTCCAACAGCACCCTCATACAGGACCCACATAAAATATGAACACAGATAGCAAAGTCCCTTTGCTTGTCTTCAGCTGGTAGAGACAGAAGTTCACTAGTGCAGACACACACACAAACACCCTCTGTGTTCACAAGCACACGCACATTTGCAAATCCTCGGAGTAATGGTGCAGACCTGCCTAATACTCCTGCCTGGATCCCTGGCCCCCTTACTTTCTTCACAGGTCCCCCTACCCGCTGGCTGGTCCAGCTTGATGCTTGCTAGCAAACATGAAGCACTCGCACGCTTGTCTTGCATGCATCTGATACTCACAGGTCTCCCCGTATACCAGCACGGGCCCTCCACCTGCCTGATACCCCTGCTCAGACCCAGGGCTGCCTGTGATCCAGCTGGTCCAGCGTAAGGTTTGCTAGTGAATGACACACACCCGCACATTTTCACACACAGATTGAGGAAGATATAGACACTCACTCCCCTAGAAGCTGTCACCAGGCACACGGGCTCTTATCTGCCATCCTTGACACCACAAGACAGCGGTGCCCATAACCCCAGTCTGACTCCAGGTGTTGACCCCAAATTTTTAGTGTGAAGATAGGACAGACCGTGGTGATAGAACACAGGGCTTGGTCAGACAAGAGCACTGACCAGCTCTGTTTTACATGCAGCCTGCTCTTTTAATACCCCATTCTCTTTGTTTCTCGATTTTTTCCCCCCCATCCCCTTCCCCTGCACGTTCCTTTAATAGTTTGCATAGTTTCACCACCCCTCCTCTAGCACCCTGGACCCTCAGGTTTGCATACTTGTCAGTACCAAAGTCCTAATTTGCCTGCAGTTTCTTGATAGCCCATCAATTAGTGTGACTGGTGAGGTTTGTTTCTTGTCTCTGTCTCCATTATGTTTGTCAGGTTTGTGTCTCTGTTTTCTGTATCCTTTTCGTTATCACCCCATTTGATAAGGTCCTGGATCAAATAATCTTAATGAAATAAACACTCCCACATTCCACATACTCATCAGTTAGTGTGACTAACCACTTCTGTTCTCGTTACTGCCTCCCTCATTTGTTGATCGGGTTTGATATCCTGTATACTCTTGGTTTTGGCTTGCTCCTTTTCTTATTATCCCCTCTTGCATTGAAAAGGTCCTTGACCAGACATCCTGAAGGGAACAGGTGGTCTCTCTTCCCATGTATGGGTACAAATCCCTTTCCTCTATAGTGGTGGGAAATGTTCCTATATGAGCCTTACTCGTCGTTATCACAGGATGGCTCAGGTGGGAAGGGACCTCTGGAGATCATCTGGTCCAGCTCCCCTTGCTCAAGCAGGGCCACCTAGAGCTGGTTGCCAAGGACCATGTCCAGATGGCTTTTGATATCTCCAAGGAGGGAGA
>Ga0181612_101599_pt1 | contig 16930 bp, 11 predicted proteins | sample HoacroProtozoa21_FD_119630 | JGI IMG/M metagenome (GOLD analysis project Ga0181612, IMG submission 119630) | Hoatzin crop microbial communities from Cojedes, Venezuel. Combined Assembly of Gp0051906, Gp0051904, Gp0051908
CCGCCCCTCCCTAAGCCTTTCCCCTGCCCATTGCTCTAGCAGCAAGCAACAGGTAAATGAGAGGGATAATACGAAAGGATTAGATCTGCAGCCATTAAAAAAAATCTTTTGTCCTACATAAGTTCTCTCATCCTACGTGAGTTGCCTCAAAGATTTCCTTTAGATGGAGCAAAATTAGTTTTTTTTTTCCTATGTTAGTTAAGTAGCACCTAAACGGCAAAATTTGTTGCTGAACACGAAACAATAGATGCTAAATGACTTTAAATTAGCCTAAACCGTTGCTGCAGCCGACACATTTGCCTTCTCCTGGACCTGCCAGTAGCTGGACACGATCTGCTGCAGAGCCTAGGTTTCATCTGATGCGGGTAGAACTGGGCCTGAGGGTGGGTTCCCCTTGAAACTTCACAGGAACCTAGAGTAGTTTTGCCTTACGTTTGTGAAACTCAACAGCACTTCTGTACAGGTTACCGGGTCACCGAGGAGGCTCTGCTGTCACCGGCTTGTGTTCGGGGAAGCTGCGGAGAAAGGTGGCTGCTGCTTTCTCAGGCAGCCACAGTGGGAATCTCCTGGGCTTCAGCTCTGTTGTGCTGCCTGCCCTAAAAGCACTCACCATATCTTTAAATCAGTTCCTTCTTAAACTGAATGATGGATTATGTGTTTAAGGAAAAGATTTAAGAGCCTCAAAACTTTGTCAACATGCTTGACAGTGTTTTGGAGAAATAAAACCACCTAGTGATACAATGTCTCGTTTATATGCAAATTGTGAAGAAATTAGGGAAAGCAGAGGACTGCCATTACAAACATTACACAGATAACAAAGATTTTGCATATTTGCTTCCCTAAAATGTTTTTGCCATGTTTCAGCTGGGTTTTGTAAAAAGAAACAAGTGGTTTGGGCGTGTAACTTGCTGGCCTGATTCTCGTAGCTCAGTGTGGCTTCAGAATCGGTTCCTTTCATGTCCTTCAAAGCGGGGCGGGAAGAATCATCAGTCTTTTTTTTTAAATATGAGCCTTTGATATTAAATATGTATTCAGACCTCCCACTGATACCAAGAAGAGCTACATGCACATATTCCAAGGGAGAAGAAAGCTCTCAGCTACAGCATGCCCAGTTGTTCTGGTTCTGAAATGAGACATTTTTGCACTGTTAGAAAACAGAGGATGGGGATCGAAGGGTCAAAACAGATCAACACTTCATCTGTGGTGGAAGGGGAAGGTGCATTTGCAGAGGTGAGAGGGTGGTGTGTTCTACCCCCAAAAGACAACCTGTACAGCTTGTGAGGCCTGAGCTGGGAGGCTCAGAATAACTTCTGGTGGAGACCAGTGGAATCTGTAGGACACAGATTACATGTGAAAGCACTACCTGAGGGGAATAATAGCAGAGAAAAAATGGCCATAGAAAACATGTTGGGTTTGTCAGCTGTCACCATCAGTAACTTTCCAGGGTTGTCTGTCTGAGAAAAACAAACATTTCCAGATTGCAGGAGCTGAAAACTCATAATAGATTCAGGTTATTGTGCAGGGCGATGCCAGGCTGGGCTATTTTCATTTTCATCTTCAGATGAAATAGAGTAGAGAACAAGTCTCTGCCAATTTAACTTCATCATAATCCCATTCAGTTACTCCTAGTACATCTGGGAGGTTGGAGATCGCAGCCGTCAGTGGCGTGATCCATTGCCAAGAGCAATTGTCTCTTCATATCTGGTTCCAAAGGCCAGAAAGGCTAGCAAGTCTGTTAAACGATCACTGCAGCATGATGGCTCTGAAGTTATTTCAGAGATTATAATCACACTATTCAAATACTCAAAAACTGGACATGCCTGTAACCTCCCTATGCTATTCTGGCATTGCTGCAAGATGTGCCTTGTTGTGGTAGGAGTTCGGTGCAGAGCTCGCAGGTGAGCCATCCTGCTCTGGGTATACGTAAGAACCAATTATCTTTTAAAAAAAAAAGGCAGGCAGCCCAAGCTTGAATTGATCGGCTGAGTGACTACCATCTCACCAATTAACTGTGTGCTGGTACCAATCAATCTTTGGCAGAAAGCTGCCAGTCCATTTTAAGTGTTGCTAACAGAGGGCCAGTTTAGAAAGGTGGAGACACAAATGCCTGATCAGAAGTCACTGATTTTTGTTACAACTGGAATGTGAAACAAGTTATAAGAGTTGTCATCATTTTTAACCCTACATGTGCTATCCATAGATGCAATGTTAACAGAGCAAATGGCCAGAACAAAAATAGATGTTGAAGACTGTAAGAAAAATTAACAAACACACTATAGGTGAAGGATGGAGAGAAAGAAGAGATTTACAGCCTGTCTTTGGCCCAAGTTACCAGACACAGGTAATGGAGTTACAGATGCCCAGGGGGTGCAAAGCACCATAAGGCAGTTATGGATTCAAACCCAAGCCAAGCTGCCCTTGGCCGTGATGGTGGCTGCAGGGCAGACCCAGCACAGAGCGCCAGGGATCCCTCTCTGTGGGAGAGAAGATTTCTCACAGATTTGTTACCAGAAATAACAGTCATGGAGTGCATCACAACCTTGTATGAAGGTTGTATGAAATAAAACCTTCCCCATCCAAAGTGTAGTCCTTTCACGGTGGAGAAAAACATAAAGTGTCTGGTATTCGCCTGGGGAACGAAAATACCGCTCCCATGGCTTTCTGCATAAGTAAGTCTCATTTTCCCCTGAATGTCACTAATGGTTTTGGTTTCCTGCTGAAATATTGCCTTAGATTTTTTGTTGATTTTTTTTTTTTTTAAATTTCAGATGTGTGCTGTGTGTTCTGAAAATCAAGAGTCTGTTACTACCTGCTTTTTCCCTGTTCTTTGGGATTGCCTAGATGCTGCTAATGACCCCAACTATCTTTGGAAAGGCAACAGGTATTTAACAATCCTGCACAGGTTATATGAGTACTATTTTCTACTGAAAGGTGATGTTTTTATTAAGAGGACTTATATTTAAAAATAAAAAATAGAAGACTGTTTTATTGTGATGTTCTTCAGCACAATAAAATTCTCTGTAATGCAAAGGATTTATTGATTACGTAACCTGATCTGGAAAAATATTAAAGTACTAAATTCAGAATCAGATGAAGACAATCCCCACTGAGATGCTGAGATAATGTCTAAGCATATTAATACTGGATATCTTACTTTTTCCCCCAATATCTTGAGAGGATCCTATTTCACGTTTTCTTTACGTGGAGATGTAAAGAATAGAGGAAGTAACAAAGACTGCAGCATTATCAGCAGGATTCAACTGATCCAATCGGCATGATGAAGTGACTCTTGTCAAGCCAATGCAGGAAAATTCTTTCTGAAGTATTAGAGAACAAAATCCAGATCAACCTGTGACCTGTAGTTTCAGGTCTCCGAGAGCAGGTAGGTGATGAAACCCCGCAGTTCTCAAGAGACTGGAGATTTGTCCTGGTCTTTTTGTTATGGCTGAACAACCATTGAAGTGTTTAAGCGTGAGATGGGGCCTGACCATGTTAATGCACACGTTGCTGTGGTTGTTGGCCAATGGTCCATCCTTGGCCTGCCTTGGAGCAGAAGTCGCTCACATGCTGGTCACATCAAGTTGCCCCTGTCCAGACGACGAGCAGTGACCCAGGAGCAGTCTTCCATAAGCAGCAGTTAAATCCCTCTGAAGACAACGAGGCAGTTATGTTTCTCAACATAATGAGAAGCCCACTTAGGTATCGTTTTATCTCAAGTGTTTAAGGGTTTTAGTGAGACTTTAATAACAGGCAGTCTTTAAATGGGTCTCATAGGGAAGACTCAATTGCATTCCCCAATGCAGACAGCAAATCCAAAGGTCTTATTTAAAGCATTTGTAAAGCCCTAACACACGGGTTTAAATGGTGCTCAGGTGATGGAGGGGGCTTTGGGCAGAGCTGGAATTTCGTCCCCAGGTAGCTGTAGTTTTGACTCTCCTGCGGCGAGGTCTGCCCCGAGGAGAGCAACAGCGAGACTGTGCGAGGGTGCAGGAACGTGCCTGCCTCGCTGCCTGCCTTATTGCTGCTTTCATGGGATGGCTTTTTCTCATCACACTTTTTTTTCCCCTTCATTTAATTATATGTATTTTAAGGAAAACAAAACACTAGAGTGAATCTAATTACAAGGAGCTTATTGACTTGAACCTCATTCACAGCAGACTCCTAGCCCCCGTCATCTTTCTGACGAGCCAGACGAGGCTGAGGACTGTTTCTCCCCGTTCTGAGACACTCTGACCCCGATTTGATTTAATTGGTCTCTTGCAATAATCGAGTACTTGCCAAGAGCCAATTTAAAGGTGCTACCATCTGATTTTTCTCCCCAATAGAAGGATTAACCCCATTAGCAATGAATTCTGTGCTGCACGTCCATAACCTTACAAAGGAACATAATCCTGTCTCACTCCGCCAGCTCATTTTTTCTTCTGCAGTAAATACAAGTCATTAAGAATCTCCTCACCCTTCAGCACAGTTTGGACCCGTTTTTAACCCGGGTGCTCAGAAGCAGACGGTGATCCCAACCAGGGCTGTGCCAGGGTCTGAACTGCTGGAAACACTTGCCGATTCGTTCTGGTTTATCATTTTAACATGGCACGGGTGTGATTTCCTTGCTCCTGGCTTCAGGCTGCGGGTTGGTGCTGGGCTCTGAGGAGGACTGGGAGGCAGCAGAGCAGCCATTTCGCAGGGACACTGCGAGACGTGGCGTTCAGTCATGGTTTGGGTTATTTCTTCTCCCTCCGGACTACTGCCCCTTCCTCTGCAGCCTGTCTACGGGGCAGCAGAACAAAAGCGCACTTTCCCTTCGAAGTCTCCCAGAAATTGGCTTTGCATGCTTTAAGAGAGCGGCGGGTTTTGGTGCAAAGGCTCCTTGCGAGCCCCAGTGAGGCCTGGGAATCCCTACCCCTCTGTAAGGGAAAGCTGCCAGCTGTGAAAGGAGACATGGCCGCCCGGGGGGCGGGGGGGCTCGCGGCCCCTGGGCCGGGCAGGGTGACAGGGCGGGCAGGCTGTGGAGCAGCTCTTCGCTCTGCTCCCACCAACCCAACCCGAAAAACATCCCCAGCTCCGCACGTTGGTCTGACACTGCCTCCGTCCTCGTCAGCCACCGTCCGCCATGGGAGTCGCTTCAGAGCGCGCCCAGGGGACCGTGCCTGCAGCCGGGGTTTGCTTAGGCAGCTGTTTTCCTGCAGCTTAAGAAGAAATATTGAGATTTCAGCTGTCAGCGGGCTGCAGGTTGCTCTGAAGCTGGGCTGCAGCCGGCCTCGCTGCTCAGCATCGCGGTGCCGCGGAGCCGGAGGGCCATGTCGAAGGCAGGAGGGGGGTAGCCATAGGGAAGGCCTGGCTGTGGCTTCTATTGAGCAAGTTTTTAAACATTCAAGTTGTTTTTAAAAAGCTATAAGAAATAGTGAATAATTAGGAGAGATGGAGATATTCCAAGTTACTAATGAAATTATATTCTTTGGAGATAAGAGCAGAGACACATAAGGATGTCACACTGTATAAGGAACAGAAGGTAGATGTCTCCAGCAGGCTAATTTTATACTCTATAATGCCTTCCTTAGCATTAATAACACCATCCTACATTTTAAAAGTGCTTCTTTTCCCAAATGGCCCCAGAATGCCTTATAACTGTCGGGCTAGTCCTGAGGGCAGATAAGTTGATAACAATTTTAATAAGAAATTTCTCAGATTCAAGCCAGAAGAGGGTGATGCCTTCTCCCAGGGCTGAAACGCAGCCTCTGCTGGGGTGGGGGAAAGCAGCAGCTCAGTCCCAACATCTCCCAGCTGCATAGCGGGAGCTGGCTTAGAAAAAGGCTCATGGAAAGGAAAAGCTTAGAAAAAGGCTGATGGGAAGGAAAAGCCTGGTGCAAAAGGAGGGTTCGGGCCTGGCTGGTGGGCTCCTGGGAGGGAGGCAGGGCCCTGCTCTTCGCTGGCTCTTGGCTCGTAGGAGAAATTCGCAGTTTGGTTGCTCTGAGCTTGCTGTGGAAAGGAAGGTGTTGCTGAGAAATGTTATCTAACAGCACCGACGAGGATCACACTTGTTATCTGGCGGGGAGGGATGTTAGTGGAGAGGTAGCACATGAGAAGCGGCACATTAACATCCACTGCTCGCTGCGGTGCGAAGTGCCAGAATCCCAGGCTGCGGCCAGCTTGGGAAGAGCAGGAGGGGCTCGTTTGCTAGAAGCATGAAGATTTTCTTCTCGAATCCCAAGAATGTCCATTCAGTAAACTTCTTCTAAAATTAGAGTAACCTGTCACTTCTTCCTTGCCAGGGGAGGGCGCGGGGTCGTGGTGTGTGGCTGTAATGCCGTCGGGATCTTGTGTGGAATTCTGCTGCTTTCAGTATGCCGAAGCTGGGCGGTGACTCTGAGCGTGAGAGTCTTCCAGGGTCGGACTGAGATCCTGCTTCTGTTAAACTTGAGGATTTTTTCCACTGATTACAGTGAGGCCACAGTTTTCACTTCTGGCCCTTTCAGGTAATGGAACAAAACACAGTAGAAAACCCTAATTACTGCCGAGTGGGAAGAAAAAAATTGTGTATTGGTTTTGGCTTGAAAGTTCCAACATTCACTTGTGAATTTAAAATAGAAAATCTATTTGCCATATGTTTGATTTCAGAAGAACTACGTCTCTGGAGAACCTGCTTCATTGGGTTGCTTTGGATGGGGGGTGACTGCTTACAAGTTTCTTTGCTTTTCCCTCTTCTGTTTTACTTCTCACATTTACCATTAAACTAGCATTGACATTTCTGTGCCATCTGGCTTTTTTTGTTGTTGGTTTTTTTAAGGGGCTGGAGGAAGAGAGATGCAGGGTAAAACAAGAGTTTGCATTGCTAGACCAGCAGTCCAGAAAGTGAACAGGAGGAGCCCATGCTGAAATACTTTGCCAAGAGAGTCCGGGTTTCAAGGAGAGGTTTGAAGTCTTGCAAAAAGGAGAGGAAATCTCCGCACGTCTGAAAGGTGGGTTGGTTCTGGCACAGCTAGACGTGCTCTCCACTGCAGCTGCTACAGCAGAGAGGCACGGTGGTAGGCAGCCCAGGAACTGCTGACATGCAGGTTACTGTTTTATTCATCTCTCTAGAGGCCAAGAAATATTCAGACAAATGAGGTTGTCCATTTTAAGGACTAGAAGGAAGTTTGAAGTCCCTCTAGACCTGCAACCTCACATGTTTTAAGGTAGAGGTTGGTGTGTTTGAATGAGGCGACTGTGAAGGGAGAGAATTGGCCTTGCTGGCTAGGACATTTCCCCCTGATCCTGCCGGATTCATCAGTTCTCGTTAGGCTTTGGACAAGCCTGGGAGAGGCTATTTCCAATTAGGAGGAGTTCGCAGCCTGAAAAACAACAAAATAGTGTTTCTTGTGAATGCTTCATGCAAACAGTTTGTGGCGTTCATAATCTTATCACATAGTTTCTTGCAACGTCTCACATTTCCCAGACAATTGTTTTTTTTTTCTTAACTTACACCAAACAGCTTAAAAATTCAGTCTGCCCTTGCTGACCTTGTACAGCTGAGGAAAGAGGTCATGGCTGACATTGTCAGCTGCAGTGATTTCAGACAGAGTGTCTGAGTGTAGCGTAAGCAGAAACTTATACTTTTTAATTTGATCAGAAGAGTATGTTAAATGTCCAGAGAAAAAGCCTAGACTGGAGCCTGGCCAACTGGTGCCCATCAAAGTGTCTTCGGCAGGGGCAGAGCTGGGGGCTGACAGCAGCCTGGCCAGACACGACAGCGCATGCATTGACACACAGATCACCCCCTGCTTCACTTCAGGGGTGACAGGAGGAGAAGACGTATGAGCCATGGACAAGATCACATATTGATCCTTCACAGCACGTAATTTATGTAAATTGTGCTTAATGTATGTAGATAGAACTGACATTTTCTCCTGGACTGTTTTTCTCCAAAGCCTCTCGCAGAATGATCAGGTTATGGCTCTGCGTAGCAAGAATGTCCCTTCTCTCAACCCGACAAACCAGATATTTGTTTGTTGTCTGCACAGGCAATTTAGTTACTAATTCCCAGGGTTAATATACAGTATCAGGCTATTACACTGCATTGTATCACACTTACTGAAGAACATTACATGTGGTTTATATTCAATTTCAGCTCCATTTCTAATTTGGCTGTGGTGGCGTTACATGACCGAACAGCGCTGTGGATGTTGTCTGCTGTGTTTGTATTGCACTGAGTGGCTTCTAGTTCATCCTTTGCCTCTGTTTCTCCCCAGCTCCACTACTCCTCTTGTGTCCACACGACTATCTCCAGGTAAATATTCAGTAATCAATGTTCTTTGTCTATCGCAGGCCAAAATGTGGCTTCTTATTCAGCTGTTTCACAACCAATTAAACCACATAACAACAACAAGGAGATTTAATCTTTTTCTACATATTACTGTTTGATTGCTGTATAATGCTTCCTAAAGAGATATTAGTAGGCTGTGGCTTAACCTGGTGTTAAGACAAAGAGCTGTAGACCTAACATGGGGCATGGCACTAACCAAGCTCTGTAGGATCTAAAGGACTACACAGAGATTTAGAGGGCCTGAGTTAATGCCTACAAGCTGTACTACAAGCTTTTTTTCATGGCCTTGGTCAAGTCACTCAAACTATAAAGTCCTGCAGCAGTTTGGGAGTACTTTCAAAAGTGATGTCAACACTTAAGAGTGCACTGAAATCTTACTGGAAGTCAGTGGGATTCATGACCCTAAGCCTTAATCCTTCATAGACTGAGACATCTGAATTTCATCCAGATTTCTGTCTTTATCTCTGTATATAGGCATCTCGCTATCCAAGTTACATGGGGGCTTGTAGAGGAAGGCTAACAGCAGTTCTGCGCTTCACAAATGTACTGGCAGTGGGCAGGGAAGGGTGCCTGAGAGACGGTCATCGAGAGTCTTCTGCCCACCTTCACCCAGAAGGAGACAAGGCAGATCTTCCCTGGCAGCACTGAGAAGCCAAACCTTCCCCTGCAGTTCTGGTGCACGAAATCCAGCGAGTGAAATGTGAGTTTGTTATCCCTATGAAAATTAAACCTAAAATATGTAACAAAGCACAATAAATAGGGAAAAAGCAGGGTAAGGGTGAAGTTCTGCAAGCTCAGCACCGTGGGATGCAGGGTGCAGGGGGTGTCTGCACTCAGAATAGGCAGTTCTGGATCTTCAGCCTTTTAAGAGGTCCTTCAGGCTTCACAGTCTTTATGAAACCAGACATTTTCCTCTTATCTGGGTCCCTTTTAATTCATGCTGTTTCCAATACTCCATGCTAGGGAGAGTGTTTGTGCTGGACTGGGTGGCAGCAGGGCAATTGCTGAAAAGGCTCCTGTAAGTATTAACAATAATAATGTGCACTTTATAACCATGGTTAGTATTAAAAGACATTTCACAAACACTGGACTTGGAATGCAGTGCTTTTAAAGCCCCAGCCAAGCTATTTGCAATTAGAACACAGTAATGTACATTCATTTTGCGTGTAAGTTGAGCTCACAAAAATCTCCTTTTTTGTCCATTAACAAAACCACAGTATCCCCATGAACAAGTCCCCTTAATCTTCACAGTGCAGCATCTGTGATCTTATCCTTAGAAAAGCTGTGCAATGTCATGCAGCTCCAAGAGAAACAAAAACAAAGTCCAAAGCAAAATGCACTCTCTCCCAGAACAAATAGCACTGATTTGGGGGCGCACCAATATTTGAGGGTTGTTGCAGCTTGAATGAAGTGTACGATGTATTTAGATCCCAGAAAAGTGCAGAGAGCGCAAATTCCTCCTGCTCCTGTACACGAATGAATGGAAGTCAGAAATAAAGGAGTTGAGCATGAGCACAGCAGTGACTCCATTACTTCTCCCTGTCTTGGGTGTCTGTTCATGTAGGCTCAAAAATAGAGAGAAAGAGGCAGAGTGGACAGAGAATGAATGTATCTGAGAAGGTTTACTGCCTTCCTGCTTTGCCTTTGTTTCACTATCCTTATTATTACAGGAGTTATAATTTTCTTCTGATCTCAGAAGTGTGTGTTAAAGACGCAGGGGTCAATCTCTGCTCCAAGCAGATCAGCACAGAGGGACCAGGGACTGTGTTCAGACAGTCTCCCCGGGCTGCCTCCCACCAGCACAGGGCATGTAATGAAAAGACCAAGGGAGTCCTCCTGGGTTGTGGTGACCAACCCCACCTGTTCCAAGCAGCCGTGTCCATAAACGCATCTGACAGCCTGCCCTTTTTATTGCTGTGAAGAGACTCTCCAAAAACCCACTCCTCTGTGGATTAAAATCTTTCTAATTTCCAGACTGAGTCTGTACTCATTGGATCTTATGCCCTTTAACTCTTCTTACACAAGGTTCACCATGCACCCATCATGGTACAGGAAACATTTATACTCTGCGTAGTCTTTCCCTTTTGACATTTCCAATGTTTTTCTTTTTCTCTTGAAAAACAGGCTGTCCATACTCCCTGGTCATGCAGTAACAGCTTTGCAGGACTGAAAGCAAATGTTCCAGTCTGAATGACTTTCCTGAATGGAGGAGCCTTCTTTCGTTTTGTGGTGGCTGGGCCACTCTGGAGGCTTAGAGCCAGCCAAGATGAAGCACAGGGCAGTAGAAATCAGACAAGCTTTCAGCTGTTTAAATACAGTTCATCCTTCTCTTTTGGATAAGCCCTGTTGACTCCTTTTCATAAACTAATATGCCTGGATCTAACGAAGTGAAGAGTCACCCGGATAGCCTTTGATGACAGTCGTTGTACCCCCAACCCCAGGCTGACCTCCCAGTCTACGCTTGCAGAGACTGTTACTTCTGTAATAAGTAGCCAAGGACAGATTGCAAAGAGGGCAGAGGAGAACCTGACTCATTCCCATCCTTAAGCAAAATATCTGTCTTGCTGTTGTCAGATGAAATCAAGTATTTACTTTTGCATGTTAAGAAATTTAAAGAAATGTCCTTGTGGGGAGGGCTGTCAGCTCCCCGAGGAAGTTGTTTAGGTTGGACTTGAAGAATTTATGGAAAAAGTGTTCTAGCTATTCCCAGAGCATCACACTAGCCCTAGTGTTGTTCCAGTTATTTTATCTGACTATCCTTACAGGTATTTTGGGTAATTTACCTGCACAGTCAGCCTTGGAATTGCTCTTTTGAACGCAATTGCTTTTATTTGTGAAAGCACCACTCTCAAAAGCAATATTTCATCATTACTGTAAAACATCATCCCTGCAATTATCAAAGACTGTCTGTAGGAATCTTACGGGAAACATGGTGACGCTTGCAGCAAGCCCCAAACCCTACCCATGGTCTCGTTAGTGCCGGGCTGTGACATGGCACCGTCTTACCCCAGCACGAGAGGAATGAGAATCTGGCCTTTACGCTGTCACGTGTGCAGCCACCGGATTAGCTCAGATGAGTCTGCCTTCTTAAAAACGCATTGCTTTTGGAGGAAAAAACACTGCTTTATTTCCAGCGGAAGTCCAAGCAGAGAGCACAACGCGATGAGGAATTTCCCCTGCCTTGGAGCCAGCTCTTATGCTGCCTTCCCTCCAGTCCTTTCCCAGCCGGCCACCAACTCCAGCACTCTGCAGAAGGTTTTCCAGACTCACTGGGGATTTAGGCTCGTGTCTCAGATGATCACCACACAACCCGCCCGGCAACTAAAGGGCAGCAGCTACAGAGACAGCGTGAGGGGAAAAAAGGGAAAGGCGGTCTCCAGTCGCCCGTGTGTATCGCATCGAACGTCATGTTTGTTTAGCACATGTCCCTGTCGCAGTAAAGTTGTCAAAGCTGGTAACAATTTACAGGTAAAGAGGTTGGAGGGATCTTAGTTACAAAGATATGTCTTCCTTTTGTAAATTGTATGTTAAAAAACATGATTCCTTTGGTTTTAGACACCTATCCCCCTCATCCTCTGGAAACAGTGAAGAGACAAAAAACAGGAACGGGGGAGGCAATGTCTAAAAAAGAAACCATAAAATGAGAAAACATACATCAGAATGGAAACATCTGACTTCAGGAGGGAAAAAAAACCAACATTTAAAATTGGAAAATCAGCTTGACAAATTTCAACCTTCCATAGCCACCACCTGAGGAAGGAGTTTGCAGGAAATCCTTTGCTCGCTGTTAGGTACATGCACGGAGATGTAAAATCAGTTAAAGACTGTTGCCCTTATCTGTTTACTACCCAGAAGTGTTAGCTGGAAAAGGGCTCCATCTGCTCAGACTCAGGGTTGACCTTCCCTAAAGAAAAGGCTTTTAGATACGGAGATTTTGTTTCCAGATTTCTTCTCATTTAATTTTACAGAATGACTTTACCAAATGGGAACTGACCAAATGAGAAATCCAGGTAGCGACGGCTGTCCTGGTGTCTCGCGTTATATAGTGCAGGCACACACAGAGCGGGGGAAGGAAGGTTATCGGTGTCATCAAGACATCACTGACGAGTACAGCAATCACAGCAAAGCCTGACTGACATTTTCAGCAGCTCCTGTACTTAAATGAGCACAGATGTAGATATGGTAAAAGCACATAAGCAAAGGTAACTCCAGCTCAAATCTCGGCAGCGTTGCAGACAGGGTGACTGACTGTGCCCAGTCATCTTCAGGCAGGCGGCTTACTTGCTAATTGTATGCAAAAGTGTAAAAATTGAAGCCATCCAAATTTACTAAGAGCGGGGTGAAATGTAAAGCTTCCTGTGACATATATTCAGGGGAGGATATTGTTTTCCAGGGCTGCTTGGTTCACGTATCTCATTTTTGAACGGACTGCACTTCACTGTGTCACCTGCTGAGTTAACAATTTGTGACAATTATGGTAATTATTCTGCTAGCGTAGCATTGCTGTTGCCCATATACATTTGAGGAACAGCTTTGCTTAAATGAACAAGAATACCATGAACCTGCAAAAATACTTGTGGATTGAATCATTTCATTTTCTGATATCTGTTAATTCACAGTACTGAAATGCTGATAACACAGTTCATTAAAGGAGAAGTAGAAAAGTAGGAGATGATTGATACTGTGCTAATGAAATAAAAGCTTTGCAGTCACGTTGGGAGAACTCAGTTGCGAATGTATGTCTCCTCTGCAATGTGAAGATTGCCCAAGGTCAAGAATCAAATGCAAAGGCAGCTCCAAGGCTGGGTCTAGCATGGAGGAAGAGCAGGGCACAGTTGCCCTTGCATCAGCAGAGTGAGCCTGCACAGTCACACCTTGCTTTGGGCAGGATTCCATCCCAGCGCCTGGAGGTGTGTTTCTGATGTCTGCAAAAGACTGGAGAAGCCCTTCCTTCAAAGGACACATTTGGAAAGTGCTTGTCTTCATAACCAAATCATTGTATGTGCCACTTTTGGTTTTGTAGCACTCTTCCAGCCTTATCACACCGCTTTTCCATCTCTGAGCACAGTCTGTATGACTCCTCAGTTGACGGATGTTTATTCTTGAGGTCATGACTTTTCAGCCAGCATTTTACACGGACCCTTTTTCTTCCATTCCACTTTTGTATTTTACAAGAAGTTGTGGCATAAAAAGGAGAGAACAATAATGAATACTCCACTTAATAAATGGAAACTCAGCAAGGGCACTAAAGGACGTGACTACTTCATAACTTCCAAATTATGCTGGATGTGAAGCAGGGAGATGATTCTGGATGGGTCCACTTGATTCCTTGCCAGGGTCAGGACTGTGGCATTCTGATGAGGAAGTGGTTGCTCGAGTTGCTGCATCAACTATTTACTTCAGGTTTAATGACATCTCGGTGTTATTTTTCCTCTGTTCTTGAGGCGTTTGCCATTTGTCACTCCATTTGCAGCTGTGGAGGTCACCCATGTAATTCCGTGAAAGGCGACATATATCCAGACTTCTGTCAAGGCTGCACCGTGTTTTGCCTCTTCATCTTAGTTAGCGTTACTTTGCAGTTTTAAAGTAATTATTTCTCACCCTCAGTGGTGACTCCTCTCCGATTCCTGTTAGACTGGGTCCCTTCTGGTCCTGAGCTACAAAGAAAAGAAATTCTGTCAAGAATAGGTTCTGTGAGGAGTCTGTCCTTTACAAGTTCCTGATTTTTTGTGTCTCCATTTGTCTTCTCTGCAAAATATTAACCCGTTATACTGTGGGTGCCACCTCCATTCTTACACTAGATTTTAGGTCCTGTCTGGCATAGACTGCTTTCATGATAGTGACTTTTGGGAAGCTAGGTAAGTCATAATCTAATTTTTTTTTTCCTTAAAAATCCAACCCTTTTTCAATAGGGATCAATGAAATGTGGATTCCTGGTTCTCTGCTAGCTGCTGGATTTTCCCCAGACCAACAGCGACATTTGTGGAAGACACACAAAAAAATGCCAGAGACATTGTGGCAGCTGGGTGTTGTGGATGTGGAACAGGCTGTGGAAGGGTTGAAGCAGCACAGTGACAAAGCAGTGAAACGTCTACGGTGCATATCTCACCACGCACGAATTCTGCCTGTCCTTAATCATCAGGCTACCTGATATTGGCTGAAAAGTGTCTTGTGCTCCCTCCTGGAGCCCTTCTGTGGACTGAACAGCCAAATGAGAAACATTATATTCCTGTTTATAGAAGAGACCTTTTATAGACCTAGAGAAAAGGGGCTGGGAGGGACCCTGGGACATCGCTAAATTACCCTACCCCCTGCCCCAGGGCAGGATCAGCCCTCCCTAAGGATGGGAGCAGCCTGACACAAAAAGCCCTGGAGACAGACCCTACAGTGCCCCAGGCAGATGCTCTCACACCTCCCCGTCCCCCTTGACAGCTGTCATTCCTGCATTTTGGCCTAGATCTTCCACACAGAAGATTCATTAGTTCATGACCTGCACCAGGCAACAAGCAGAGCAGATCAGTCCCTTCCTCTCCTCAAGGAGAGGCACCGGTAGTTTTTCCTGAGGGATCCCTCAAGGAGCAGCCCTGTATAGTCTGCTGTTGACTTCACCTATTTGCCCTGATAACAAAACAATGACATCTTGTCTTAGCTTGCAGTTCTCCTCTGTGACGGCAAACACAAGTTTGTTTTTCCGAAGTACATCATTTTTTTCATTTCTTTGTCAGGGATGGAATCACTTCCGCCGAGTATTTACAACGCAGCGCCCAGAGCTGAGCAGGCAGTGTGCTCTCCTCCAGGCTCCCTGGGAGAGGACTGAACAGCAAGGCTGAGCAGTGCCCTTCCCTGACCCAGAGCTACCTCCTGCGATGCTCTGTGCACCATGAGGCAAGCCAGGCGTTAGAAGTCACGGCCTTGGAATATTTAGTTATTCTCCGCACTACGGGCAAAACATAAACGGGGCAAGAAGTGGGGCTGGATGCAGAACAACACTTTTGTTGCTGAAGAATTCGGGATTTTCAAACGGATTTCGTTCTGCTTGGAATCAAAATGAGAGCACATGAATTTCTGGAGAAAAAGAAACCATTCAAGACCCTCTCTGCCTCCAACCCTGGTCGTGAACCCAGCACTCAGCTGTTTGACATCGATCGGAACCTGTCCCATGAACCGCATCCTCTGCAGAGCTCATCCAGCAGTGTGTCCTTGCTACGTAGCTTCCTAATTCCTCTGTCCTCTTTCCCATCCTCACCACAGCCGGACCCAGCTCCGCTCAGTGCTGTTGCCCTCATTGCACAGATGGGGAAACCGAGGCACACTGGACTTTGCCAAGAGAGTCTGCATCCGCATCCCTGTGATGTTTACATTTATTTTCCTAGTCTTTTCACTGCTTTTTGTGAAACCCAGGTCACTCAAACCCTCGTTCTTGTGCCCCAAGGTAATTCAGGTTCCCCAGATCAAGAACTCGCCACTGGTCAGGATTTTTTTTTGTTATTTTCATGAAATGTTAGATGTTGCACTTTCTTTCTCTTTAGGAAAGTATAATTTATTAAAGCCAAAATTGTTGATGGGAGCTGATTTGACAAATTTCTCAGTTCAAAACCATTTCCTTCAGGCGAAAGCATTGAAACCCTTGAAGCAAGCATGTCTTTATTTTTTTAAACGAAAAAAATGTTTTGATTTAGGGTTCAAAATAACTTTAAAAATATGTAGGACAAAGGAAGGAGTCAATTTTAGCTCAAAGAAAGAAATCACAAAAACATCTAAATCAAAATGAACCCTATTTTCATATCACTTGCATACAATGGTTTTACAGCCCCAAATTATTTATTTAACATTTATTTTCATTCTCAGGCCATGAAAAATCTCTACTTTGGGTACTTGTCTTAATTGGAAGGGGATATTTGTTAAGGGGGCTGCAGTTTGGCAAGCTCCTCAGGTCACTGAAGCTGTTTTTTTCCCCTCTGGCATTCAGAGCTTCTCAGTTCCCAGACATGGTTCTTCCCGTCTGAAATGGGAGAAATCCCTTGTGGGTGTGGAGACAAAAGCCGTGGCGGGTGAGAATGCCTCCAGGAGAGGACAGGACACAAGCACCCAGCAGCAGTTCTCCCTCCTGCCCTGCAGCTCTACTCACTTTACAGAAGCACCTGAGCTACAGTCTCAGCCTGAGACACTTTGCCTGTACAAGCAAAACAACCCCGTTTTTGCAGCAGTTTGGACCATGCTGCTATCACATCTCCAGAACACCAACCCAACACGTGAGACCCACTGGCTTCTCCACGTCCATGAAGAGGAGGGAGGGTGGGATGCCTTGGAGATGGTCATGCATCTGAAAGTGGCCGTGGTTGAGTCTGGGAAGGACAGTGAAAAGCCACTCTTGATTCCGCTTTTCAGAGAACTGAAGACAAGCAGGCACTGGTCCTGAGTACGCGGAGTGACAAGATAAAGCTGGGCCACCTGTGGAGAGCTCATGCCTGCTGTTCCACCAGTTACAGGAGGATACTGGGAGGTGATCTGACTACATCCAGGAAAAGTGATTTGGAAGTGGGCCAGGTATGAGGCAGGATTGGGGCTCTGACTCCAGAAATGTTGTTCTGGGACTCATGTCTGTGCTACAGAAGATGGCATTTGTGCTTGATC
>Ga0181612_131676_pt1 | contig 16929 bp, 19 predicted proteins | sample HoacroProtozoa21_FD_119630 | JGI IMG/M metagenome (GOLD analysis project Ga0181612, IMG submission 119630) | Hoatzin crop microbial communities from Cojedes, Venezuel. Combined Assembly of Gp0051906, Gp0051904, Gp0051908
CCCGAGAAAATATACCAGCAGCTCGCCAACATGAATATCTTGACGGAGGCATGGGGAGGTAAATACCAGTGCCAGGAAATTTCCGCCAAGAAGGGTATCAATGTTGACAAACTTTTGGAGAAAGTGCTTCTGGAGACCGACATGATGGACCTCAAGGCCAATCCTAAGCGCCTTGGTTCCGGTGCGGTCATCGAGTCATCTTTGGACAAGGGACGTGGTTATCTCGCCACCATCTTGGTTCAGAATGGTACCGTACATAAGGGAGACATGATGCTTAGCGGAAGCTACTACGGACGTATCCGTTCCATGTTCAATGAGCGTGGACAGCTTGTTACCGAGGCAGGTCCTTCTACTCCTGTATCCGTTCTAGGTCTTAACGGCGCTCCTACCGCCGGTGAGAAATTCAACATCATGACCGACGAGCGCGAGGCCAAGAACATCGCCAACAAACGCGAGCAGCTCATCCGAATCCAGGGCATCAAGACTCAGAAGCATCTTACCCTCGAAGAGATTGGTCGTCGTATTGCAATCGGCAACTTCAAGGAGCTCAATGTTATCGTTAAGGGTGATGTGGATGGATCAATCGAGGCTCTATCCGACTCCCTCATCAAGCTCTCTACCGAGGAAGTACATGTAAATGTTATCCACAAAGCCGTGGGTGCCATTTCCGAGTCCGATGTAATGCTTGCTACCGCATCCGACGCCATTATCATAGGTTTCCAGGTTAGGCCTTCTTCAGAGGCCAGAAATGCAGCCGAGAGAGAAGGAATCGAAATCCGACTCTACTCAGTCATCTATGATGCCATCAACGAAGTTAAGGATGGTATTGAGGGTATGCTTGAGCCTGAGAAGAAAGAGGAGGTTCTCGGAACCGCACTTGTTAAGCAACCATTCAGGATTCCTAAGGTCGGCACCATTGCCGGTAGCCTTGTCAAGGATGGCAAGATCACCAAGGGATCCAAGGCCAGACTTATCCGCGACGGTATCGTTATCTACACCGGTGAGATTTCATCTCTGCGCCGTGGTAAGGACGACGCCAAGGAGGTTCCTTCAGGAATGGAGTGCGGTATCGGCATTTTGAATTACGATGACATCAAGGAGGGCGATGTAATCGAGACCTTCCAGATTGTGGAAATCAAGAGGACTCTGTAATGCTGTTTGTAATCGAAGGGCTGGACGGAGCGGGAAAATCCACTCAAGTCAAAATGTTGAGGAAATACCTCGAGGAAGTCACTGGGGAGTTGGAATACATCCATTTCCCCAGATATGACGCGCCCGTTTATGGGGAACTTATCAGCAAATTCCTTCGTGGCGATTTCGGCGACATTTCGCAGGTGCATCCCCAGTTGGTTGCCCTTCTATATGCCGAAGACCGCCATGGTGCCGCTCCTGAGATGAAAAAAGCTCTTTCCGAGGGCAAGACCGTTCTTTTGGATAGATATGTTTATTCCAATATTGCATATCAGTGCGCCAAAATTGCCGATGCTGATGAACGGGAAAGCCTTCGCAAATGGATAAATGATACGGAATATGGCAATTTCGAGTTGCCTGTGCCTGATTTGAATATGTTTTTGGATGTGCCCATCGGGTTTGTGGAGAAGAAATTGGAGGAGCATAGAGATGGGGCCGACAGGGACTATCTTGAGGGCGGAAAAGACATTCATGAGGCGGATATAGCGTTCCAGAAGAGAGTTCGTGAGGTCTATTTGACGCAATGTCAGGAGGACCCGAAATTCCTTCGTATAGACTGCTCCGATGCCGATGGTGCCATGTTGCCGCCAGACAAAATTTTTGAGAAGATTCGCGGAAGCGTAGACAAAATAATCAACCATGCGTAAGTTTCATTTCGGTATAAGGCGATTCGCGGCCGTCATCATTGGCCTCGTGTTTTTTGTCGCCGGTGTTTTGAAAATCATGGATCCGGTAGGTGCCGGTCTTATCGTGGAGGAATATTTCAAATTCTTCGGCGTGGCTGGTCTGACGCCTATCGCTAAGCCTTTCGCTTTTGTGCTTTCGCTTATCGAGGCGCTGACCGGTATTGCTCTTATTACCGGTGTGTTCCGCAAGCTGTCCGCTATCGTTGCGTCGATTCTGATTTGCATTTTCACGATTGTGACGCTGATTCTGTGGATTAAAAATCCCGAAATGGATTGTGGCTGCTTCGGCGAGGCCATACATCTCACCCATGGTCAGACCTTCATGAAGAATGTGATTCTTCTGATTTTGGCTCTTATCGCCTTCCTTCCGTTTAGGGAGTTCGGTCAACATAAGGGTCATAAACGTGTGGCTTTCTGGATTTTGGCAATGTCCGTGCTTGCTATGGGTATTTATTCGCTGATGTATATTCCGGTGATGGATTTCACACCATTCGACCTTTCAAGCCGTCTGAAAGCCGCTCTCGATCCGAGTATGGCACCTCCGCAGGAGGAGCGTTTCGTAACGACTTTTATCTATGAGAAGAATGGTCAGGAGGGCGTTTTCACTCTGGATAATTTGCCCGATTCGACTTGGACATATGTTCGTACCGAGACTGTGGAAAAGCAGATGAACATCCCGACTGACGATTTCCCCGAGCTGGCTTTCCGTGATGCCGAGGGCAATTATGCCGATTCTTTGGCAATTGGTCGCAAGGTTATGGTTGTGTCCGCCTATGCTCCGGAAAAGGTTTCCGACAAGAGATGGGGCGAGATTTCCGCCCTTCTTGCCAATGCTCAGAATAATGAGTTCACTCCCCTTCTGCTGCTTGCGTCCCCTCAGGGCGAGGCCGACAAGGTGATTCCTGCGGCTTATAGCGATTTGCTGGCCAATGCTTATTATTCCGATTACAAGACACTTGTTTCGCTGAACAGGTCCAATGGCGGTGCGACTTATTTCAATAGCGGTGATTTGATTGAGAAGTGGGCGGCGCGCAGTCTTCCTTCTTCCAAGGATGTTGAAGAACTTGCGCTCAAGGACACCACCGACCTCACTATCACCTCCAGCACCAAAGGACGCCTCGCTTTCCAAGCCTTCTTCCTCTACTCCGTCGCAATTCTTTTGCTGGTGTAATATCCGTTGATGCTGTTTGCAGACCCCTCTGCCCTCAAAAACGGGCAAAAACAAGGGTAGTCCAGCGTGCGCTTCTATCCTTTTTCAAAAAGTTAAAATTGATTGTAAGGGTAGGATGCCATAGAGTGGCCTAGAAGGCGCGAGGTCGCCCAGGTTCTGCGAAGCGCAGAATTCGTGTTAAATAATTTCACCGGCCCACAAGGATTTGAGGAAATCCAGAACATATAAACATTCTACGTCCCCAATCTTTCTACTTAGTTTATCCAATGATACAAGTATACACCTAGAGTCTGGGTGTTCTTCTTTAAAGATTTTAAGATTTTTATAGTGCTTCGTTTTTACTTGTTCGGATGATTTTATCTCAATCGCAACTTTTGCGTCTCCCAGAATTGCATCAACTTCAATACCGGTATATGTTCGCCAATACGATAGTTTTTCCGATGATTCAGTGTAACTTAAGTAAGCTACTAGTTCTTGCACTATTAGATGCTCAAAAGCGTGTCCATAGTCATCCGTTCCGCGTTTAATAGAACGCCTACCCATGAGATAGTTGACTATCCCATTATCGAAAAGATAAAACCTAGGTGATTGCACCAATCTACGTTGAACAGTTTTTGTGTATGCTGGCACCTCAAATCCCAATAATGTATCAGTTAGAATTGAGTAGTAATCTTTCACGGTTCTCGCACTTACAGCGCAGTCACTTGCAACATTCTCATAATTCAATATTTCACCATCCATTATTGCCGCAACCTCCAGAAATCGCCTAAATTCCTCTATGCTCCTAGCTAGACCTTCTTTTTGAATTTCTTCACTGAGATACACCTCAACATAACCCTTAAATCTTCGCCAAGGGTCTTCTACAAGATAATGTCTCGGAATCATTCCATTCATAACTGCCCTATCTATGTTGAAGTCAGGGATTTCGGCACTTACTAACGGAAATAGACTCATTGGATGGGCTCTACCTCCAAGAGTGTTGCTTCCAGACCTTTTTAACTTTCTCGCACTTGACCCGCACAGAAGAAACACTATCCCTCGATTTACCATTAACCAATGTACCTCATCCATTAGATCAGGCACCTTTTGAATTTCATCAATAACGACTATTGTTCCTTGAGGCTTATCATCCAACAATTCCCTAAGTAATTCGGGATTCTTTGCAAATCTTGCCCTCAAATCAGATTTAAGAAGGTCATACACGATCGCATCCTTAAAACGCTCGTTAATCAACGTTGATTTTCCTGTCTGCCTAGCACCAAACAAGAAAGCCCCGTCATCCAACCTGTTTTCTATGTCTAATATACGTTTATACATAACTTCGGATTTTTCTGTGCAAATATACAGATTTTCCTTGAAAATCCGAACCGCACTTACAGATTTTCATTGAAAATCCGAAGTGAAAATTTTGTAAAAGATTGTGTATCAGACCGTTGCGAATTTTGTGTCTTTTACATCATCTTTTCAATGTCGAGCTCGCGGTGGGTAACGGTGACACGGATGTCAAATTTGCCGGCGAGATGCTCGGCTAGATGCTCCGCGCAGTAGACGCTGCGGTGCTGACCGCCGGTGCAGCCGAAACAAACCTGCAAGTGGGTAAACTTGCGCTCTATGAACCTCTTTACATGAGGGTCCACAAGGCTATAGACATGATTCAGGAAGTTGGTGATTTCCCCATCATCTTCCAAGAACTTGATTACCTCTTGGTCCATGCCGTTGAACTGGCGGTAGTACTCATATTTGCCAGGATTATTGATGGAACGGCAATCGAAAACATAGCCTCCGCCATTGCCGGAATTATCCACCGGAATGCCCTTCTTGTAGGCGAAACTATAGATGCTCACCTCCAACCTACGGTCCTGAACGGCCTCATAGAACTGAGTCATGGTCGTCAACTTGGTCAGCACCTCATTTAAATAAGGATATTGGTTGAAAGGCGTCTTGATTAGCCTGCGCAAATTATCAATGGCAAAAGGCACGCTGCCGAGGAAATGCGGCTTCTTCTCGAAATAGCCCCTGAAACCATATGCACCCAGCACTTGGAGAGTCCTGAAAAGCACAAAAAGACGCAGCCTAGACTTGAATTTCTCCTCATCAAGATTGGGCACATAGCCCTTCAAGGCCCTGAGATAAGACTCCACCAGCGACTGCTTCAAATCCTCCGGATATCTGGACCTAGCCTGCCAAATAAAAAGACGCCACATCATAATAGACAGGGCCCTTCATGCCACCTTGGAAATCAATAAAATATGGCTCGCCATCCTTGATTATCACATTTCTGGCCTGGAAATCACGGTACATGAAAGTATTGCCTTCCTCAGCCACCAAATCATCCCTAAACTTCTCAAAATCATTCTGAAGACGCACCTCATCAAACTCAAGCCCAGTCGCCTTCAAAAAACAATATTTGAAATAGTTAAGGTCGAACATCACCATCCTCTCACCGAAAGACGACTCCGGCCAGCACACACTCCAATCCAGCCCCTCAGCCCCCTTGAATTGAATTTTCGGGAGCATTTCGATGGTCTTCGCCAGAAGGTCCTTTTCCATGGAAGAATATTCGCCACTATCGCGACCATGGGAAATCACGCTGAAAAGCTGGTCGTCGCCAAGGTCCTCTTGGATATAGCTCATGCCGTCCTCGCTCACGCCGAGCACCTTCGGAACACGAATTCCCTTATCCACAAAATGGCGGCTGAGATTGATGAAAGCCTTATTTTCATCCAGAGAAGTGCCGGACACTCCGACAATGGAGACCTTGCCGCCACGAAGGCGAAAATATCTTCTATTGCTTCCAGATGAACTCAATTCGGTTACTTCCTCCGCCTCGCGACCGGTATATTTTTCAAATAATCTTTTAAGATTTTCCATGTGCTTATGTGGTTTGACGAAACACAAATATAATCAAAATTAACTAAACATGCGATATAGCTTCACAGTTTGTATAGCGGCAGCGACATCATGCACCCTAAGAATGTCAGCGCCCTTTCTAAGAGCCTCATAATGAACGACCTGAGTCGGAGCAAGCGCATCTTCTGGGGATATATCCAATAGTTTGTATATCATACTCTTGCGAGACACGCCAACCAGCAGCCTACGCCCCATGAAACCTGCCAGACAATCGAGATTATTCAATATATCATAATTCTGTTCCAATGTTTTAGAAAAGCCAATTCCAGGGTCCAAAATCCAATCTTTTATGCCGTTCTCTTCGGCGGTCTCCGAAAAATCTCGGAAAAAGTCGTAGGCATCTTTAATCGAGGTATAGCCATCTTTGGAATACGTCGCGATATAGGTAAGGCCGAGGGATGCGACCAGGGGCAACATGCCTTCATCGGCACCGCCAGAAACATCATTTACCCAGAAAGGACCGATGGCATCGAAGCAACGACTAACTATCTCCGCGCGGAAAGTATCTATGGACAATTTCGCCTCTGGAAAGGCCTCACGCAAGGTTTTTAGCACCGGCTTCAACCTCTTCCATTCTACATCTTCACCCACAGGTTCATTGCCTGGCGCGGTTGAGCATGCGCCCAAATCAATAATATCAGCCCCTTCGGCAAGCATCTTCGCGGCCTTATCAAGAGCTCCGTCTATGGTATCAACTCGACTTCCGAAATAAAATGAATCGTCCGTCAAATTGACTATTCCCATTATATCAATATGTCTTTTTCTATCTGCCATGTCAAAAATCGTCTATTGGAGTACAAATTTATTCAAAAAATCCTTATATTTATCGGCTGAACGATATATGAACACATAAATATTACCGATATGAGAAAATTAATGACCCTTATCGTAGCCGGACTTATGTTAGCGTCCTGCTCATCTTCAGTTAACTCCTACAGGCTTGCTGCCGGTGGTCAGTATGCTCTTCAGGCTATGACCTTGTCAGACGAACAGGTTCGTTCCTATGTTAGCCAGTACATAGCTAAATTGGATGCTCAAAGCACCGTTCTACCTGAGAGCAGCCCTTATACCCAGAGACTTCGTAAGCTCACCGCCGGACTAAACTCCGTGGATGGCGTTCCGCTAAACTTCAAGGTATATCAGGACAATGATGCCAATGCCTTCGCTTGCGCCGATGGTAGCGTGAGGGTATATACCAAGTTGATGGACCTTATGACAGATGATCAGGTTCTCGGTGTAATCGGCCATGAAATCGGCCATGTGGCTTTGAAACATACCAAAAAGCAGCTAAGGAATTCCTTGCTGACGAGCGCCGCTTTGCAGGGTGTCGCTGCTCAGAGCACAACCGCAGCTATCCTCACCGATTCGCAACTCGGAGCCCTTGGAAAGACCATTTTGAATGCTCAATATTCAAAGAAGCAGGAGACTGAGGCCGATGAATATGGCTATAAATTCTTGAAGTCTTGCGGCAAGAACCCTCTCGCCATGGCTGATGCTTTCAAGAAACTTAAGGAACTTGGCGGCAGCTCTTCTTCTTCAGTTACCAGCGCCGTTTCTCGTCTTCTTTCAACTCACCCCGACCTTGATAAGCGTATCGCCAATATCCAGAAGATGGCTGCCGCAGACGGTTATAAAGTGAAATAAGAGATGTGGAGAGGGATTCTGACCGTAGTTATGCTTATCGTGTCGAATATCTTTATGACATTCGCATGGTATGGTCATCTCAAACTTCAAGAGATGAAAATCACGGACGGATGGCCTCTCATTTTGATAATTCTGTTGTCTTGGGGGCTTGCCTTTTTTGAATATTGCATGCAGGTTCCAGCGAACCGCATTGGCTTCAACGAGAATGGCGGGCCGTTTAACATAGTGCAACTCAAGGTGATTCAAGAGGCGCTTTCGCTGATTGTTTTCACCGTGGTTGTGTCCGTGTTTTTCAAGGGGCAAGCCCTGCAATGGAATCATTTTGTCGCATTTGGGCTCATCGTGCTGGCGGTGATGTTCGCATTTATCAAATAATCCATGAAGGCTCTGATTTTTGCCGCTGGTTTGGGAACTCGTCTCAAGCCGCTTACTGATACTATGCCCAAGGCTCTGGTACCTGTGGATGGGCATCCTCTGCTTTGGCATGTGATCGAGAAACTGAAGGCCGCCGGCATTAATGACATAGTGATTAATGTGCATCATTTCCCCGATATGATTGTGGATTATTTGAAGGAAAATGACAATTTCGGGGTTAATATTCAGGTTTCCGACGAGCGCGATTTTTTGAGGGAAACCGGTGGCGGAATTAAATATGCCGAGCCTCTTCTGGGGCGTGAGAGCGATTTTCTGGTGCATAATGTTGACATCCTTTCCAATCTGGATTTGGGTTGGCTGAGGTCGGTTGCGGTGCCGGATGCTCTTGCCAATCTTGTTGTCAGCGACCGCAAGACAAAGCGCTATTTCCTATTCCGCAAGTCTAATTTGCGGCTTATGGGCTGGACTAATATTGAGACGGGCGAGGTGCGAACTCCTTTCGAGGACCTTGATGTTTCCGATTGCGTCCGTCTGGCGTTTTCCGGCATCCATATCATTTCCGGAGGCATTTTTGAGGCTTTCGAGAAAGAAAAAGTCGGCGAGAAATTCTCCATCACCGACTTCTATATCAAGGCTTGCGCCGAATATCCTATCTATGGCATTGTTCCTCCCGACCTCCGCCTCATGGACGTCGGCAAACTCGACACCCTCGCCGCAGCGGATGAATTTGCGAGGGGGTGCCATGAGATTGCCGGTCGGAGCCGGCACTGACGGGGGTTGAGGCCTGACCATTTCCCCGTCATGCCCGAGCATTTTTCCCCGTCATGCCCGACATGATCGGACATCTCATGGCGGGGCTGCAATCATTTTTTGCCATTTTCGAGGGTAGAGGTGGTTTTTTGACCGGCTCTACAATCATTTTTGCCCGTTTTTGAGGGCAGAGGCTGCGTCTAAAAATCTTCAGAAATGCCACTTTCTTTCAGAATTTTAAGCATTCTATCATGCTCGCTTTTGACGCCATCTTGGAAGCCTTTTTCGTAGTCTTTTGACTTTTTAGATCCATATTGAGGCGGCTCGGATTCGGATAAAACGCCGGAGGAGAAGGTCTGCATGGCGTAATTACATCCTATAGCATGAATATGGTCCAAAATCTCATTCTCACGGGTTTCCGATGGCTTTTTCCATCCTCTTATATAGTTTCTAAGTAAGGTAGGATTTAAGCCCATAGATTTAGCGAACTCTCCTACATTAATCTCCTTATGAGTCAGGAAAAACTCCTGAAGAGGAGACGGGATAGCCTCCTCATAGGTAAAACTCTCAAAGCTAATATCCTCATCTAAATCTCTCCAATGTATTCCCGTAAGCCCAAATTCATATTTATTCCTCTCCTCATCCGTCGCCGCTCTGAGCCTATCGTACCATAACAACGACTGCTTATACACCTGCGAGTCATCGCCAAGACCATAAATATAATCCCCCTCAAACCATATTTTTTCTATTCTTTTCATTTTCTCAGAAAATAATTGTTCCAACTTTTCAATATCAAATCAGCATTATCTGCTATCACTTTTTCTATTTTCTTAAGGTCAGAAGCCTTTATATTAAAATCCTCTTTTAATATAAATTCAGTTCCATTCCACTCATACTTTGCAAACCCACCCTTACCTTCCACATGAATATGAGGAGGCTCATGTTCATGAGAGTAGAAGAAAAATATAAATCCAAACAATCGAAGTATCGTCGGCATATGTCATCCTTTTTACAAATATAGGTATTATTTTCGATACCTGCAAATATATTTGTCTTATGTCATTTCATTTGTGAGATTGCCGGTCGGAGCCGGCACTGACAAAATTTTCCCAGTCATGCCCGACCTGATCGGGCATCTCATGGCGGCTGCGCAAACACCCAAAAAGTTGGAAAAATTGCAAAAATTTCCAACATTTCTTGTTGCTTTAGTGGTTAAATCTTATCTTTGCACTCAAAAGTAATACACTATGGTGCAAGACAGGTCGTTAAGAGACATTATAAGCAGCCTTCCTGAAGGCTCCATCATTTTCCGAACTGATTACCCACAATATCATTCGGAATTCGTTGGCAATATATTGTCTGCCATGGTAGAGGAAAATACTCTGATAAAGTTAGCGCAGGGCATATATCTAAAGCCTAAAATGAGTCGATTCGGGGCGGTAAGTCCATCTATATACCAAGTGGCAGAGAGCATTGCAAGGCGAGATGATGCTGATATTCTTCCTACAGGTGAGACGGCCTTGAATGAATTGGGACTTTCCACACAAGTGCCAGTAAATTATACATTCTTGACGACCGGAAGCGCCAGAAACATCAAATTAGACAATCGCAACATCGTTTTCAAACGTAGCGTACCCCGTAATTTTGCCTATAAAACAAAGTTAATGGCCTATATCGTGCAAGCTCTTCGCGCTCTAGGCGAAAAGAATGTGGACGATTCCATATTGAGCCAATTGGCCGCACTCATAGACAAAGAGCCCGACCGCGCAGCTATAACCGAAGATTTAAAGCATACTCCTGTATGGATGCGCAAAATATTAAAACCACTAATATATAATACTAATGGAAAAACTTTGGATAAATAATAGTCCTAACGATAGGATTTTCATGCTTGATGAAGCAGACAAAACGCATCCTGGTATTGGACAGCAAGTAATAGAAAAGGACTGGTGGGTTGCTGTTACCCTAAAGGCATTGTTTCAAACGGAATGCAAAGATGCACTGATATTTAAAGGTGGTACCAGCTTAAGTAAAGGTTGGGGATTAATAGAAAGATTTTCCGAGGATATCGACCTTGCTATCAGTCATCATTTCTTTGGCATAGAAAAAACGACCAAAAGCCAAAGAGATAAATTGAGAAAGAAGGCGAGAGCATATATCCTGGAAACGCTTTCTGCTCAACTGGATGAAAAATTAAAAAAGATGGGTGTATCAGGTTTTACCATTGAGCCATTAACCCATTTTAAGAACAAAAACGGAGAAATAGTTCCCTATGATAGTGACAAGGATCCTTCTGTTCTCCTATTGCATTATGATAGTCTTCTTCCCAAAAGGATTGACTATGTTGAGCCGAGTGTAAAGATAGAGATAAGCTGCTTGTCAATGGACGAACCTGTTGAGGACAGGGAAATTACATCCTTGATTAGTGACAACTATCCTGAAGATGATGCTGATTCTGCTTGTAAGATCAGAACTGTTGTTCCAACAAGAACATTCTTGGAAAAAATATTCTTGTTGGCTGAGGAGTTCCAAAAGGACCGTCCTCGCAGCTTAAGAATGTCTAGACATCTGTATGATATTGAGCGTATAATGGATACCGACTTCGGGAAAGCGGCCCTGAATGATACCGAACTCTATAAGGCTATCGTGAATCATAGGAGAGCATACTACGCTTTGAAGTATGTGAATTACGACTTACTCTCTCCCGATGTGATAAACATTATCCCTCCAAGCAATGTCATCGATGATTGGCATAGCGATTATGAAAATATGCAGAAGTCTTTCATTTATGGCGCATCTAAGCCATTTGATGAACTCATAAATCGTATCTCTAAACTTCAAAATAGTTTGCACTTGCAGGCTCGAATTTGACGGAAATTGGCCAAAATAGAGACTTTTTTATTATTCACTTTTTTTGTCGATATTTGCAATAGCGAAAATTTGTGCGAGTTATGGATAAGATTACAGAGCAAGATAAGGAATTTATGCGTGAGGCGATTCGCCTTGCAGATGAAAGCGTAAAAAATGGCGGCGGCCCCTTTGGTGCCGTGATTGTAAAGGAGGGAAAAATTATAGCGGGGTCATCCAACTCTGTCACCTTAACCAACGATCCTACAGCCCATGCCGAGGTTAATACCATCCGCAAGGCTTGCTCCGAATTGGGAACTTACGATTTGGAAGGTTCTGTAATTTATACCTCATGCGAGCCATGCCCGATGTGCCTCGGAGCCATCTACTGGGCACATATCAGCAAGATTTACTATGCCAATGACCGCAAGGATGCCGGTGCTATCGGTTTCGATGACGACTTTATCTATCAAGAAATGAGCAAGGACATGAAAGATAGGTCTACTCCTATCATCCAGCTGATTCGCGACGAAGCCCTGCACACCTTCAAGGCCTGGGAAGAAAAAGCCGACAAAACGGAGTATTAGAAATCGAACCCCTACCCGAGTGCGATAATCTTTCTCTCGTTTTCTTCCAATAAGCGTGAGCACGCTTTTCTGGTATCTTACAGAGGAATTCGACCATACGGTCGTTAATGAATGAGATCTAGATAAACAATTTATCCCAGATCTCCTGTATCCTCATAGCTATGTTATATGCCAGAACAGGAGGTACCGCATTGCCTATGATTTTATAAGCTCCACTGGAACTAACACCGGCTTGATTTAATCTTCTCGATATGACAAACTGATAATCCGGAGGGAATGACTGAATTAAGGCGCATTCTCTTGGGGTTAACCTTCTTTCTTTTAGACCAGCTTCAAGTTCTTCAGTATGGTTGCCACCATGTTCTTTTGACAACCTCCTGAATTCGATATTTCCATGGTGCTCCGACCTAATAGTTGGTCCGAGACTATCTAATTTGACCTCCGCCTGTCCCTGAAGATCTTTTCCCAAATACTTTGCTTTAGAATAAACTTGTTGTGAAGCATCCCTTGATTCTTCGGGTTCTTTTAGATCTTGGAATACTATGGATGTAGGAACGAATGGCTTAAGTTCCTTTCCCTGAATCGTGAAAGAGTGAGTCGGCTTGGGGTATGGATTCAAATAGTCAGGGATATTATTAGACTCGAAAAATTGCCTTATCTCAGGCTTTATCGCATCCTTTCTTAATCCGATGAAAAAAACTCTTTCTCTTGTCTCAGGAACTCCGTAATTTCCCGCATGAAGGACTTGAGGGGTTAAGACATAATATCCGTTTCCTCCGGCGCTTGCGAAATCTCGCTGTATAATATCTTTGACATTGCCCAGATTAACCAAACCTTTTACATTTTCGGCTATAAAAACTTTGGGCTTAGTTATTTCTATCACTTCCTTCATCCAGAAGTATAATTTACCTCTAGTCTCTTCTGTCGGCTCATCTACGGATTTCTTCTTCCCGAGATGGTTAACTCCCGAGTCAAACCCTTTTCTCTTTCCAGCCACACTGAAGTCCTGGCAGGGAAATCCTCCCGTCACGATATCAATATCTTCAGGGAAGACATCGATTCCTGCTTTATGCTGCTTAACTAGTTCCACAATGCTCTCGCTGTTATATACCTCTTCATCCAAATCAAAACGAGACATATAACCTAGCCAAGCCGTCCTCGCTTCCGGTAAAATGTCATTTGCGAATATCGTGTTGAATCGGGTCTTTTTTAAAAGTGCCCAATCTTTATTGAGTTTCTTTTCTATCCATTCCTCGGAACCTATGGATTTAATATTAGCTATAAATCCACCCTCAAAACCTATATCCATGCCACCGCAACCGGAAAAAAGAGACAACAGTCTATGTTCTCCGTCCGGAACTACTCTATTGATTGGAAATCTAAGAGCAAGTTGTTGATCGGAAAGAATATCCGAATGGAACTCTCTCTCTTTAATTTCATATCCGTCAACTAATTTTCCAATCTTGTTCATAGCTCTATAATCTTCTTATATTCTTCCATTTTGCCCGTCAAAATTTCATCCACTTTGAACTTCCACATTACAGGCAAATCCTTCGTGTCGAACTCTTTTAGCCCCCAAATATCTTGTACGTCATCCAGCAAGTCATCGTCTGGATTAATTAAAAGATGCTTTATTCCATCTTTTAAATTCCAATAAGATTTCATGACTTTAGGAGCACCTTCAGGAAATTCAAATTTCCCGATTTTATATTCCTTTCCTCCAGCGGAAAACAAATCTCTGATATTTGAACAAATCAAAGAATGCCTATTACAAAGCCATAAAGCCGCTCTTTTATATCCTCCAACGAAGACTTCAGGGAAGATTATAAATATTCTTTCTTTCAACTCTCTTTTATCCTTCCATGAAAGATCTCCGAAGAAAGACAATGTTGCTTTAGTGCTTTCTTCTCCCATCCACCAAGGCATTTCCAATTTTCCCGATTTATCCGCCTGGGAACGGTAGAAATTGCGAATATTCTGTATTTTTTCCTTCTCGCTTTTTATTCTAAACTCATCATATGTTATTCCTAGCTTATAAAAGAAGGATTGCTCTTTACTTAAATTTGCGTCAATAAGGTATCGGGGAGAATGGGTCACCGCTACGTTAGACAAACAACTCTCATAAGGGCGACACCTGAATTCAATGGGATTTCCACCTAATTTTCCGAAAAGCATATAAATATTGGAGACATCCTTAACTCTAGTACTTTCAACAATGCTACTGCCCGTCGAAGTCCACGAATCTTTTTCTGTAGTTTTTACTTCAACTCCGTAATATCGTTCTGCCACGATATCTGGAAAAGAGTGTCCGGAAATAAGTTCTATATTGTTCGGATTAAACGGAGTGCTGGGCGCAATCTCTTTCATCACATTCACAACTATCTTTTCCAGTTTCTCACCACCATTTTCTTTATATTTAGAGGGGTTGCCGGCTGCAGACTGATTGAGATAGTCTTCAGTCAATTTCATAAAGTCCCCGAATTTCTCATCGGCGGCTTTTATATTTTTATTCCTTATAGTTATAATGTTTCCAGTACTATTTTTCAGCATGACTACATCATTTAATACTTGCTGCTAATATAAGAAAAAACGAGAAATTTTAACTAGCGATTCGGAATATTTATTAATATTGCGAAAACATTCGCAATAAAATATGAGCGATTCAATGACGCCCGCGAAAAGGCATGAATGCATGTCGCATATTCATAGTAAAGACACCGGTCCGGAAATGATTGTGCGTAGGTGGTTGCATGCCAAGGGCTTCAGATATAGAGTAAACGTCAAAGAATTACCCGGCACTCCAGACATTGTTTTAAGAAGATATAACACTATTATCTTCGTGAACGGTTGTTTCTGGCACGGACATCATAATTGCAAGTCTTATGTAATGCCTAAGACTAGGAGAGATTTTTGGAAAAACAAAATTCAAAATAATATTGAAAGAGATTTGTCGGTTAGAGCTCTTCTAGAAGCCAAGGGTTGGAAGGTAATTGTAATCTGGGCATGTGAACTAAAGAAAAGTGAGAAGGAGAACACCATGGAAAGGGTGTCAGATCAAATCAAGGAAAACCGGACTGAATTTCTTGTGGAAAGAGAAATCAGGAAGAGAAAAACAAAACTCTGGGAGGCTTCTCATAAGAGGAAAAACGACGATGAATGAAATCCGTTAAGGTGCCGCTCTAAGGAAAATTCACAGAAATTTAATTTGGTTTCGGTGGCGGAATTTCGTACCTTTGCGGATGTCCGTTTGAAAAGGGCGGATTGAGGAATAATTATGACGTTTATGGTTACATATAGTCCCACTCAGGGGGGGGGTATAACTAGTTGTATATCAGCGAGTTATGTAAGTAACCGCCTTTATTCCGACAACATATTGACTCTTACAAAGGGTGTCACAAGTCCCATAACGGGAATTGTGGCGCCCTTTGGCGTTTCTATTGGGTCCCAAATCATGGAATCTCCATGGAATCAGGACTTTACGACTCCGAACCTTTGTATCACAATTATAAAACCTTTTAATTCACAAAAGTATGATCAAATCAAACAATTTTAGCTCTCAGGAGTCCTATGAGGCTCCCGTTTGCGAGACCATCGACATGATGGTAGAGGTAAATGTAATGAGCCCAGCTACTGAGCCCATTGAAGATGATGATGACGACATCAGCATGTAATCACATTGCATTATGAAAAGATTTTTATTTCCTATCGCGCTCGTGGCTGTAGCAGCTATGAGCTATTCATGCGCAAAGACCGAATCTACTCCCGCTCAGGAAGGTCAGACTCTTACTTTCCGTATTGTACGTGAGGGCGCTGCAGCTGACGATGCATCCAAAGCTCTTATCAGTGAAACTGATGATGGTCGTTATGTTACTTTTGAGAGCGGAGACAAGGCTGGTGTTATCCAGGTAAGTGGCGAAACTGCTACCGGTACTTACGGAACCATCACCCCTGATGGCACCGAAGCTACTACTCAAATTTATGTAAAGAGTAGCCTTGCAGCAGAGACTGTGCTTTACTTCTACTATCCTTATGCTTCAACGCAGACAGCATACTCGGCAGTTCCTCTAAATATCCCTACGTATCAGAGTGCAAACACCGCAGGTTATGACGCTGATGCTATGCCTATGGTTGCTCCCTCCCTTACTCTTGAGGAAGCACTTACAGCAAGCACTGACACAACAATCAAGTACTACAACCTCGGTTCTCTTATCAAGTTCAAGGTTTACTCAACCAACGAGGATTACTTGGCAGAGAGTGTTAAGAGCGTTAAGTTCGCCGCTGCTGACGGTATTGCTGGTGATTTCACCTATAACCTTTCAACTGTTGACGGAAGCACCTTCACAACTCCTACTCTTAGCGAGACTGAGATTGAGACTGCTTTTGATGAGGTTTCTTCTCTTTCTGAGGCTTCCTCTAAGGATAACGCAGTCGTTCTTTACATGGTTCTTGGTGCTGGTTCACATAGTGGTACCTTCACCGTTACCACCGACCAGGCCGTTTATACCTACGAGCTTTCTTCAGCAAAGACCTTCCAGCGTTCAAAGTGTAAGAATGTAAGTTTCGACCTTGCTAATGGTGCTAGAACCGCTCAGAAGCTTGCGGATTACAAGACCGTTACCGAACTTCCTTACACTAATGCTCTTACAAGTGATGACGGTTACTTTAAGGTAGAAGATGTTACCAAGGATTCTAATGTAAGCGATGTTTGGACATTCACTTCTTCCTATGGAGCAAAGGCTACCGCTTATGTAAGCAACACCAATTATGC
>Ga0181612_177369_pt1 | contig 16929 bp, 13 predicted proteins | sample HoacroProtozoa21_FD_119630 | JGI IMG/M metagenome (GOLD analysis project Ga0181612, IMG submission 119630) | Hoatzin crop microbial communities from Cojedes, Venezuel. Combined Assembly of Gp0051906, Gp0051904, Gp0051908
AAAAATAAAAAGATGAATCAAAAATGTTATTATTTGTTCTGACAGCTATAATGATCTTTAAACCTGAAATCTGGGCTACTAAGCCATTCTGGCTTCATAATTTTTGTTAATTTCTACGCAAAAATGAGTTACACGCATGCGCTTGGAGTAACTGGAATTATTCCACCGTGCGGCTGCAGGCAAAGGCAATTTCCAGCAAGTTGGTTCCAACGCCTGACTCTTATTTTTATCTGGTTTGGCGGAGCTGTCCCATCAGCTGGTCGTCCCCACGCAGATCTGTGGGTTTTCCTTGCTTTGGTAGTTCATGGCATGCAGAACCCAGTGAAATTCCCTGGCAGGTTCACAGCTCCTTCGGAGGAGTCAGCTGGGCAAAACCATCTTTCCTGCCAGCCGGGCACTGCCAGCTCTGCACCGAGCTTAATGGCCTTTATAAGATTCAGTAGCTGTCTCCAGAGCTCAGAAGAGAAACACGAGGCTTTCGTTTAACAAAGTCATTTGGTTACTTAGAAATCAATCCCTTGCTAGGATTTGATAACTGCAACAAAATTTCCTGACAAATTTGCCAGAGCTTCTACTTAAATCTGTCTGTAAGCTTGTGCTTAAGCACTTTGTTAACTGCAGACTGAAGCAGAGGAAGACAGCGTCTGTCTGCTCTTCTTCAGGATAATAATCTGAAACGCTTCAGACTGGGTTTGCAGCCCCTTGCATACTTTACCCCGTTCCCTAAATCAGAACTATCCTCTGCAGAAAAAGAGAAACTATGGAAATTTCTCATGCTGGAAACTGTTTCCAAGCCGTATTTTTCTTGAACAAGATTCTAAAGTTGTATATCACCACTAAAGTAAAGTTTAAATGTTTTAGGCTGTAAGGAGTGTAAATGTTGCCAGTGTGCTTAGCACACTACTCCTGGAATGTTGTAGTCTCCAGTTTGTTTACTGCAAGTGTGTTTCATGAAGATTTTGCTTTTGCTTCTTACATATTGGAATCCACGGATTTTCTTTTTTTCTTTTTCTTTTTCTTTTATTTTTTTTTCCCCTTTTGTATTATTAACCATATCTATGTGGGAAAAACTCTTGTATGTTTATAAGCTCTATCTCTTCTTTAAAGTGTCATCATTCTGGTGGGAAAGATGGCTATTTTAAGAATGGGAGATAATATAAAAGCAAAATTTTCTTTCATCAGACTTGTCTCTCTCCCTCAGCCTTCTGGTCCTAGCGCTGCATCTAAATCATCGCTTTCCTCCACATCTTGGAATAACCATGTACAAGACACAACACCTGGATTTTCCTCATGGGCATGCAGAGTTAGCCCAAGACCTGGGATTTAATGATGCACATAGATTTTATGCAGAGGTGGATAAATTTCACCAGAAATAACAGGCAAGAGCAAACCTGGTTATCTGTGCATTCCTCTGTACACCCTTGACTTGCCTCAGTTCAGTAGCTGGAAACACACATGCTTAGATTAACATCTGCCATTCAGTGGTGGGTAAAAACTGTGTAAAATGTGCTAACGGTGTAACAATTTGTTCATTTCCTCATTCAAGCTAAAAAACGCCCGTTCTTTAACGCACTGCTGATGGAAAGGCTGTGTTCCCAGCGAGACATCATATTCCTCAGCCAGCCGTCCTATTCCAACAGCACTGTTTTAGTAGTTTAAGCACAAAACATCAACTTCCTTGGAGAGTCAAAGGTTATCACGGTTGGGCCCTGCCTTCCGAGGAGCAGTTCACCGGTGCTCCCCTCAGCCTCGCCACGAAGAACGAGCTTTGCCTGCAGAGACCAGGACGCCACGAGACGCTAAACCAGCGCCAGCTTGCCCTCAGCGGACAGCAGCTTGATGTGGTGCTGCTGCTGGAGGGCTGGTCACACCTCCTTGAAAGCATGGTGCATAATAACGTTGTTTTTTCTGAAATTATGAACTATTAAACCTGCGTGACATATAGATGAGAGAAGCAGTGTTCACAGGCCCACTGTAATTTATGAACATGTGGTGCACAGATGTTCCATGTGATTTTTCTTCTCCTTACTTTTGAAAATTTGGATTACATTTTCTCTCCTTCTCTCTCGTGTTCAAACTCTGTACTTGATGCTTTATTAGATGTCTCAGCAGGGTAAATGGATGATTAATAATTGTCGATGACAGAAATTTGGTTTCCATAAGCTGTGGAGTGAAAGATAAATACGATGGGAATGGTCCTACCTATGTATGTGTGCTTATGACAACTAAGCCTCTCTAAGACTGTCTGTATTAGAGTCATGATTTATGGGGATGTCACTACTGTCCCTAGATATGAAAAACCTCTTGCAATTTCTCTTATTGTAATCATCACTTTTTCTTCAGATGGGGGGGACAGGGAGGGGATGAAAACACCCCAAAAAAAAGAAAAGAGAAAGAAGGAAAGAAAGAAAAAGTTCACTTTTTCGGGGTCAGGAAATCATCTGTAAAACCCCCTATTCCTGATAGCAGGACCGTTAGATCTTTCTTCAGAGTAAGACACACTCTGTGCTGCCATCTCTCAACTAACCCATGAGAACAAACCATCAAAACGAGACCATGCCGTGGGTGTGCTAGGGCTGAACTACCCGGTCACTCCATTACCCACTTCACTGTTGTGTCGCAAGGAAAATAAAAAAGACGATTCTGAATCCCTCATGAGCAGAGATGAACCATGCAGTCCTGATCTGAAGAGCTATATTACCAAGGTAAGGTTGTGCTTTGTAATAAGAAGCGGCTTGCCACAGCTGGTTAAATGCGATTTCCAGTCCTTTAAATTCAAGGAAGACGTTTTAATGCATTAGGTAGGTCAATTGACAGGAATAACTCATAGCAGTTGGCAAGCTAAAAGCCCTCCCTCATTTTGAAGTCTATCATATTCCAAAATACAAAACCCTCATTTGCAGAAATACATCAGTCCTGTTTCTTCAGGTCATATCTGTTGGATAAACAGCAAAAAGCCCTAAATATTTTCTGAGTAGTTCTTGTTAATTTCTTTAGGTCTTCTAAAAAATTACGTAAGTGTTGCCATTGTGATATCAGTTTGATACAAATTTCAATACTGATAACTGCAGAACCCCAAACAGAACTGGAAATCCTATAAGCAAAAGAGTATACCAGACAGGAACAGAGATGAAGGAGAAGAATAGTTGAAACATAACCAAGGTGAGTCAGCTATAACTGTTCAAAAAAGGAAATTTGTCTTACAAATATGTAACAACTTATTTCATAACTATAGTAGTACTACATGTGCTAAACAAATTACAGTCTCTTACTCATTATTCTATAATAAAGGTCCCTTCTGATACGTAAGCAACTACTGATAGTACTCTTTTCACTCAAAACTTTTGTTCTGCAACAAAATATTCTGGAAACTTTCATTTCTCCTGAAGTTAAATAGTTTAAAAACTACTACAAATTTCTCAGACCCTTACTGTTACAGTGTCATCCCCCTTTGGGTCTGTAGGAGGACAGAAGCTCTCTGTTTTTTTGCATCTTTTTTCTCATCTCCATGAAATTTCCATGAATTAAATTTGCATGTAGAAGGAAAACAACTCCTTCACACATCTGGTAATTAGTCTGGGAAATGTATTGATGCAAGAAACGATCTGCTTAACAACTGCAGTTGAACTATATTGCTATAAATTATTCTTCCTAATTAGTAATTATGCCTATGGATAGAAAGCTCATCTGATTTTTGTTTCAAAAGAGTACGCAGCCTGATGATGGGTTTTTAAAAAAGGACAGAAGATCCACTTTCTGTTTGCGAAGGAAATGTCTATCATGTTAAGGTTTGGCCCCTCCACTTTGCTCAAGCCCGCATACACCTGAAAACCTAAAGCGCAACTGACTGAGAGTGCGGTCAGTTCGAAGAGACAGGAGGGGACGGCACGCTGTGAGAGGCTCAGGCACTATGCACCCACGCACTGGCCTCCTCCTTCTCCGAGACTTCAGAAAAAATAGCAAGTTTATATTCTCCTGTCTGCCACTTTGATCTGAGCCGATGGCAAAGCGTTCCTCCACAACAATATGAATTACCAAAATCAATAGAAAATTCCCTTTAATTTTAATAGGGTTTAGGACAACTTATTTTAAACGTTACTAAACTAGCTTTGATTCCGATTGCAGTTTAACTGTGGACAGAAGGGGTGGAAAACTTAAAAATAGGGAACCTGTGCCAAATGTTCCTATGAACCATCAGAACTGGTTTTGTTATGAAAGCCCACTCCACCGTGCCGAAGCGAAACAACAGCTCTTAATTGTCTGAGCAGACAGAGGAGCATGAGGTGCAGCTCCACTCACACGGCAGTTCCGTGCCTGGCAGGAGGCATTTCAGGGACCCTCAGAACTGCTGCTGCCTGGTAGAAACTCTGAGGAAAACCAGCAGGAAAATCTTCTAGGCTAAAAACACAATACAAAGCTCTTTCAACCCGGTCGGACTCGCTGCTGAGGGCTCGGAGAAGCGCCGGTGCCCGGGCAGTGTGTTGCCCTGGTGCTGCTCGGGCGGCAGGGAGGCTCCGGGCTCTGTCTGCCGGCCATGGCAGCTCCTCGCAGCCTCTCCCGATGATGGTGAACTCCTCCTCACGTGAGGATATGTGATCGTCACTGTCGCGATAGCAGTTTTGAACCAGGGTCTCCAACCAGCGGTAGTTTCAGCTATGCAGGCGATTTTCTTCAGCTCTGCCTACAGCAGACCGTCCTTCATCTCTGCCCTCTCCTCGGCACAAAGAGGCACTGACTGAGGATTACACAGGGCATTACAACAAGCTCTATCAGGAAAAAAAGATTCTTTTTTCCTCAATAAGCAGCTTAATAATAAATACTAATTAATAAGCAGTGATCCATAAAGAGAGCAATGAATTAATCCAAATATTTCTCATCATCTCACAGCTCCCACCAATAATATAAAAGAAACAAAAAATAGATACAATTAGAAGCAAAGATGTAAGGGAAGAGTAGTTAGCAATATTGGGGTTGCTCGTCTTCCTTTCGGAGCCTGGCGTGCAGCGCTGGCTGCAGAGAGAAGGCCTTTCTAGCTGGAGCGCTCGCAGTGACGCAGAATAACTTGTGTCCTTACAGTCAGCATCGTGAACTGAGACGTGCAGAAGGATCTGAAGTAGTGTCACATTCAGGTACAAATTTCACTCACAGCTTCTGTTTTGGGTCACCTCCAGAATTCTCAGGTTAGTAGCAAACCATGAGGCGTGAAAGAAAGGAGAGCATGCATTTTGTAACGGCTACGAAGAAACTGAGCGCTTACTCCCTTACATTGAAGGATTTATGCATAAATTTCAAATATTCTTGCTTTGTCTGTTAAATTTCAAATATGCTGCCCTGTGCTCATGAGAGGGAAAAAGGGGACAAGCTTTCTCCTTCCCCCTGTTGATCTGAGCTGGGCGCAAAAATGAGGCTCTAAAAGGACTAACTGCTTCCAGCTGGATCCTACACAGCCTACGAAGGACTAGTTCCTCTTAGGCAGACGAGAGGAATGTAAAATCTTATGTCATGACAGTGACAAGCACTCAAAGCCCCTACCGCTGGGAAAAGTTGTGGAGGGCAATACAAGAGCATGTAACAGAGAACAGAGGAATTCTCTTACGGGGAAAAAAATAATCCACATGAGAGATTGTAATAACTAGATGTACAGAGGAGTGGACTTCATCAGCAAGGCATAGAGAATCGTGTCCCATGAGTTATTAAAAAGTGGACTGGACAAAGTAATGCAAAATACGCTGTATTGAACAATCTTTCATTAGGAGCAGGAAGGACACAGTGAACTATCAAGTCATTTTTCTTATTATGGATGTCTTTTATTGCTTTTGAAAATAACCTGGCTTGCCAGACAGACCCTGCTGCGGGACAGAAGAGCCTCACATTTATAACAATAGTCCACAAAGAATGAGTCAATGGGGAACCCTTCCTAAAATGCATCTCTGACAACACTTTGCAGGTTGAAACGTGTTGCTTTTTATTTTATCTTTCATAAGCAAGTACAAATCCAAATTGTAACTTTTAATGGCAGGCACATTGGGCATAACTGAAACGGTTTCTTGTAAGTATGTGAACGTACTGAAACAAATGATCTAAGGCAGACTCACCAAGTGAACAACAAAAATGAAAATCAGTATAATCCTGAGTTAAACTGGTGTGTGCTCTTGCAATATACACCTACCGGGACTTAGTTTAAAAGTGTTTTAAAATATTTCTTTCTCTAATATTTATTTAAATGGAGACTTTCCCAGCTGTTGATGGCAGATATCATATGCTTGTTGTAATAACAACAATGGCAAATTTTCTGTTCCTGTGGAATGTCTCCTTTTAGCTGTTTGCAAAGAAACACCATATTGTAAAGCTGAACTGGAAGCCTGTCAGTGACATGAAAATATGGAAGAAATTTAATTGTTTCCATAATTCCTTATTTGAGTTAAATAAATCTAGTCTAAGCTGCAGCTGTTTTAAAGTTAAACAGTTTGTGGTTCTCTTGATAGTAAATCTTATTAAATGTGAACTGATAGGGTTTGTGCAAACATACAAGATACAAAATAGTAGGATCTTTTAATTTAACTATGATAACAGCTTCCAAATATCATCTGTAAATATTTAAGCAGGGACAAAAGGTACTGTCTTTTAGAGATCTAGATACAGCATTTCATTAAAAACAAAACCAATAACCTAGTACATTGAATTATAATATAATGCTGGCAATGACTGCTACTCCATCCAATATTTTCTTGCAATATCTGTTACTCTCTCCCTGTGATTGCCCTGAATTTCTCCTCCTATTTTATCAAAACCAGGCCTGAATCAGTTTGGTTTATTTCTTTCTTCAGACCACGGAAGAAAAGGTAGTATAATTCCCACTAAATCTTGGAGTACATTTTCTTTTGTACTAGCAAGTATTTTCTTTTTCTAAAAATACAACACTTACCCATCATTAAAGCTTGTTGTAAAATAGAAACCGAACTGGCAAGGCTGAGTAAAACCACACACCCAAACCAATTCCTTTACATCTGCTTTTATTTCTTGGACTTCTTCAGCCTTGCTCAGATTTCGGCTCCCTGTACCAAGTAAGTAAGAACTTTGCAAGGGATAAAACCATCAACCTGCAGGAACAGGCAGAGCTGATCGGGAAGGCTCCGAAGGTGCTGTCTGAGAGGTCAACACGGACATGATGAGTGAGCGGTCACGCACGGCATCCTAGCACAACGCGTACATGGAGCCACCATGCAAAGACAGCTACAGAGTACTAATTACAGATAGCTTCCTTTCCCAGTTGCTATTTGACTAGTATTGCTAACTCATAGCTAGTCCATTACTAAGAGGGTCACAGTATCACAGTGAGATGAAGCGTGTTACAGACAACATTTTGACGAAATTTTCTGATACGCCCAAGGAAAGAGGTGCCTTTAGAGAGGAGGTAAAACGGAACAAAAGTATGACCCAATAGCCTGAACCCATCAGAAGGAGGTGTACCCACTTCAGAGCAGACTGTGGCTGGCCTTTGTACGTATGGCTGGCTGGAGAAAGGCAGCTGCACGATAGCTCCGAGTTTGTCAGAAGCACAGCAGTCCCATGACACCGGACACGAGAAGAGGGGTGACCATGCCTGGCACACGGCGCAGTTTAGCCCACGAAGCAGTGGGAAGATTTAGACCCGAGACAGAATTCCTGCTTAAACCAGTAATGCAGGTATCATCACACTCGCCATATCTGGACATAAAACCATTATCCGTCTCACAAAAAAACAGAAAATGATTTTTCAGAGCAACTGCATTTCAGATATTGACTTTAGAGTCTCACTTTTCTGCTTTCTTCTCCTCTAGTCAATTAAACAAAGAGATCTAGAAGAACCAAGGAGAGAAATATGAGCAGTTAAAAGAGAAAAGTGCTGTCATGATTGTACAGTAGGTTGATGGCATTTACAAAATTCCATGTATTCAGACTCAATATTTTCCATATGAAGACCATCACTTAATATTAATGCTGAAGCCGTATGGAGGATAGGGCCCCTCTTCCAAGAAATAATTTGCAGATATAAGGACAAGTACAATCCCTGCCCTGAGGAGCTTGGAAATAATATCCTGCTGGTATAAGCTGAAATAGAAAGGTGTTTATTTTTACTACAATAAGTGCTTAACATGCAATAACTAAACCAAAACTATTATTTCAAAAGGATTTACAATAATATTATAATTATCTCGATGTTTATGGAATTGAAAAGGCAGGAACTTTTAGCTACTAATAACAACAGCCTCAAATACTTTTATTTTTTCTTTGGAAAATCCAGAGACTGGTACAATGATCTGAACTTGTAAAAAAGAAAGCAGTTGGACAGATGAGCTTTTCCATTACAGGATTTGGCCTAGAGGAGTGTAAACAAACCAGCGCTCTCTTCAGGGCAATTTACACCTATCGGCCTCCAGAAATTTATATTGTTGAGGAACTTTGGGAGTTTTACTACGCCAGGCCAGAAAACATTGCAAGTCATTTACAAGACCAGCAAAGAAAGAGTAACCACACAAAGAGAGTATATAATGCTTTATTCAGGTTATGTAGGAATACAGAATATAAAAAGTCACAAGGAAAAAGGGTAAGACCCAGGAAATAAAAGTGTTGTGGCAACTCACATACTCTTTTCAGATAATTCTTATCAACGTGAATGCTAAGAAGCACCCATCCTTCGTTGTCAGTCAACTTAGGCTACTTCTGGCTCCCGAGAATGTTATCACATTGTCATCTCATTTGCAGAGTATCTGTGATATTCAGAGAATATTAGTGAATGAGGACCTGCGGGTTCCTTGTTGAGTTACTACCCCGTCTATAACACAGACCCCTATGAACAGAGCGCATCAGAGATTCAACACAAGTGTACATACGTGAAAAAAAAAAAAAAATGCACGCCGTTTGGACAATGCTGCAATACAGGATAGCTAGTGTGGGACGAGTATGAAGCGGAGGCAGGACCGGCCCCACGCGTGCCGCACACCGAGCTGCTGGGCTCCCCAGACGCCATCCCCAGGCTCCATCTTCTCCTTGCTGCGCTCCTCTGCTGCCGCAAGCAGTGCCGGAGCCTCACGTGCACGGGATCGGCTTCACAGGATCACCCATCCCGCCAAGGAGCTCTGGCACGGACAGCACAGCAAAGCTAAAAGAAAAAGAGGAAAAGATCCAGAAGAGAAAGGAGTACAGAAAGGAGAGGAAATCATGGCTTTAATCTACACCACATGTACAACAAGGCTGAGCTACAGGCTCTAGGGAGTCATAACTCTGAATGTCCTGACTTTTGTGTGTTTAAAATCTCAACTGTAGCATTACAGCATGGGGGTTTATTTTTGCATTTAATTTAATATCTCTCTTTGGGGAAAAAGAAAGTATGCTCTACCATGCAGTCAAAGAGACCACATGACGGACAGTCAAATAAATATCATCCACACATTCATTTGCATGATTAAGCCATCAGACATGGAATGGAGTGCATTTATTTGAATAACCTCCAAGGTATTTTGGGGCACATAAATAAAACGGCGACAGCAAGCCATAGCCCTTAATTTTCTCACTGTTTAAAATAGTGCAATTCTAGAGTAACTCCTCTGAAACAAATGTAAAATCAATGTAAGAACAAATTGATACACATCTGAAAACCTCTCCGCTTTCCACATCCTCACCCTGCACAAAAAAGCCGCTGATCCTAATTCTTGGTGAAGGCAACACACATTACAAGTACGTGCCTAGACAAAGTTCAGTGCCTCAGTGGCTAACCAGGTATCTAAGACAAGATGGTATGGTGTCCACACACGCTTGCTCTGTAAGGAGATCAGGAAACTAAAACAATTTCCAAAGAGCTAAAGAAGAAATGTGAGCAAGTGAGTCTACTGTTCCCACAACTCCAAGATGTTCTCTTTTTGAAAAGCATATAATGTCTGCATTGTGTGCTGTAGCTTCTACATCTACAGGAGACCAAGAGGACAGAACTGGTAGAGCAGAACACACGATGTGGAAGACCTGACATCCACAGTACACACATTTTAAGTTTTTTTGGTTTTTTTTTTTTTTGCTTTTATCTTGATTTTTTTTTAGAGAATTCTGGACTAACTCTAGAGTGGTCTCATAGACTAAAAGCCCTATTGTGGCTGGAGTGCATTAGGTGTCCTCTGGGAGTCTATACTCCATTTTAGTTTCGTCCAAAGGAATCTAGCCTATATACTCCAAAACTACCCCACAACGAGAAGCAAAGCACAGTCAGTAGGGACAACTGGGAGTTTTGTTTCAAAAGTGCACTCCTAAGTTGCACTAAAATGTTAACATAGGCACACAGTGTGAAGGAGAGGAAAGATAACTTAAGATGATGAACTATGCCTTCTACATTTTTCTCAAAGTAAAAGAATAAATCTTAGAAAAAGCACCCAGTTCTCACTTCTCCCATGGTATGGACAGAATAATGCACCTGCAGCTGGGAAAGCTTCAAGACATAATGGTGGAAATGCTTCCAAGGAAGCACAGATGAATTTGGACATTACTTATAGTCCTTTATGACTCAGACCCTGGTGTGATGCTTAGTCATGAGTCCTGTGCTTAGGGAGTGATGACAGAAAACGTTTTAATATCCAGAAGCATTCAAATACCAAATGGATCTTATTTTTACCATCTGAAACAATAGTTTAATTCAACAATGGTGATAAAAATGAACTGGGTTTTGTTTTCAATCAATAGTAAAGGCAATTCAGTACAATACTACAAAAGTGGAAAAAGTGTGAAAATGACCCAAAGTGATGACTATAAGCAAAGAGATGTTATAAAATGGTTATATAAAGCTAAGGAAAATGTTCTTCAACTTTCCTCTGCTGCCTTAAGCCATGCATGGTTTTCCTTAAGGGTAGGCTCATGATCAAGACCATGAAAACAGCAAAGGTGGTAAGTTCCAGACCTGGTGAAATCTGGGGATTTATAGTGGAAGCACTAAGCACTCCAGAAAACTGCCCCAGGAGCTGGGTATTCTCCTTCATATCGTGCAATACCCCAGTATGACATCATCTCTTCCAGCAGATGAACTGCATCACCTGGGGACCTGAGCGGACATGTCTACACTGCGCTTAGCTCCTTGACAAGCTCCCAGGCAGCGTTGACCCAGCTGCCTTACTCTCCCGCTTTCCGCTGGAGAAGATCAGCTAGCTCCCTTCAAATCAAAACCCAACAGCAGCTCTGTGGATAGTTCACTAACAACTGCTCCCGAAAGACAGCACGGGCTAGCCTGCACTCTGCCTGGGTCCTGCTTAGCGCAGTCCTCCAACACGATTGCAAATAACCACACCTTCCTCCCTGTCATACCCCAGAGCCTGCAGCACATGCCTTAACATTCATATAATGAAATCACCGCTCTAGTAGACTGAAGTACAATCCACACATTAAACTTTGATTGGAAAAACACATAAAAAATATCAACTTGTAGGGCCACCATGTGAGGCTTAGAAAAGTCAAATACTACGGGTGTGACCAGCCTGTCTCAGAGTACAGTAGTCCTGAAAAACATGGATGTGACCATCCTGCACCAGATGGTCTATGGGACAGGCGTCACGGTCTACAGCAGACACATTTAACAGCATCAGTGTACTAGCAGCACCTTAGTTTCTTTACAGGAAACTCCTGGGTACCTGAGAAGTTATCTGAGGAGACCTGGATGGATTAAGCCCCTTCTTGGATCTGTAATCTCGGTGGAGGAAAGTGAAAGGTATTTGATGGTTATGTCACCATGCGCAGCAGTGCGAAGGAGAGACAGCGGAGGCACTTCCAGAAAAGTTAGCACAGTTTCCTAGAGAAGCAATAGATGATTGACAATGGATCACTTTTGTAGCCCTTTGAACCTCAGCTACTACAGAGAGCAACTCCTATACAGAGGTCTCCTATGGAGAGGAACATCAGTCATACATGTGCCAAAGTCTAGCAAGCTAAGGTACACAGCAGGACAGTGATTCTGGTGCCAGGTAGCTATAAATTGTCATCTCTGGCACCAGGATACCAGCCTGGAAGCCTGTGAATAGAGGGTAAGGAATAGCGAGGGCACCAGCCTGGAGGTCTGTGAATACGGGGTGAGGAATACTGCTTTCCCATGACAGGTGGGAAGCGTGCACCCATCAGGATCACTGGCACCTTTTGGGTGACAATATGTTAGATGTTTCTACTCTGACAGAACAAATAGTTTAATAAATATATTTATTCAAATATTTATGTCTGCACTCCCACTGAGGACTAACTGAGATTAAGACCATTATCATTAACAATAAAAGTTTAATCCTGAAATGAGTGGGACTTTTGCCTCAGTAAGGATGGACTCCAAGCTACACTACCATGCACTTTCTCAGATAAAAACAGGAGCTGCTGTGAAAATAAGAGCATGCTTTGGCAAGAAATGAAATTAAGCCACATTAAAGGTCCCTTCCAACCCAAAGCATTCTATGATTCTAATAGGTATTACCATAATAACAAACCTTAAGAACTCTATCGCATTACCAGGATGGATTTCATTAGCTCCCTCTGCAACAAATTGTATCAATCATCCAATAAAAGTTTTAATGATCAATCTAAAATGAAGGTGAACCAAGTAATAACTTCTCCAGATTCCTCATAACTACTCACAGAATATGATCGGCTAGTTACCCCTGAACTCTAAGCTTAACATATAGGTTGTTACTTTGAAAGCATCTGAAATTCAGTAGACATCTGTTCCAGTGCAGTTTTGAAAACCCCATTGCAACTACCCCCTGAAGAAGCAAAAATTCAGCTGCCGAGAAGAAAAGTCAACTGAGGGCCAAATGCAAAGAGAACAAGAAAAACCTTTTTTTGCAAACACTTTAAAAACCAACACTGTTGTTCACTAGAAAATTAAGGCTTTACCTAGCCAGTACTTACATTTGTTTCACTTCACGAGTGTGAACTTGCAATCAGTTCAGCAGATTCCCGGTGGCAAGCTGCGACTGAGCTTTTCTCAGCAGGGCACTCACTTGAGTCTCTCCCCTTTAGTATCAATTTTCATGACATGTGCAAGACCTTAATAGTTCTGAGACCTCTAATCCTCAGTCAAATTTGGTTGAAATTGGCTGCCAGGTTCAGAAATTACTAGAGGACTGTTAGACAAGCAGATAGATAGATGAAGGAACAGAAGAGCAGTATAATCAAGTAATTTGTCTTTCCTTATAAAAACAGTTTAAAAAAAAAGGGACTCATTGAAAGTAGGCCATGAATCAAGGAAAAAGTTCCTACTGATGTTCCTGTTTGATTATCAAGAGTCTTCCAAAGAAGGTGGTGGAAATGTCATCCCTTGAGAGCTTTCAAATGTCACTTCACAAAACATCTGTGTATATATGATAAAAAATTACCCTGTAGTCAAAGCATTTTTATAGTGAATAATTTAAGTATTTTCAATAGAATCGGTAGACTATATACAGAGATGGCTCCTTGTCCTATATCTCTTCATGTGAGCAAATATATATGCACACATATATAGAGAAGTTTGCATATATAGAGAAGTTTATAAAGGTATGAAACAGTTTCTAAATTAAAATCTTCAGTAAGTCTTTTTAAGATATGAAAAAAATGTCACTATATCATAACAGAAAGCCAGAAGGCTTAAAAAGGACACTATGGGTGTTAGACCAAAAATTTGTCCCTGTTAAGCTGTATCTTAAATGACCATTTCAAATAAGTGCAATGAAAATGATCAGTTTTACTTAACCTTCGTATCTGAATGACTCCTTCTCAAAGTCAACCTGAATCTCTGGTTATATGTCCTCTGTCATTAATCATTCCGAGGAAAAACAATCTTAACTATCTTCTCAAAGCACATATGGACAGCTTTATTGAAAAGAGTGCACCCTGGCAGTCAGTAAAAATCTCTTTACTTGTACAGCTATCTGCCAGCATTCACGGTGTGTACATTTAAGAAAAAGAATACCCTTTACTCAGTCTGTCAATGTAAAACAAACTAATTTCCTTATAAAGAACCCAGTTCAAATTAGTTTCTCCTCAGTGTCTTTATTGTTAAACATCATCCTTGCAAAAATTCCCCATCTAACATTTGGAGTTGTGTTCCATTTTATTGCACAGACCTAACTACCGCAGTCTTCAACTGCCCTGAGCTCCACAGCGTGCATGGACATATGGTAATGAGATTTGGTCATGTAAATGCAATGTTCATTATAGGGTCATTGGCTGGGAGGAGGTGTTAAGATTCTGGGAACACAAAAGCTAAAAGTATGATCATATGGCTTATTGCAAAAAGACTCAGAAACATTCACTGGTATGTATACCCACAAAGCCAAAATGCATACAGGTTATATTAAACAAATATTACCTGTCTTTTAAAAAAAAGGCAAAAAACTCAAATGCCATATTCATACATCAGTTCTGATTTTCATTAAGTTTTACTTCTATATTCAGCTTTTTATCAACAGCAAGTGCAAAGAGATAAAGCAGGGAATAATATGGCACACACAAAAGGAAATCCCAGCTGACGGCTCACTGGTAAGCAAGAGAGAACATTTGCACTTTTAGGAAATTGTCAGATGGCTATACAATGCTGTGGCGTTTCTATATGCCCATCTTAGTAGTAGCTACAGGTAGGAGAGGTACTGCTTTCCTTAAATTAATGGAGTAGCTGAAAGATCAAGTCTAAAAGTCTAAAATTGCTCTTGAATTCTTATGTAAGTTAGAAGATAAAAGGGTTCATCTTTTGAAATGTGAACATCCAGTCAAGGTCCTACAGAAGCCAATCAATGGGCACTGCATGTTTTCAGCATCTTTAAAAAGAATCGGCAACTTTTAATTATAAGCCAAGTATAGGCCCACAAGGCCAAAGTCTAATCCTGCTCAAGTCAATGGTAACCTCCTGCCTTCAAACCTTCCCATCGATTGCAGCATGGTCAAGATTTCACACGCAGATTTTAAAGAGGCTTCACAAGTTACTGGACGCATATCCTTCTCAGTTGAGCTAGCTCTTGACTCCTAAAGTTGGTTCGATTTCAAAGCCTGACAAACAGCTGCATGAAAACACAGAACTGTCACCGAGAAGAGGATGGAGGAGCTCTACCCGAGCAACTCCATCCCCCCGCACAAGCATACTTCTCCCATGGCTGCCAGCGTGGGCCAGGTGCCAGGGCCAACGTGCTTTTGTACAGACTACAAGCAATTTCCTTCTCTCCTGGCAGCACCTCGTAAGAGCTAGCAACTGATGAGTGGATGACAGAAGGAATCCTGCTTGTGAACCATGCCAGACTTCTGACAGCAGTGTTTAACTACCCACGTAGAGGAAAGTTTAGGGGATGCGGAGACTTAGTTGCAGCACATTGCAATGAATCTTCCCATCCATGTTGCCTACAGGACCATTAAAAAGAATTTATTTTCAGTGCAGCTGATGAAAATTCACCAGAGTTTCCAGTTTTGCTACGTACGTTTGGCAAACTGTTTTATGGGACTTGCAGCCTAAAACTCCAAAGAAATGCTTGGTTTTGCCAACTTCTCTCCTAGGGACAATTCACGGCATCATCACAGATTTTTCTCCTTCCGATCACAGTCCTGCACAGATGTACCAACACCAGGAACTTTCACAAGATTTAAGCTCTGCATCCCAAAGCCACAGGGGACACCGGGATGACAGCAGAATAACTGGAAAGATTAATGATGCCTCCTCAGAACAATACAATGTAAAATGAAATGTGGATTAAAAAAAGGGGGAAATGAGGTAATTTTACTTACAAAGTGAATTGAAAGCTGCCATTTCAGCTAGCTATCCTGTACGTTCACTTTGTCTTTAGTTACACAGTAATGGCTAAAACAGTTTTTACCTGCATTCTCTGCACATCAGTGAATCAAATTACTCAATGTACTATTTATTTACAGAAGTTTTACCATTCTGTGTCACAAATAATTCTAAATGTAATCTGCTAAGAACTAGTTCCTTCAGTTTAAAGGCCAAATTCTTATTGGTGTCCAGAAAGACATGAAGGACAATTGAATGGGGGCAGCTAATTAGTCATTTCACTTTTTGTCCTATGGAAACAATTACCAAAGCTACAGTGGAAGTTACTTTAACACAAATACGCCTGGAGCAAAATTTTTCTCCTCATGGCTCAGTGGTAACATCAGAAAAAGCATGTCTAAAAATCTCTCTTTTTTGAGAGAAGTTAGACTTAAGGTGTCAATATCAGGATGTTGTGGCACATTAAACTGGGTTTCAGAACTGGCCACTACTTCTCAAGTTCAGGTCACAAGGCCTTGCTGGAATTCAGTCATTCGGTGTTCTTTCACTGCTAAAAACCACCATGGTGCCAAAAACCTTGATAATGGCTCTTAGAGCACTTAGAAAGGATAGGCAAGATGAAACCTGATCCAGGACTGCTCTCCCGTGTTTCTGCACTTAAGTTGCATCTAAGTTCTACTTGAGGCACGTAAAAGCTATTTTGCAATTTGCCCAAAGTTCAAAATCACATTCCCACAATCACTCAGGAGACAGCAGGTATTAATGCTGCTTTGGAAATGTTAACCTATGCCAGGACATACACTGGCCTGAAAATAAGACTGATCTGAGGGACAGAACACCTCTCCCATGAGGACAGGGCGAGAGAGTTGGGGCTGTGCAGCCTGGAGAAGACAAGGCTCCAGGGTGACCTTAGAGCAGCCTGCCAATACCTGAAGGGGGCTTACAAGAAAGCTGTAAAGGGACTTTTACAAGGGCATGTAGGGACAGGACAAGGGGTAATGGCTTTAAAATAAGAGAGGGCAGATTTAATCATAGAATTATAGAATCATAGTTTGGAAAAGACCTCTAAGATCCTAAAGTCCAACCATACACCCGACAACACCATGCCTAATAAACCATATCCCAAAGTGCCATATCACCACGTTTTTTAAACACCTCCAGGGATGGTGACTCCACTACCTCCC
>Ga0181612_139566_pt1 | contig 16928 bp, 7 predicted proteins | sample HoacroProtozoa21_FD_119630 | JGI IMG/M metagenome (GOLD analysis project Ga0181612, IMG submission 119630) | Hoatzin crop microbial communities from Cojedes, Venezuel. Combined Assembly of Gp0051906, Gp0051904, Gp0051908
TTGTCGCAGCAGCTTCGCATGGCATGTTTCATATTGTTTAGTGCATATCTTGGCGCCCACCTAGACAGCTTTGCATTCTCGGCAGCACCCGGTGGCACCCACATGTTCATTTGACATTCCAGGGAACCCATTGCAAGAGCCACACATTCTTCCTCGCCTTTCTGAGGGCTCCTTAGATCACAGATGCTCCTGGTATCACCCACTGTGCTTCAATACTGCTCATGTCCCATGCACATTCTTCAGGGTCTAATCCTTTCAAATAATAGTACTTTCCTTCAGATGCTGCCTGATACCGATGACAACAGGGCTGAGATAGATGCTTGCTCTTTTTCATTTCCCTAAGCTGATAGACAGGACTTGTCAAATGCAATCAAGAAAAAATAGCTCAAAACCTGCTACTATTCTATTACATATTTCATGTTCTCCATCTAGCAGGGAAGTCCCAGTCCTAAGGAATTCCCATTTTGAATTAGAAAAATTTTATAAAAGCCACACCTGGTTCTCAGACAGGGAATTTGAGGAACTCCTTGCCACAGGGTGTTACAAATTCCACCGATAAAAAGTGATTTTAAGTGCATATAGATTAATAAATAGAAAAAAAAGCCCACCTCCGCTAGCAAACACAAAAGTTATAGGTTTCCAGAAGTTAACACCACCTTCTAGGACTCTGTGAAGGCATTACTGGCCTCGTTCTTGAGCTCTGGGCATCAGCTACTGGCTCCTGCTAGAGTCTGGAAGCTGAGTGAGAAGGACCTTGAACCAAGTGCAGCCCAGCTGACCTTATGGACAAAATCTGTGCTAAATCCTGTAAGGCTTTTCATACAGCTCTCATAAAGGTCAGGAGGACATCAGGCCTGGGGTAAACCCAGGACTGCCTTAACTACTGACTGAAGCTTTGCCCTTTCCCTTTCTCCTCCCTTTTTTCTACCCCACAGGGCTTGACTTCAGAAATGGAAACGTCTGAATCCTCTCTTTCTTTTTTGGAAGAAGGGGTCCTGAATGAGAAGCAAGCCTGAAGTAAATGCACCTTTGCACCACACAAGCCAAGCTCAATTTTTGTATAGGTTCCTTTTCATACTCCTTCCTTTTCAGACGGTCCATGACTTTCAAACATACCGCGTGGAGCCTGCTCACACCATCATCCCTGGCTGCCTTGTACCCTGGAGCCATCCAAGCAGCGGCTGGCTGCCCTTCACACCTGGACTGCAGAAATCCTTGCCAGCCTCAGCCATGGTGTCAGGCTGGTCTAAGCTGTGATCCCCTTAAAGCTCTTCCCCTCTCCCACGACATGGAGGAGGCATTGCTGATCGGGCTACGCAGCAATTAGCCATTAAGCCTGATATCTCATTAATAGTTGCCAACAGCAGATGCCTAGTGAAGGGCTGGAGGATAAGTGTACGCTGCCATTTCCCTAATATAGTCTTCTGGTTTCCAGGGGTCTGCAGTGACTTTGGGACAGGGGTGCGATCTTTGTACTTGGACTGTAATTTCCTTTCTTACCAGCCAACAGCTAGCCCCCAGTGTACCTCCCCCGACTCAGATGAAGCTTTGTGAATAATGGGGTGTATAAGCTGGTCACCATCTTGCCCATAAATATTACCCAAAACACTTTATTTCCTGCAGAGATATTCTTATCTCCCATCTTTATAAGTTCCACATTGAAATCAATATGGTCTGCATTTAAAACGCGCACACAAACATGCATCTGTCTATATATATACTGTATGTGTTTCAATACATACCATATACATAGTATATGCTCCCACATTGTACAAGATTAAGTGCATATTTCCACTGAGAAATAAATAAATAAACAACCAGCAATTTCTCAATTTCTTCCTGCTGCGTGGCAGTGGTGAAAATTGCTTAGAAATAGGACTATTACAAATATTCTATATTTAACCACACATTGTGGAGAAGGGGAGGAAAAGGGGAGAAGGTTTGTATGTTTGAAAAAAGTGAATACAAAGGAGGGCATAGAAACATATCCAGCCATTTCCACCTCGGTGCTATTTATAGCTAGAGTGTTACAAGGTGTTTGTTTAAAGGGGCACCGGCGGAGTATGGAAGGACCTAGCCCTCCTTCAAGGAGGCATGCAAACAATATTAACTTGTCAAAAGAAAAGCATACTAATCTGGCCTGAAAAATTGTGGCTGTTCTTGTTTTTTTTCCATGTCTGTAAGAACTGAAGGTTTAAACTGTAGTTGCTTCCTCATTAACACTTTTATTCCTCTAGCCTGAGGAGGTGGCTCACTGGTTTTGGGGTTGGGTCCCAAACCAAAAAGAGGAGAAATGGGGAAATTAGCAAGCATTTCTGCCACCAGCCTTCCCAAATTTCCCTTCTTTACAGCAAGCACTGGCAAAGGAGTCAAATTTTAAAATGTTCTTGTTAGCTGCGCAATTCGTTGAAAGTAAAAACGAAAAATATTCACTCGAACACCTCCAATTCTTCTGTGAATCTATTTAGTTTTGAAATTCAGTAGAAATATTGAAATAATTGGGATGAAAAAATCAACCAGCTCCTTAGAGAATACTTTGCTTCTGAAGAGTTATAGTACAAACCCCTGAAGAGCTCGCTATTGTTCCCTTGTGAGATGCCATATGGAGTAGGAGGGGTGGGAACTCAAACGAAGACTTATGACAATGAAAGCAAAAACATAAGTAAAATAAAGGAAGTTCTGTGTTCTCTGAGGGGACATTACTAAGGACTCACCAGTCCAGCTGCAAGAAATTTCTGCTCCTTGAGCACCACATGGATGAGATGGCAACAGCACAGGAGGGTTCTTTCAGTCCTGAGTTTACAGAAAATGTGGAGACCAGCAAGTGAATGAGCATCCCTGGAGCCCTCCGGCTGATTTTGCCATGCTCTAGTCAGCGCTTCGTCAGCTCAGCCCAGCTGGCCAGACAAATTCTGTATTTTTTTATTCATAATAGGGTATTGTGGCTACCCTGTGACAAGAATAAGATGTTCTCCCACACTCCTGCTTTGGGAAGACATTGGTTCAGGGATCCTGGTTCGTGTATGTGGCCATAACCAGAGTGAAGAGCTATTGCAGAGCATCCCATGCTGCCCAGTGTAAAGGGAAGACCTGTTTCTTGCTCTCCTGGAAGCCTGCAGAGACAGGGATGGCCAAGGAGAACCTTCGTAGGGCTGCTCTGTTGGAGCCCGTCAATTATTTCCAGTTGCAATATGCTCTTCCCGTGCTAGCTGAAGTGCAGGTCCTTACACGGTGCTCCAGCCCATTAAATCCTAGCTCATAGGCATGAAATTTGCTTACAGTCCTATTGACGCTAGCTGAAAACATGTTAGTAATAAAATCACCCATTCCTCCAGCAAGAACTGCAATATGGTAATGAATATCTCAGTTCAGTTTTAAGAGGCTATCTGTTTTGTAATTGCAACTGATAGCTTTTTTAATAAGCTTATAAAACCTATCTGAAAGGAAGCGTTGGGCCTCAGTCTTCTCTCACTTAATCCAGTGCAAAGTGGGAGGAAATACTATGAGGTGCGGGGGCTAGATTCACATCAGCTGAATTCAGGATAGCATTAATAGGAGATGAAAACTACACCGAGTGCCTGGCAGAAAAACACTGTTGCCGGAACCTGGCCCCTTCCTGCGGGTGAACGAGGTTTTGGTGCTGCAGAAGCAGGTCTCAGGCTGGGGCAGTCAGACAGCAAGAGCTCCACACCGCTCCTCTGTGCCCCCCCTCTTTCCAAAGCTTTAGCTTCACACGTGATTTCATTAAGGCTACTGGACCGCTAGTTCTAACAGCCTTGTTTTCCGTCTCCCAACAGGCTTGTTGACACACAAAAGCTCTCCTGCTTTGGCTCTGCGATATAGCCTGGAAATAGAGTAAAGGCATGTCTATAGGTAGGGGAAAGAGTCACAGCGGTGTAAATTACTTTTACACTGGTACACACTGTGTTCTGTGCTGGGCCGCTGTTACTGTGTTGGTAAAAACAATGCTTATGTCTATATAAAAACTGTATAGGAATCTAGTCATAAAACAACAGCTATCAGATTCTGTGCTGAATTATATGTTTTAATTGTTTAACTGCAGGGGCATTTGGCAGTTCTAAATACACACTTAAAGAAAAAAAAGACTTGAAAGAAGTTGAATCAACCTGAGAAAATAAAATATCATCCTACGAAATGCTTGATATATTGTTACTTTGATAAGTTCAAACAAGTGTGACTCACTATACAACCATTCTATCAATCCTGAACAAAAAACTGCATGGGATTATTATGCTTTTAATCCAAAGAGCTGGGTATTTGGAATTCCTCAAGCCCTTTGTGGTGTCATATTAGCTAGGCCAGTCTCTCATGAAAAGAATGTATTGTTGAATAGAGTTGAGTCCGGATCTCTGCTCCATTGGGTTGATAAAATGGCAGTTGATTTAAAAAGAACCAGCTTGTCTGGAGAAAGGATTAGCAGATTAAGAGACTGCATGTAATTTTTTTTTATGTAATGTAAAGTTACATTTCATAACTAAAAGGGATTAATTAAAATGTTAATAGAAGGCGAGATGTTATTTTTCCTGGGACAAATGCCTCACCACACATATGAACATTCACTTTAGTTGCTGCTGCCTCAACAGTAGGAAATGAAATGCTGTTCTCTGCGAGTAAGAGTTGACACAGAAAAGAAAGACAAGAGGTTCCTGTGGTGGCTCAGCATTTTATTTTCCTGTTGCACTGATATGGATTTCAAAACAGAAAAAAATTTCCCTGTGTGTCCCTACATATATATATATATATATATATACATATATACACATGCATATTTTATCGCAATCTTTTTTACTTGCGTTGAAGGATGGAGCAAAACTGTTTTGCCCAATACATTTTCTGGTCTAATATGATGTTTTTCTTTCTTTTCGTACTTTATTTCTGCTTTTTATGTAGAGATCTGATTCTGCTTCCCTGCATGTACATTTTCAGTGCATTAATAACAGTTTTACAGTAGGGAAAGGTGGGCAGGACCATCAATGTCCTGTTCTGTGGCAGTAATTTGCAGGAAAGTTGCAAACCTTGACCATAAAAGTCCTACCTGAATACAGTTTTAGCACTGTTTATATTGAAAAGTTCAAAGTAAATCACGCTGGGAGGAGGTGGCAAGAAGCTGTCAAATTTACTGCCTGTGTCACCAGGCTTCAGCTCATCTTAAAATCCTGGTTTGGGGCCTTTGCTGTTTTGTTCTGGTTTCTTTTCTTTCCTAGGAATGAATTTTTGGCTCTTGAATTTTGGACTCCCCAGGTTTCTTTGACGCTTTTGTGAAGCGATCCAGGGACGCTAAGCAAATCTAGGCTGGGCCCCTGCCCTAGGAGGAGGCACCCGGCAGGGTCGAGGGACTGCCAGGGAGGTGGCCAGGGCGAGCACGGCAGGCAGCCCCCTGCCCCTGCCCTGGGACCCCCAGCACTGCACCCCACGGGCATCCCCTGCACCCCCAGGGCACCTCCTCTCTCACCCTGCCCTCCAACTCAGCAGAGGATGGGCTTCTGCTCAAACTGAACAAACGCTACTTGTCTGCTTCATTCAAAACAAAAAAATCGTAAATCAAAATTCATCTTTAGTTTCAGTCCTTTCCAAACTGGGCAAATAATTTGAGAATTGTGGAGCGTCATCCTCCTTGTTAGGAATAACCACTAATAATCTCCCTCAGTCTGTCATTTATTGCTAGCACTTAAATGTACCTGTGCAATAAGTTATAATTGAGTGTTATAAACTTGTTCAATTACTGCCTTAAGCATTTGTGTACAGATGTGCATTGATGATGCCATATTGCAACCAGGAGAAATTTCAATTCACTCTTAAACTACCCTTTCTTTCACACAAATTTGGATGATGTGACAATATGCTGTAATAAAGACTATGTGTTGCCATATTTACTTAGACCAATTGCTAACCTATTATGGTGATCTGACAATGACAATCAAATTTCTCAGAAGAAAGTACATATCTCTTCCTGGATCACAGTGGAAAACCTTAACGAGGAAGCTTCTTCCTGATCCTTTCCTCGGTTGCTATTTAATCTATGCCCCAAAGTAGGAGGGTTGGTATTGGTTCTTTTCTAAGAATAGCGTCCCACCCATTTTACTGCAGATGTTTCCATTCACTGTACAAACGTTCAATAAATTTTTCAATCCCACCAGATTCCTGGCCTCAGTCATGTCAAGAGACAAAGAACTCCACAGGTTTTTGTAAACTGTACAAAACCCAGTTCTTTTAAACTGTTTTGAATGAGCTGCAATTCACCTTCTCTGCTCCTTTTATTATTTATTTCTATGTTCTCTCATCTGAACAATCTCTTTCAAGAAATTATTCTTTTGAGAACTTATGCAGACATCTAATTATGCCTGTTGTCTGTCTCCCAGCTGTTTCTATTTATTCTGTATCCTGCTTGTGCAGGAGTGACCAATATCATGGGACACTGACATAATATCTTTATATTTTCAATATCGTGTTCCATACTAGTTGGTTTTTTTCCTGCCACTTCACTGGTGTTTTTCTTAGCCACTGCTGCAGACTGAACAGTGATACCATTGAACTGTTCATTTACAGACCTCTTTTTTTCCCTTCAGTGATAACTTCGATAGATATGGGCTGTCGAAATACTCTTTTGAAGAGTCCGTTGGAGTTATCAGCCAGGAATTTCCACCCTGCCCCTCAGGTTTCCCTTTCACTACGTAGGGTTCCATTAAAATCATACAGCCACCTCCAGCTTAGCCCAAATCAGCTTTTCCTGACTGACTTTTTACTTTTCCAACTCAACAGTAAAGATATTTAAGCAACTACAAAACCCTAGGTACAGCACTGATTTTTTAACCACGTTAAAAACAGACCATTTACTTCTCATCTCGGGGTGCATCTACGGGGGGGGAGCTTTTTACATCTAATCCATGACAGTGCTTTACCAGTCAGCCCTTGGGTACTTGGCTTCCTCAGCAGCCCCTTGTTAGGGACTTTGTCCAAAGACTTTCTGCATGTCCATATAAATTATGTCAACCAGTTCTCCTTTATTCACTAGTTTCTTGACCTGTTCCCAAGTGTCTGTTATAGAGATGTGAATTTCCTTTACAGGAGCTGAATTGGTTCATCTGTATCATATCAAGTAGTTGTTACTGAATTCTATTTTAAATAATCTCTTCATTCAGCCTGCCCAGCACTTAATTAAGCCTTGCTGATTTGCAATATGCAGGATGAACATTTCCATAGAGGCAGCCTTTGCAGGCTTCCTATAGAGCAGCTGATTTTAGCAGGATTATCACTTTTTTTTTCAATGGCTCAGTCATGTCTTTCACACATCACAGGTGTGTGCTTTTTGGTCCTTGTAACTTCTTGCTCTTTTACTATTACGGCAGCCATAAACCAGGAATCCACGGTGTTGAATGCTGCACAAAAGCAAACTAAAACATACCCTCCATCTCAAACCCCATCCCTGTTTCAGTGCTGCCTTCTCTGTCACTGCATTGCGTCTTCCCCTACCATCCACTGTCATGAGAGTTAGTAGGTAGGTATGGCTTTTATTTGTCTGCAATATTGTTGTTTTCCTTAAGTGTTCTTCTAACCTTCCTCAAGTGTAACAAGTACTTCCTCTGCAGTCCCACTGTTTCTAGCAAATCGATAAATTCTCTGCAAGTTGTTTGCATCTTTATGTGCTCTTCAAATTCCCCATTAGCCTGCCTAATTTCCATCTTGTATTTTAGCCAGTATTGTTTATATCCTATTCTGCTAACGTCACGAGGTTTGTTTTTCCATTTTCTGGTGATATTTGTACTGTGAAAAGCACAGTCTGACGGGATTATTACCCCCCTTTAAAGTGCTGCTGAAGTAGAAGGGATGAATGGCTGACAGCATTAACACTACATTCAAATTGTCTAGCACAATCCATTACGGAGAGATGTTGGAAAAGTGCAAAGTAACAGTAAAAATTTGTGGGTTATTATTAATTAGATCAGTTCTCCCTTTATCACATAACCTGTAGGAGTCAGATTTCTTCCATCTTGGAGCCAGAATAACAGCAGTAACCTTAGGGTTAAAGCTTTCCCCAGCTCTACAGAGCACCACGATCAGGCTTCGGCATATTCTTATATCATTTTATGCAAGCCAGACAAGGTGATTTATAAGTTATTCTTCCTGAGCTTCAATTAATTTCACTTTGGACATTTTCACAGTTGTACAATAAATGTTTAAATTAAGACATTTCCCTGCTCCCCACCCTGCCATGGAATGGAACTGAATATTAACTGGTTATTGGGTGCCATTCATGGCCTGTGCAATTACAGATAAGAACATCGATCTGGCAGGAAAACAAATTGGCTCTTAAAAGAGGGTGGTTTGGATCTGACAGGTTAAGATGATTAGGCATCTCTCTAATGGATTCTGTATATTACTCCTGGATACACACAGGAAGCAGACTATCCACCCCACTCCTGTGTACCATTACCTGCCCTCCTGCAGGAAACCCAACTTGCAAATTACCTCCTAAGTTTCAGGCCATTTTTTTGCTACCTAAATTAACCTTCTTGGTTATCCTGTAACAATAGAAGTTTATAGTACTGGGTAGATAAAGCAATATTTTAAGGGAAATTTAGAGCAAGTGACACTATCTAATGACAATAAAGAATACCCCATGCCACAGGGACGTTATCATCTATTTGGATTCTCAGGAAAAGAGAGCACCTCACGACAATTTTTAGGCACACAGAGAGGTCTGACAGGGGTCTGGAGGATCTGTCACTACCTTAGAATTTACAGAAGGACATCGCTGCAGTTGTGCGAGAGAGAAATCAGAAGTATTACACTTCCTCTGTCTCCTCCTTGGCCTGCAGCAAATCATGTAGCGTTTGTCCCATTTGTCTTCAGGGAGTGATACGACACAGGACAGGCAGATATTTACTAGGAAAGATAGAGATTGTCAAGAAAATCAGAGTTTTGTGAAAATGGCTAGCTTGCAAAAGTTGAAGTATTTTCCAGGGAGAGTTCAATTTTTCTGCAGATGTGATATAGCCCAGAGAACCCTCTCTGTTTTCCAAGTATAACCCTGGAGAGCCACTAAAAACTCCGACTCTCAGGCTGGAGAAACCCACCAGTAAAGCTGACCCAGCAGATTGCCTTAGATCTGGGACCTCTGGGTTGTCACAGCAAAAAAACATGGAGCTGCCCTTGAGATTAATTCCCAGTAAGGGAGGACACCAGACTCTGGGAGCTTTATTCCCTAACCAAGTAAGAAATTATGAGAATACTAAAAACTTCTGGGGACATGAATTACCAGCCTTGTCTCAGATCATAATGAAAAATCAAGTGTGTGTGTGCATACGTGTATATATAGTCTAGAAAAGTGAGATTCTGCAACTTTAAAAAAAAAATCAGAGACTTATACCTTATCTTTAGGAGAAACTCTGTATCATGCAAGATCAAGCATGGCTACCAGCAGCTGTAGCTTTGGCAGACGTACCAAGCCATTGTCCTCGTTACTCAGCTGTATTTGGATTTAACCAGACTAAACTATACCCATAGTGAGTTTGCACTGGCCAAAGATGTGACTGCAACAAAGATCGGTCTGAAAATAACCGATCTATAGTTCTGCACAACTTCTGGGTAGGACAAGGACAATCGATTCTACGCATTTCTTGTCTTCAGAAAGGTCACTAATCACGTTATTAATGTCCTACAAATACAGGCTACACATTTCCTTTGCAACTGCTGGCTGCTCTAGTTTTTCATTTTCCTACAAAGCAGAGATGTCTTCTTAGTGGTAAATATTCAGTCATAGAGGTATGACCCTTACATTCAATTAAAATCACCCTGGAAGTCTTAGTAATATTATTCATAAAAACCAAGAATGGTGCTTACATACAGATATCTTAGTTGGTGGTGTTGTCCCATTAGTATCAAGGGTCCCCCTTCAACCTGCACAGAATTATACACACAGATGGCTTCCTATAAAGAATAAATTTGGCCCAGACTGGCAATTATATCACACAGAGAATTAAGTTTCTTGATCAAGGCATTAGGCTTTAATTTGATAACTTAATCTTACATGGGAGGATATCCTGTTCCCAACCAAGTGACCTGATTGCTGCTATGCTTTCTCTCTGCCTGCCCGCCCACCCACCTCTCTCTCCAGTCTCCATTGGGTTTGCAATACAGTCAGCAAAAATGTTATTATTTTGATTTTCATGATAGTCATAATGAAGCATGACTTGTCAGAGGGAAACGTGAATTGCCATGACACCAGATATTCAGAGATCTCACCACAGCACATCAGGAATCAAACTTCTCATGGGGAGAAACCTCAACAAGAAAAACAAAAATCAGAAATCAAATATAATCAAGCTGCTACTTTCCATTGCTTGAAATTCGATCTCAAATTTCAAGCAATTCAAGTTGCTTGAGTTAGGTTTGTAACATTTTCACGTTCTTTGCAAGGTGGCTTGCTAGATTTCCTTCAACTATTAGCCTCTCCTATAGAGTAAAATGTACAAAGGGTTTGAATTTCCCCCCCCCCCACATTCATGTATTTTACATGAGAAATACATTTATGTTTTCAGTTTGGGAAAACAGCAAGAAGAAAAAGAATGAGGAATTATGAAAAATTATAATTCTCTGTCCCTTCTCTCATTAAATGACCAGTCTTCAGAGTTTTGGAAAATCTAATGAATCTGCAGAGACAAAAAGGTTCTGATTTTTTCTCCAGATTCCTCCCTTGTGTTGCGGGCCATCTGTAGCTACAACAGAAGACATTTTCCACTCAGTTAATCCACAGACTAAACCTTCCAAAACTCTCTACATGTTTTGTGTTACGGATACATTGTGAGATCCCTTTATCTATACAGCTTGAGATACTGCAGTGACATAAAATCTTGCAGATAATACAAGCTGAGCTGCATTTAGAAAGCACCTGATAAAACCAGCATAAATTCAGAAAATCCACGTTTTTTTAACTGAATGACCTTCTTGTCCCTCCTCAAATCTATGTCTAGTTCTTGACTTTTTATCAGCAGTTTGGCTTTAGATTTGATCCAAAGCCCTTGAAATCATTTGAAAGATTCCTATTGACCTCAACAAGCCTAACATCAATCCTGAAGACTACAAAGGAGCTGTTGCATCTTTAAAATACAAATATGAAGATCTGTGCCAAAAATGTTTCTCATTTCATAGGTACAGCTGCCACTTGTCGCTTGATATTTCCATGGTGCTCTGGAAAATGGCAGCAGACCATAAATCCCTAACTTGTCCTCAGTGGGAAACTTGTATTTAATCGGTATCTGATTCTGCTTTAGTAAAACCAGCAGCAGATTTGACAAAGAGGTAAATGGGAGGAGGAGCAAACCCTTAATGAACACTATTTGTTAAGTCTTTCAACTTAGCAATGCTGTGTGTGCCACTCTCAATAAATGGCTGCTCATTCTACAGCAAAACATGTAAACAAAGCAGTTTTAGTGCAGAATAATCACAAGGAAAGACAGATTATAAAATCTAGCAGTGACATTTGATCATGATAAAAACCACAAATGGACCCAAAAGAGGTTATGGCAATTTAAGCCAGATTCAATAAAATGTGTGTACTATGTTACAACTTCGGCCTTGTGCTGAGCTGTGCTTGAACCATGTAAATCACCCCACAGAGCTACACCAGCTGAGGGGCTCAGAAATTCACAGCCATATGAACACAGAGTTGGAAATACCCACAAGTACCCTGCGACATTGGCCAGGACCATCTCTGATGGGCATCACCTTCGCTGAGCTTCCTCACAGCACTCCCCCAACTTCAGCATTGCTGCCAGGAGCATCATTATTGCTTCTTTAGATTAAGCTCAAATTGGCCCTGATAGTTACTTAACTTACTTATTTTTTTAATTGAGCGGGTCCATTTATATAAGTAGATTCAGTACTCACGAAAGCAGGCCTATTGATCAGACCTGACCTATTTTCATCGTCCACCTATCGATAATGTACCACGCAGCAGCACAAACCTGCACTGCCCCGCTCCATCAACATCCCTCATTCGCTCCAGCAATGACAAGATGCATGTTCAGTGTTTGAGGCCTGTTCAGTCATTGATCTTATTAATAAAATCGTCAATGGGAATAGATGGGTAAATTATTATCAATTGCAGAGACAGCTTTTGTGACACACACACACATACACAAAACCTCGAGTGATCTTTCAGGGCTGAAAGCAGCAATTCATTTTTCATAGGTCATAGTGCTCTCTCTGGTTGCAATTCTGCATATTCAAATGAAGACTGTAGAAATTACACCTATCAACTGCATTTATCTAGAGAGATCCATGCGCTGCTTAACCCCATAGTACTTGAGCATTTCAAAAGAATTTTTAAAAAAAACCTGTCTCCGACATCTAGATGAAGAAAAAAAATAATTAAATACTGTTAACAGAATTGAGCACAAACACACCAAGAGACTCAATAATTCCACTGAATAGCCAGGGACAGGATTCAGATCTCCCAAAATGTAAGCTGGAGTTTTAACGTTTTGCTCCTTATTGCATCCATTGTCCTATTTCAAAGGGAAACACTGGGAAAAAACAAGACTGTTCAGTGGAAAAGCTGTACAGCTTCATAGCCCTGTTCCAGGCCCCATGGTCATCCAAGCCTTCTTTAATATACTTCTTTACTGAAAACCAGCACCCATATTCTGAGGAATTGAAGTCAGCATTCTGTGTGACACTCTTTCTTCCGAAATTATATTGCAGAAATTCGGTATTTATCAGAAGAGATTAATTGAATCCCAACAGTACTGTACATCAAATGAAAGAACAGGGCCCCTATTTATCTCTTAAAGTTCTGAAAATGAAAAACATCTAATCACTAGTTCTCTTTGATGAATGCCTCATTGTTCGCCTCTATGGAGAGGCATTTCATATGGCACTGGTAATACAGTGTTGCCAGGGAGGGGGGAGTTGCAAGATTGCTTTGAGAATTTAAGTATAACTACATTTATGTCCAACCAGAAAGTATAAGTTTCCATGATACACTATTTTTTTTCTTTTTTTTTTCCCCCCTTCCCTTCCAAGAAAAAACCTGGTCCTATGGCGGAGCAAGCGGAAGCTAATACAATTAAATACTTTGCTTTGCCTGCCAAGGACATTTGACTGCTACTGTGCTACATCAGGTATGTAATGAAAGGCAAATGACAACGAATCATAATGTGGTGGGGAGCTTGGGTAACTGTAGTTTTATGTCAGGGATAGCTTGCTAGAGAAAAGCTGCATTGTATCTAGGATTAGCAGAACTGCAGGATTTCATTAATGACTGAACAGCTTTTTAGCAAAACAAAGATAGTTAGGGAGTAAAAAGAGAACATGACTAGAATGAGTACCACTAATTGGAAATGTATATTATCTTCACTTTGTTAGGGAGGAGGCACCGGGGTGCTCTATATTGTCATCTAGAGAATGTCAATTTGTACAAAAGTTTTTCCCAGATTGGGATCTAGACTACGAGGCAGCAACAGTTGGAAATGGCCGGGTTTAAAGTAGACACATTTAACAGGAAGCACACAGGAGTCAGATGGGGAACGGTTCCCATCCAGTCTCCACCACCAACCCAGAAGAAAGGGACAGCTTCAGCAGGTTTTTCTCACAGGTTGCATTTCTGCCTTTTAAGAAACCATTCCTCTCATTGCGAGCTATAAATTATATTTGCAAAATGGAGCAGCCTTTCGGACCAGAAGAGTAGACTTCTTCTTGGACAGCTCTGCTTTTTTCAGGCTCATCAGCAACAATTTCTCACAGGCAGCTTCACTTCCAGTAAGCCACCATTTTCATTTGCAAAACAAACTTCAGTGGAAAATTACAACTCCTATTCTACATGAATAGTACCTCGCAAAATCTATTAAAACCAGCAGGAATTTCTGCACTGCTCATTCTGTACTGGCCTACATTGCTCAGTCTTTAATTCAGTCTGCTGCCACTGAACTCAGAGCTTTCATCTTTTTATATATCTACAGAAAATACAAGATGTCTGTGGTCATATCCAGCAACCATTTACTCAGGACAGTGAGAAAAATAAATGTGGAATTACAATAAAATCCTCTTTTTTTCAAAATCTGAAATTATTAATGGGACGGATCCTCCTTTTACACCAAGCTCCCCTTGCAGGGCTTGGGGGTCTGAAATTTACACCCACTCAAATGCTTTTCTACATGGTCAAAGTGGTGTAAAATAGCTCAAGTCAAATCACAATTAAGCTTATTACTTGAGACAGTTTTGTTTTGTGTTTTTTTTTTTTAAACTGCTTGCCCTTGACCATTAGGCAGGGAGGAGGGAGGGAGGGAAGAGAGACTCCTTAAGACAGTTTTGAAACAGTCCAGTACTTTCCTGATCACTTTGCAAAGTTGAAATATGATTACAACCTTTTTACATACAGAAAGAACCCATTTAAATGAAAAATTAGCTGCCTTAACAGGTCAAGCACATAGTTACATTAATGTTGTGTAGAACAATAAATCAACTTCGATCTCCAATTGAAAAAATGCTAATTTAGTTCAGTGATTCACTGATTGTACTTCCCGTGCGCCCCAGCGATAGAAATCTTTTCTTTTTATTTAATGCGAGACAGTGATTTGACGGCCCTCCTAATGGTGCTTGCAGACTATCAGCATTTCAGTGGAATTCTGATCATGGTTTTAATATTCCATGCAGCTTTGCCCCCTCTGATTTCATGCTGAAACATTAACAAGAGCTGACACTGGAGATTAGAAGCAGACAGCTGGAATGCCAGGTCTTTGTTGCAGCATGGACATGAGCCAACATCGTTCAACCGCAGCCAAGAGGGACCTGGGAAAGTCTTCTTAAGAAGGGGAGGTAGAAAGGGGGAGACAAGGTAGTTTACTGAAGGGCATATACAAGTAGATAATTGTGGAGTCCTTTCATCTCTTAAAGCCAAATTCTAATCAATCCTGGTTTATTAAGGGGAAAGAGGGTCATTAAAGGTAAATTTTACACTGGAAAAAAAAGATGTCACCATTTAAACTCAACAAGCATAAAAGTCTGCATAGAAAGCAACTGCATGTCCACAGCCACCTCTAATTTGTCTGCCTAACAATCATGATTATTTGCAGTGCTTCTATTTGAAAATGCAGTGCTGGTCTCCTTTAAAAAAAGATTTAATCCAGTTAGTTCCAGGTGAATAAATTGAGAAATAAAACTGAATTTATGTGCTGGTGCAGTGTGTGAACTGTAAATTCCCAGGCAAAAAGGAGGAGGTAGTATAACACAACGTTCTTGTGTCTGATAAATTGTTTCCTGAGAACTGAAACCTAATAAAGATACATAATTTCATCCAAACCATGAAACAACTCTTATTCTTCACACGTTCTTCAGGGAGAAACTGAGGGACAAGACAAGGGATGCGCTATGGCAAAGCTGTGTGTTCTCTGTGCGCTATTTTGTGGGGGTTTTTGAGACTTTTTTTCTTCTAAATAAGAACTTCTGAAGTGTAGAAGTTGTAGAGGACAAATAGAGCAGATATTCAGACAAACCCTGGCTGTGATAAATTCAAATTAATAGGGACAGAAGGAAATTTAAAATCAAGGCAGGACTGGAGGAGGCTTCTGGGGAAGAGGCTTATCATTGAAAATTATATACCTGGAACAGAGTGGTAGTCCAAGGAGCGGGGCTTGCTCAGGCTGGGCTTGAGCATGTGATTTATCCAGTCTTGACCAAATACATAACCTTGGGCAAGTCACTTAATTTCTGCATCTCCCCTTCAAGCTTCCTGCTCTCTTAAGCGTATGAACTTTCTCATTTTCTACAGTGAGCCTGAATTGCTTGGCTTGTCTCAGCTCGAGCGCTCAGTAATACCAATTATTTCCCAAAACAACATTCTGTCTCTCACTACTGTTATCAGTTATTATGAAACTGAGTCAGCTTGCCTGACATGCTCAGCACTACCCAAATACATAGGAGCCTGCAGCCTAAAAAGCAGGGACAGATGTAGGAGTGCGAGATGCAGATGAAGACCCTGGTCCCAGTCCTGCAGGAGCTCCTGCCAGAGGGCAATTGCTTCCAGGCATGGGTCTTCTCGGATCCAGTGACTTTGTGCTTAGGGAGAGGGGTTCACCAGCACTGGGGTCTTTACAGAGTGGGACTGAAGTGATTAATGTGATGCCTGGCCTTTTGTTTACTTGTTTAATAATTCCCATCTGCCCCTCTCACCAGCCATTCCTAGTTCCCTTCCTTTTCAATCTTAAAGAGACACAGAACAATAAACAAAGAACAAATATTTGCACTAATAATCAAAAGGTGATCTACAGACTCAAAATATTAGTAAATAGTGTGTGAACAGAAGGCATTCCGTTTAATACATTTCTCTTCTATGTTTCTTTCCACCAAAGGCATAAAACTACTTCCTGAAAATGATTTACAATTACCTTCTGCCTCCTTTGATTTCTGAACAAACATGGAACAACTCTCCGAGCTCTGTAGAGTCAGCCCAGATTTACAAATCCCATTGTTAATTATTAATCCTCATAAGAGCATCTATCAGGTCAGTAACACAAGCACAATGGGGTCTGCTGAACAGATGAGTAAACTAAGGCACAGAGAGGAACAAGTGCAGCCTCACCAGCAAGCATGCAGCCCATGTTCCAGTGATCATCTAGTGAAGGCAAGGTGACGCAGCAGGTCCAGGATCGCTCTGGCAAGAGCAGCCTACAGGTCAAGAGCAGCAGGACACCTACCCACATCAAAGCTTAGGTGAATCTGGGGGGCCCTCATCTGAGCTTAAATAGAGCCAGGGGGGCAATGGGCAGCAGGCTATGTGGATGGAGGCCACAAGTGAGGCTGGGCAAGGCCATTAACACCTGCTCCTGCTCCCAAGTCCCTACAAGAGGCAATTTACTGACCTGCTAATGAGTTTATTCCCCTGGCTGATCATCCTCACTTAAAAACAGAAA
>Ga0181612_164481_pt1 | contig 16928 bp, 1 predicted proteins | sample HoacroProtozoa21_FD_119630 | JGI IMG/M metagenome (GOLD analysis project Ga0181612, IMG submission 119630) | Hoatzin crop microbial communities from Cojedes, Venezuel. Combined Assembly of Gp0051906, Gp0051904, Gp0051908
CTTTCTTTCCTTTCTTTCTTTCTTTCTTTCTTTCTTTCTTTCTTTCTTTCTTTCTTTCTTTCTTTCTTTCTTTCTTTCTTTCTTTCTTTCTTTCTTTCTTTCTTTCTTTCTTTCTTTCTTTCTTTCTTTCTTTCTTTTCTCTGTACCACTTGGAAGGGAGAATAACACGTTTTTCTCAAAGAAAAGGTGCAGAAGTGGAACCTTGTGTGCTGGGTCACGCAACAAGGTCATAGCTTGAAAGGCATGAACAGGGTAACCTTACATTCTGATGAGAAATCTAGTACAAAAAAGAATCCTGGAAATTTTTACTGAGATACTCTTTCTGAATAGCTTTTTTTCCAAGTCTCTTCCTGCCTGGATATGTTGCAGCATCTATGCACACACATATCTCATTTTCTGAGGTGCTGCTTTTTAAAGCCACTGTAATATGCATGGTTTCTGTACCTATTCCTTCAGAGAAATAAACAGCATTTTTTTAAAACCTTCGCCCCTCAAAAACCCCAGACTTGGGGATGGCATTCTCACCCTGTGTTTGGTTGCCTTGTAGCTGGAGAACTCGATGTAGGGAATTTGCTGGTGTATGTTCAGTGCCCTCCACAACTTGAAAATGTTAAAAGTCGCTTGAACATAGTGAAGCAGTAGGAATAGTATAAAGTGGTAGGTTTTGGATGAGAATTATTTAGTGATAATCTGCTCTGCCTTTAATTTTTTTTTTCTCTCCATATTTCCAAATTTCCAGTTAAGTTTTGCTGGGAATAATTTTTAATATGACTAGTACTAGTAATAATTCTCAAAGTATTTTGACAGAAAATCTCCAGTCACATCTATTGAATTATTTTTGATCACATATGTCTCATATAGCTCTTTCAAGTCATACAAAACTCTTCTGCTGCTGCCGCACAGGACTCCTCATTCTCTGAGCAAATAAAGGTGTTCTTATGCTACAAGAGGTGTGAAGTAACTACTCAAACTCTCCTAGCTATGCCATTAATGATTTTAGGCTTCGGGGAGAGCAATAATGCAACAGCTAGCCTGTTTGAAGTAATTCCCATCTGAGCATATCTACCTCAAGATATGCACTCCAGAGAATGTTTTAAACCACTAATGGTTTCAAGGTTTGAAACTTTGGTAAAGTTATATATATATGCAGCAAAAGACCCAGAGGAACTTCTACCTCAGTAATAGCTTCTTCTGGGTCTTCCAGCATGCACCAAACATCAAAATATGCTCAGTGGGTATATCTCATTTCCCTCTGGGGATGTTTCACAGTGATGGAAGTAGTATTCCTTCTCTATTCTACACTCAGAAGCATCCAAGTAGGAAGTAGTTAGGAGGATGCTCTCAAGAAACAGTGTCCAAGGGAAATGAAGAGAAATGACCTGGCTTTCAGAGGCGCTAAGCGCTCACATCCTGAGTTAGGATACAAATTAGGATCTATTTTCCGTCACATGAAAAAGTTAGCACAGGAAGAAGTGCTTTTTAATGCACACAAGACAGACAATGTACATTGTAGGAAATAATATGTCCTTTTGGAATACAGCTGACTAAAATGAAGCAGAATATGAAATATTTATTCAGAATTTTTGATCTTTGTTGTTGATAATCCTGGGTACTTCTGTGAGATCTTCTTACTGCCACAATAAAGAATAAAGTAGTCTATAGTAGCATTAAGGTAGTTTTTGTTGTGGGGTTGGGGTTTTTTTTTTAACATGAAACGCAAATAGATGATGAAGACTGACTACAAGAAAATCATTGTCTTTACTACAAGTGGCTGATCTAAAGAAGTTGCTCATACACTAAATTTAACATTCACAGCCAGGTGCAATGCTTCCCTCTCTTTACATGAGAAAGAGAATGCTATGTATAGACTGGCAGGAGATGAGGTCTCTAGATGAAAATGAAATGTTGACAGCGTGGTATGCAGATCCCTGTAGCATGAACCTGAGCTGCTTGGCTGACTTAGTAGTAGGAATTTTGTGCTTGTGAGCAACTCATGTCAAGTTGACATCGTATCAGGTTTTGCGTTCTGTTTGGATGTGATCAGTCATAAATGCAGGGGTTAGGGGTTTTGTGATAAAGTATTTCTGCTTTCTGTTTAGCTAGCAAAAGTTGACCAATTGGCAGCTGCAGAGGTATTATAATAAAAAAGTTTATTTCATTCTATTTGTCTTCCTTGTTCAGCAACATATTTAAAGAAGTTCTTGCACTCACTGTGTAGAATAGTGACAATAGAAACCACTTGGAAAAATCCTTCCTCACATACTACTTTTCAAAGACCTACTGAAGGTCAAAAACTTTATCATGTAGTTTTCTTTCTCGTGAACAAGTTCTATATTGTTTTTATCCTTTCCATAGTGAAAAAAATATCCATTTACCATCTACCTAGTTAAGCCGTGTTAATGAAAACTCTCTTAGCCAAATATCTTCCAAAAGACTATCGCAGATAAGGTGAGCCCAAATGTTTCGAGGTAATGTTTTAGTCAATAGAATCCTTCCTTCTAAAATGCACCCACAAAGGCTGTTTTCTTCTTCTTCTAACAGTCACCACCATGACAAGAATCATCGCTTGCCAGGACTACTCTCTTCTTGTGGAAGCTCACTGTTAGAAGAGTGAGAAAGCTTATATACCATACATAGAGAGCTAGGGCACTTTCCATACCACTGGCTTTTGAAACGTGCAGCACTAACTGCTTCCTTGCAGGTGTCACCCTGTGGCCATAGCATTACAGGTGAGATCCTCTGGAGCCTACTGCAAGGTGTACATGTGGCCCTGCATGCCTCATTCCTCAGGAAAGCAGTTCAAAGGCTTAAAATAATCCCTTGTGGTTTCCCACCATAAAAACTGATATGTAGGGTGGTGAAACACTGGCACAAGTTTTCCAGAGAGGTGGTAGATGCCCCATCCCTGGAAACATTCCAGGCCAGGTTGGACAGGGCTCTGAGCAACCTGATCTAGTTGAAGATGTCCATACTTGTTGCAGGGGAGTTGGACTAGATGACCTTTAAAGGTCCCTTCCAACCCCAACTATTCTATGTTTCTATGATTCTATGATATTTTGCTCGGTCCAGCCTGGCTGTAAGATGTTTCCATGTACAAGATGTTCCTGTCTGCTGGCAGTCATTAGCAGCTGAAGCAGTTCCTTGAGATCATTGGCAACAAGAAGAAAATAGTGGCAGCTCATAGTTTTGCTGGTGACAGGTACTAAGATCAAGCTCCACAAGAGAGCACTTGGAATGAGTGCTGGAGAAAAGGGTTAAGTCACTTTTTTGAGCAGAATACCTGTTTTCTGTATGTAGCACCTACATTTCCAAGTTCTTTTTCCACTAAATCAACACAATTAGCATTGAAAGCATAAGATAAGCAGCTGGCGTCCAGAAGGAAATCAGTTAGGTCTCCGTAAGGAATGGCTGTTTTGGAAAAATGCCTGCCTGCTTTTACTACAGGGTTTGTAGTTCTGGTGTGGGTTTGTTTTTTTGTGTTTTTGTTTTGGTTTTTTTTTTCAAAAAAGAGAAGATGATATGTTTTCACGCATCTTTTAACTTCTATAATGCATAAACTGCACTGCACTTGAGAACATTAAAACTGCATCTGTTTGAGCATCTGCATAAAAAGTCAGTATTCAATGCACATCAAAACAGAAATATTATGAAGCTCTCAAATGTTTCTAAACTGAAAACTCGACAGGCCATTATAGTAAATTTAGGCCAACTATAATCTGATGCTTTCTGTCTGTAGTATCTGTAATATTCTATTTATGTAATGGAGCTTCCAAGAAAACCTTAAAAACCTGGGTAGCTTCACTAAATAAAAATCTTAGGCACAGTATATTGTGAAGCCTATCTTCTGTCTTGTTGATTCAGGGATCAAATATGGGATTCCAGAATCTCTCAGATCTGGGGTATCAAGTGTGTTTATTTCATTCTTTATGAGGGTTAGTGAGGCTCTATCGATATTGCTGATTCCACTAACCCCCAGGGAATTATTTCTCAGACCAATTTTCTCTGAAAAGGCAAAATAGTTCACTTACAGAAAAACATTTTCTTTATTTTGAGGGACCAAGTGGATGCTGACAGGAAAAGTTAAAAGCACATTCTCAAAGATTACATTTTCTGTATTATAATGAAGAGTTTTACCTGGAGACGAATGATCTTCTCTGTCTCTAATTTGTATTTAAGGCTGCTACGTACTTTAGTCTGGTAATTGGCTTTACTCAGTTAATAAAAACATAAAATGACCTATGTTTTCTTAATGTAAAAGAGCAATATGGCAGTGTCCTTTTGAAAAGTCTGAGTGCTGCAAAATGTGAGAATACAGATGTTGTCACTTAAATCACATTTGAATTCTACTTAGGAACAGGGTTTACAAGCAAATAATGCATTCCTTCAGTAGTTAGCACTTCAAGCTAAGAGATGCTGATCACTCACAGAGTAATTAGATTTGCTAACATAAAAATGGGTTGAAGTACTGGCCTTGATAAGAGATTTGTAAGTTACCTTTTTTTCCATATTGAAATTTTTTATGGAGAGGGATTTTTCCAAGCTGACCTTCACAATCGTATTTCAGCTATGTATTGATCTGAGAGCTGAAGATGAGCTAGCACGTTAGAAGTGATGTTCAGCTTGGAAGTGTTTATCCTTGTCTCAGAAAAAAAAAGCAGAAAAGAAAAGAAGAAAAGCATCACCAGGCAAGCCTGAATTATATTTGTCTTACTGTCGGAGAGTTAAATGATGACCTCTGTGTAAAGTCTGAATAAACAAGCTTTAAGAGGGGTTGTTCCAGGATTTCAAGGGATTGAAAAAAATCCCCTTATGGGCAGCAGAATGCTTGGGATATAATTCATCTTAACAACTTTTACTGTCCGAAAACTAAACGTCTAGTTAAGCAAGTTAACTTGGCTCCCTACATAGTTAATGGAGAGAAAGTGGTTTCTTCACTTCTCTAAATAGGCGTTTAAAATAGATGGGTCAAATCATCCCCTGGAGTTTCTGCACTCACGTCATTAATTAGAGAGAAATTCATCAGCTCTAATGTCTAAAGGTTAGATTTCAAAGTCTTAGTTCAACTCCGTGTATCAAACGGGAAAAACAGCATTTCCAAAGAGTCATCCATCTTCCTCTAAAATAGGCATTTCTGACAAGGCAAATGAATCTATGAAAGGAGCCTAGGGTGACAGACATCTACGAAAGATGACAGATTAGACTAGATATAGTTAAAATTGAATGAGATTAATTTCTGGTTACTTGGACAGCAAGTTAGCCACAATAACTGCAGATCATGTGCTTCTGATCTCCCAGGAAAGTAGGGCTACGAATCCATCATGTTACAGATGTGCTGCTGATCTCCCTGCCTTTTCTTCTGATTTTGTGTGTTACGAGCAGAGCTATATGGTATTTCAAAGTATGTTTGAGAAGTGAGTGCCTCTGCAGGATATCTCTGCATCAGAGCCTGCTGCACAGAGGAGACTCTTGAGTGCTGTGACTTTGGAGGCTTTCCACAGATATTCTGCAGGATTAGGTGTCTGAAGGACATGGGGCTGTTGTTTGCAAAGAGACTTTGTAAAAGAAAATACATTTCCCAAGTGCCAAGGGATGTAACTTCAGATTATTTTCCAGGCAAAAGCAAGGATTAGATCTAATGAACTGGATCACTCAAGATATACACGTTTCCTCTTAGTAGCAAATGATGTTGTCCTGCGTAATATTCTTTGTACTTCTCTACTATCCAGTGGTTTCCTTGCAACCTACACTTAAAAACAAGCCTACTTTTAGCAGCACTCTGGATTTCTGTACTACTTTTTTGGGGGAAAATCCTCAGCTGTCTACTATCAATGAGTCATTGCTGCCTAGTTTGACTGCAAGCCTATTTCTCTAGGCTTTGGTTTCATGAGTAAATTACTGCAGTCTGAAGTAGAATGCAGATGTGCAGGGTGCCAGCTACTGTATTGTAATTGCCTGTGCGCATGTGCTGGTACTCCAACAGTTCTGAGAGCAGTTAAACACTACTTATTTTGCCCATATTGTCAGTATTGTTAAGCAAACCATCTACCTACCCTTTCTCACTAAGGCAACTAATAAGTAGGTTATCCTTGAAAGTAATTCTGGTGATCATAAAAGCATATTTTATCAGCTTTAATCTATAGCTCTATTCAGTCCTGGATTTGATCTTTTTGTTTTCAGCCTCCATGCATCTCCTTCCATGAAAGTATCATCATCCCTCTTGGCACTATTCTAGTTAAAGCCCAAAATAAGGAAGGAACAGACACTAGAAGTTTAGCTATTCCTCTGAATTAAAAAAAAAAAAAAAATTTTCTCAAAAGCACAAGGTGAGCCAAAATGCTTAAAGATTGTAAAAATTTGATAGAATTACGTGGTTTTTATTTACCTGGTTGTTTTTGCTTTAGAAAGGTTCATACTCTCTTCTGTTCCTTAGAATGCATGAGGATGAGTACTTGCTTCTTTCTTTCCAGTGTGAAAATTATCTCCAAATTACCCTAAAGAACACATCAGGACATGACACTTCCAGAAAAAAAAAAATGCAGTGTTAACAGTAAGCCTTAATTCAATGTGGTTGGTACTACTAAGCATTAATCTTTTTTAGAGAATCTTCAATGAAGCATGTGCGTATTAGATTTCCTTCCTTTGCTTGTACCCTGGTTGCTAAGGAGAGGGAACGTTAAACATGAGATACATGCCTGATTAGCACCACAGACGTAGGCAGCAGGAAGATCAGACTGAGAAGTGCACAGAACTCTCTGAGAGGCAGGAGAATTCCTTCTTTATTATACTGAAGTGACGAGAGATTTCAAGTTCTAAACATCACATATGGGATATTTATAATATAAGATTTCTCAGGCGGTTTCTGTTTCTTTGACAATATTTGTCCCTTTTTTGTGCTATTCCTAATGATCCAATGTTCCTACCTGTCTCCAGCTTTCGGGCTTACCATTTGAGTTATCTGACTTTTGCCTGAATGACAATCTGTCCCTGACTGAGACATCATCTCTTGGCCCATCAAATGGATGTTAAACTTCAGCATATCATAGGGGAAAGTATAAGGCATAATTAGGTATAATTGTGTCATAATGGGGAATTACAGTAGAGACCACTGGAACAGTGGTCACTGTTGCCATGTACTCTGGTGAAAAAGAACGAAGAAGGAAAAGAACTGACATACTGGAAAACGAATAACGGGAGTGATGACTTCTTTGAAAAAATAAGCTAAGATGTAGCATGTAGTGTAGGTTTACAGGGGTGGCATCACAGTGCTTAGGAAACAGCTCATGAACCTCGGGAGAGATTTGTGTCCGTGTTGATACATTTGGGTATGCTTATTCCAGTGGCTTCGCTGTTGCAGTTCTGGGTACTTCTTTGTCGTAGGCAGGTGTGTTGGAGAAGGAGGATAGAGAAAAGGGAAGAGGAAGAAGGAAATCCAGGAGAAATGTAAGGAAGTACTTATCTGTTATCTGGTGGAAAGAAACTGAAGGCAGCATTCACATCTCCCAGAGGCAATTTGAAAGTCAGGTGTGAGTTTTACACTATCTATAGCAAATTTATCCAGATCAAGCAAATTTCACAAGAAACTAGGTGAACCACCGTCTACACAGAGATAAAGAAATGCTTGGAACAACACTGTATTGTGGTTGTATGATTTCTAGAAAAGAAAAAAAGCAACATAAATATAACTATAGCTGAAAAATAGTAGATTGCATTATGAAACTTTCAAAGCAACACTGTACAGTTGATTGACATAAATAGTAAGGGCAGCATTGAGTATTATAGTGCTGTACATAGCACAGAGAATGGAGTTCATATTTTAAAGAGCAGCTGGAATGAGCCTTGAATGGAGAAATGGAGTGATATCAGAACTGAAGAAAAACTTAAATGTTATGTGCTTAAATCTTAAAATTTACATGTTATCCTTTTATTTAAACACTAGGGTCTGAGCAGAAACAGGACCTCTGCTCCTGAGTTCAGAGGAGAAGGAGGATTAACCACAGGGTGTTTTTCTGATTCTGGGAAAATATTGCAGAATGCAGAATGTTCAGAAATATTATGTTCCAAGTAAGTTTTCTTTGTAAGCATTGAATAAATAAATTAAAGAGAACTCCATGGTCTGGTTTTGAAGATAAGCTTGATTCTGAACCAGCCATAAACAAATGTTGCCATTTGAAATCTGTGAACACAGCATATGAAATTATTAACTTGTGTTACAGGAGCATTTATGGCTTCTTGTTCAGTAACTCTGAAATCTAACAATACATGCTCCAATAGTTTAACACTGATCACTTGTAACACAAGCAGTTTAGTATCTTGGGCAAAAATGATACTAAAAACCCCTTAAACTGACCTCTCAGATGCAAGCAAGCATGTGAACTCGAGTTGCCTTATCTCCAGTTCGCTGTCTTCGCAAAAGCAGACAGTCAGCTACTGTTCGCTAAACATGATAGGGAAATAGGGCAGAAATTGCTGTGATATTACTCCATTTTTGAACCCCTGTGGTCCCTTTGCTATCAACGATGCTACATCACTAGACAGGTGGACTGACATAGGGCAGATTTAAGGCCTGCAGGATTCAATTGTACTTTGGAGATGTTATTTCCTGATTTTAGCTTTGATTTCTCTTGTGCCAAGAGCAGAAGATGCACGTATTTTGTGAATGGAACAGATTAGAAAAGAACATGCCAGCCCACTGTATCAGTCACAATAAAAAAATCAATACACTCTAGAAAGTCTATACTTTATTTTGACTGTCTGTAAATATAGGTAATATATGACTGCAGTATAAAAAGCCAAAAGGAATCTCAGATTTTATAATTCAATTTCAGACAAACAAAGCCTGCTTCTGAACGTATTTGGAGCTGTAGCAGAAACAGCAATTATGGCACAGAATCACCCTAAGAATGCTACTTAAACCCATGGGATTTGTGAAGTAATTTAGCTTCTGGTTTTCATGAGGTACAACACGGTAACAAACTTGAACATACCGACACACCTTATCTATAGAAAGAGCCTTTGTGTGGGTTAGTCACTACCTGCAAAAAGACTTAACTGAGTTGTGACAGTCCAGGAATGATGTGTGTATTCTGTTGAATCACTGAATAGACATGAAAGAATATCAGGCTACTAGGATGACAGCATCCTACATGAAGCAATTTTTTCCTTCCCATCTATAGGCAATATAGTCTGGAGTATGGAAAACAGAGGTAGATAACAGTGCACAGTCTTAAAAACAAAATTCCTCCTCCTTCTCTCCACTCCCCATGAAAAAAATAAGAGAGAAAAGGTGTGAAGAAGAGTAACTTAGAGAAGAGAAATTCAAAGTTCGCTTCAAAAGGACAAGCAAAGCATATGCAAAAGAGTCGTGATTGTATAGAAGAGAAACAAGGTTAAATTAAGGACTTTGCTAGATGTGGAGAAAGGGAGAGAAACTCAACAATTCAGAAGGAAAGCCATATCTAGAAAAAAGGGCAACCTAAACTTCTCAGATGTCTGTGAATTGTAGTAAAGCTAAAATAGGAAAACAGTGAGGTTTAGATATTTAGAATTTACCTACTTGTGTAGACTGTGTTAGTTTAAATGGAGAACTCATGACTTTGTGTTTGTTTGCTTTCTTTATTGCCTGGTGTTGAAGAAGCAAATGGTAAACCCAGAGGTTTGAACTCTGGGAAAAGGCAAACTAAAGCTACTGTAGAAGTGGCAGTGGATGGTGCTGGTCAGGGAAATTGCGTGATCTCATTGCTGGGACAGGATTTCCTTGTTTTCAGGAAATCTTCCGGGGAAATCATGCCAACCAAGCAAAGGTTAAGAAGAGGTGGACCTATACTAGAGTAAAAATACGTCAACCTGATAAATGTTCAGCTGGATAGATCTACTAAAGCTGTGATATGTGTTTAATTTTATGCACAGTGAGTACTTGTGGAAAGACAAACCAAGATGGTGCATATGTCTTTGTGAGACAGAATCCTGAATTTAAAGTATCACTGAGCTAGAACCTTGAAAGCATCTCTGCGCATCAGGTGTCAGTAAAATACTCATGTCTGTCAGCACCTTCTTGATTTACAGTTTCAAATATGTTCACTGCTCTAGACAGGGATAATTGTGGCAATGGGAATCTCTGTTGGTTGAAATTATGTTAGTCTCCGATCCCCAATATCATTTATCAGATAAATCTGGTAATCAAAATGGCCCATCAAAATGATGCAGTTCATGATAGTCACTTCAATCTGAGAGTGCTATCAGTTAACACACCTGTCTGTACATACAGACATGTCCTTCATAATTTTAAATTCTTGAGAAAATATTTGAAAAAATGCTTGAAAAAATAGCTGGTGTACAGATGTAGCTTTACAAAGCAGTGAAGGACAAGTGAGCTTCATTTCCGAGTAGTTTAGCTTATTGATAGAGGGTGGAAATTTAGTTCATATAAGCCAATGAGCCTTTGTCAGTGTGACGTTCCAACTGGCTGTTCACAGGTGGCCTGCTATTGTAACTGCACTCAAAATAGCATTGGCTTTTTTTAAGCCATAACGATAATTGAAAGTTTGGCACTCCAATACTTCAGCTCATTCAACTTTCAGCTTGCTTGGTGGAGTTAGCTAAAGGAAGCGCGATACACTGATCCTCTGGCACTTGCAACCGGAGCAGCTTTTGTGGCCGAGGGTTGGCTTTAAAAAGGAAAGCTATAGATAGCATAAGCATGTATTATATGGAATATCACTTTTCTTACCGTGTATGACAATTGCAGCTGAGATTAGCTGAAGTGCCTGTGCTAGCAGAATATCACAAGGAACATTGACGCTGCTGGGGTAATACAACACAGGCTATTGACTTTAAGAATCTGTCTTCTTAGGACATTGTCTCATTTGTGGCTAGGTAAGAGCAATCACATCAAGCTGCTTGTGTGAAGCTGAGATGTTGAAGCTCGCTTGTGTCACATAGCTTGGGGAATGTAATAGTTCATGTCTTTTATCAAGTACTTACATCGTTCTAGAATATTGGTTTTGATATTTCATTGGATGAACTTTAACAGCATTTAGAAAGAAATACCTTAAGAAGTTAGAATTTAATTTAGAACGGGATTTTTCTCAATTGAAATCAATAGGAATATTAGGTTTTATATCTTCGGGAACAAAACTGGGCCACAGAGAGACCATTTTTTTCCCAGAAAATGTGAGACACCACTTGGCAACTGTAGCTTAGCCATTCATCCTAGAAAGATTTTTCTAAAATAACTTCAAACATTTTTTTAGAAAGAGAAATAGACTTCCATATCTGACTGTCTACAGAACTGAACCTTGTCTAATCATTTGTTTCAGTTTATAGGTGGATAGATATGGTTACCAAATTAGATTGTGTTAGTTTTGCGAACTGACTTTGAATTAGTGCAAATGAGCCCATAATAATCAGGGCAGTGAGAATTCATGCTGTTGAAAAATGGGTTAGCTAGTGCTACAAATCTGCTTCCCAGGAAAATGGCCAAGTGGAACCTGCGAAAGCTCTTATTTCTGCTTGCTTTCAGTCAGGAGATGGAATAAACTTAAAGTGCGAATCAGACAGTTTGTAGGTTAGTGAAAAATGTGAACAAATCTGTGTCTAGGAGCCAAGGTTAGTGGCTGAAACCTGAAAGACCATTTGAAATGTGATCATTCTGGCTTCACTTTGAGCTTTGGCTTTTAAGTGTAGTTCACAGAGACAAACAAATATTTTTTTCCCAAAACATTGCTACCAAATATTTACCTGAATGGGAGGAGAGGGCCACACAGATTTTGATCAGGTTCTAAATAAACTGGAATTAGGAAATGTTTGGTTAATTGCACTGGGTGAAGCGAAAGTATGACTTGAGACTTTGAAGAAAGTGGGAAACTTGGTGTGACTTGTTAGTGTGGGTTTCTTCTGTCTTGTGTGTATGTGTAGTTCAGGTCTAACACAATTGAAATCACTGATGTTATGCTAGTCTAAAATTTAAGGAAAAAGCATGAAACTTGAGAATAAAGCCAGAAATAAAATAAGAAGAGTTTCACTACGTATTTGGAGGAAACTGTAAAAGATGAAGAATCCACATTCCACCTTTTTATCAGGGAATCAGAACAGAGGAGACAGAAAATGAACATCTAAATAATTCATTTTTAAAAATTCTAAAAATATCTTTTCTTCAAAAATGGTTCTCCACTACAATATCCTGCAGAAGTCTACATTTCCAAAGCAGTATGTGTGGCTTTGAGAATGCTTGTGGGTTTCATCCTCTCCCGGCATTATACTCTTAAGTCTGTTTTTTAAAGGTTAAGCTCCCCTTCTATAACCGATATGAAGTAGTCTGTCTTTCTAACTGTGGGATTTTGTTCAAACAGAAAATTTCATCCTTTGTTAAAAAATACTTTAGCGTCATTGTAGCTACTCCATACTTACTCATCAATTTTATGGTACCTGGATAAATTTCCGCACTCAGAGAGATTAATCAGAAAGATCCAAAGGCAGAACGTGGGTTGAACTTGGTCTTTTCTATACTCTGTATAGAAAAATTGATTTAAAAATATCTAAATATCATTATCAGTCCTTTTCTATGAATATTCTTACCAACAGCTTCTCTTGACTACTCACGTTGCTCTGGAAAAAAAAAACTAATCTAGATGTCTTTTTTGAGTCTTTAGAGATTTTGTATCCCTCAATTTATCTCTCTAGTAGTCCAAAGGAATGGAAATTGAGTTTGAGATTCAGCCTCAGGCTCTTCCGGATGTATCAGCTTTTTCCTATCCGCTCATTCCAGCACCCATGAGTCAGGGCACCAAATGTTCCCAGCGAGGCTGCTTCTAGTGCCTAGCTGAAGTTGCAAGCAGTTAGTCACAGAAGAAAGAGGCATGGATGAGTATCTGTGTAGCATTGGAAAAAATACCATGGAGATAGCTCTTTCAGCTGAGTAACACCTGGCCAAGATATTTACAGGCATAAGCAGCCTTATTGTATGTGAAAGTGGGAAGGAGTTTTCCCACCGTGAGGCACTGGGGAAGAGGGCAGTGTCGAGACAGCAAGGTTGATCAGTATGCAGAAGCTAGACTGAAGTAAATGAGGAGTGGGGAGAAACATTAAACCATTTGTATTGTTTGAAAGTATATTTATTCCGCCGTCAAATTATAAGCAGTTGTTAGATTTCTTTAAATCAAAGTATGATTCATATAATTATTGTATTATGATTATCTTTATTAAAGGACTCAACATTTTGTAAAGGTTTCTGACAAATAAAAGGTAAACTAGACATGAAAATATAATTTTGAAGGGAACTGCTCCATTCAGTATTTAACTGAATTCAGTCATTGTTTGGCCTTGTCTCTCTCAAGATTATCTCTGAATGGAAGATTATGCATTCTGACTTTTTCAATTACATTGAAACTTTTTGTAAACATAATCTGTAATACAGAATCGATCAAGATCCGAGATGCAAAGACTCATAGACAAGAAGGGTTTGCTGTAAAAAAACCAAAATGCAACCTGTTCTAATTATTGAGATATCTTGAGTATTCTTGCAGTGACTTTGTTTGTTCAGTTGATTGGTTTTACCTACTTCAATTTCTTTCATGAAAACATTAAAAATATTTGGTTTTGTCAGCTTTAAAAAACTTGCTACATGTATCTTGTTATCTGGGCAAAGTAATTTATCATTTAAAACAGTATCTAATAAACATTTGTTAAATATGTATATGAATGATGCTCAAGCCAACAAAAGAAATGAAGCAGAGAAGGAAAGAACAGCTATCATTTTTAGATCAGTGAATAGTAGAGCTTGTATCGTTCAGTATGCATTACTTCTGCATAGGTAGTCTGTGTTAGAATTACTTAGGCAGAGAATTAAGAAATGGAGAAATGTTGCTCTTTAGGAAGATTAATTGGCAATATCACATCTGTAACTAGTTTTAAACCCACCTGTACCTCCTGAGTAATGTCAGCATTTTGCATTTCTAAACTGGTCTGTAAGCCAGAATTTTACTTATTACTGGGATTGTTCAGGATGTGACTATATTTTTCTCTCTATTTGTCTCAAAAGTGGCTTTATTCAGGGTATTTAAGCAGGCTGAAGCTCTCACTCGGCGTAAGTACCGCCTACTCCGTCACATGCTTTCCCGCATTGTGGGATGCAGTTGCATTTACTGAGTGTACAAACTGCTTTACTTGTCCATGTACCATTCAGTTGAAGAATGTGTCCACACATTCTTTTCTGGAAGAAAATAAAATGTCGAAAGGTCAGATTCTGCATTATAACTTATAGTGATAGAGGTTTACCTGGTGAAGACCCAGAAAGCAGAGGCAACACTAGCAGCTCTCATTCCTAAACATGAAAATAGTTACAAAGACTCTGTGTAGCAAATCAGACAGCTGAAACTAAGGATGGAGTTAACCATGTTGGTGTAGAGGAGCGTTAGCTATCCAGTTTGTAGTTTGCACCAGCCACAGTGCTCAGTTCTGGTGCACTGAAGTCTGCCAAGAGGAAAGTTTGACTGAGGTACAGCTGAAACTCTTTCTCTTTGGCATATCAGGGCTGTCCATTCCTGTGGAAAAGGAATTCTGAAGCCAAAAGTCACGCATATATATGCCTATACATATATGTAGGCATATATATGCCTATATATGACTCAAGGCATATATAAAAGTCAAATGCCTGGAGTTTTATAGCATATGACCTCTCTCATTCAGCAGTGAGACTGCTCTTCATTCAGGAAGTAGAGGTTCTAGGCTTTCTTCACCCTGTCATCTCCTATGACTTAATCACTGAGGTAAGGGTCTTTATAGATGAGTATTTTTTAGCCTCTCTGTCAATTCTAGACTACAATGCAAGCAGGAAATCAAAATTCCTGGACCCACAATGACAAAGAACCAGAGAAGCTTTAACATGAAGTCTGCATTTTTCAGTTTTCATTTGGATTTCCTTCTGGGTGCTCTCCTTTTGGTCTCAGGGGGTTTCCATTTTTGATTATGCTATGTTCTGTAGCATACTACTTGGCACTGTCCTGGAATATAATGGCCATAAGTTCATCTCCTCAAAATTCTGTGACACTAGGTGCCAGTCTCCATTTTCTCAGCAAATCCTGTCACCAGAAAGCTGTGCTGTAATAAAGGGGTAGCAGGACTGTGGTATCTTTCAACTGAGCTCTGTGCAATCTTACTGATTTGTTTTGGTACGAGTTAAACTAGCAAAACAAGTTGTTGAGAGTACTTGGGTGGGTGCCTGCTTTCAGGAAGATGGGAACATTATTGAGTTTACTTAATAACACAACTTCAGCCAAGTGCAGAATTTTTCCAGAAAACTGCAGATTTTGAATTTCTTGCAAACCTAGGTAGACATTCTTGAATTATTAGTTTTCTTAACACAGACTTCTGAGTTGTGTGAAGCTTGTAGCCTGAATTAGCCTTTCCACTGAGAGGTGTGTTGGAAGGGGTTAAAGACAACAATTATATAAATGTCTATAAAGTTCTGTCAGAGAATAACTTGAATACAGTTTAAACCACGTAATTCTATAAAAGGCAGAGCTGATTGATTTTGACTAAGTTATTTAATTGATATTTAGAATCAAGTAGCCATTTTCTTATAATCTATATGAAGATGCTTTTTGTCATTCATACAGTAATTTAATGAATTAAATTATTTAACTGCCTTAATTCTGAATTTATAATTGTTTAATACTTTGCTTCTTTAATTTGCTGTTAATAAAAACTTAACTTTAGTGGTGTATTTCTAGCTTTTTATTGAACTTCACATTTTGTGAAAGTAACAGCAAGTGACAACACTAAAAAATCTTTCAGGATTTCAATGAGTGGAAGACCTAGGTGACCTAAAGGCCTGACCAAACGTCTCTTATGAGTCTTTATTCTCCTGTAAATTACATTGATTAGAGAGACATGACTTGTCAGATAGCTAAAACAAATATGTATTGTTACTGGATGAAAATTTAGGAACAAAGGTGATCTTTATTTAACACTCATTTACCAGATTTTAGGACATGTCTTAATGTGAGAGTCAAAACAAATCTATATGTGCTCCCTCTAATCTTAATAATAATTTAAAATTGAAATTATATTTTATTGGGTGAGCAAAAATTAGCATGAGTGCCAATATTCTTTTAGTTTTTAATATTGACAATGAGAAAACTCACTGAGGTCCTCTGGCCAGCGTAAACACCTCTTATGTTAATGCTTAATCTGAACTTTAAAGTCAGTGGGGAAAAACAGGAACAGGAAGGCGGGATTTATCCGATCTATGGTAGATATTTAAGTTGGAACTTTCAGTAAGTCTTTATTTCTTAAACTGACTATAAAAATACTCTAAATGTCTGTCTTAAATGTAGACATCAATTGTTAACATCAAAAAACAAATTAAACGAATCCTCAAAAAGCTGGCCTTAGGTTGGGCATTTTTGTTGTTTTGGTTTGGTTTCTTTTGTTTCAGTTTACTTCATTGGACATGGGACTTGACTTTCACAAATATTGTAGTATTTTAGTTCTGAACCAGATTACTCTTTTGAAGTGATTCTACTGGTCGACCTTGATTTTAAGCTTTGATTCACACTACTAAGTGGCCTCAGAGCACGTGAACTGGATTTCTTTGGGATGAAATTCAACTGAAAGAGGTGCTTCAACTGCTAACAGCCATTCAGCGTATGCAACCAGGCTAGACCTACTCTGAAATCCAAAACATACATACAGTGTGCATGAGAACATCAGCACCAAATGCTTCAATCCATAAATTCACCCATATTGACCCAAACTCTCTTGGATGCAGCCCTGTGCAGCCTGCTGTAGGTGACCCTGCTTTGGCAGGGGGGTTGGACTATATGATCCTCAGAGGTCCTTTCCAACCCCTACCATTCTGTGATTCTGTGATTCTGTGATTCTGTGATTCTGTGATTCTGTGAGCTGCACTACTTATTACTAGAGAAAAACAC
>Ga0181612_180012_pt1 | contig 16928 bp, 11 predicted proteins | sample HoacroProtozoa21_FD_119630 | JGI IMG/M metagenome (GOLD analysis project Ga0181612, IMG submission 119630) | Hoatzin crop microbial communities from Cojedes, Venezuel. Combined Assembly of Gp0051906, Gp0051904, Gp0051908
CCGGGCTCTGTTTGGCCAGGTGGGGTCAGCCCCCACCCCCCGGCTGTGCCCCTTCCTGGATTCCGGTGAAAATTAACCCTGTTCTGGCCAAACCCAGGACATCGAGAAAGGCAGTATTCATTACATGTGATTGATGATATCCTGTGTTATTTATCCAGAACAAAAGCATTCGCCATTGGTGATGGGTTTTGACATGCTAAGCTAGATCAGCCATCCAATGATGTAACAAACTGTCCTCTATTTGAGACCTCATGGATACTGACCCAGCTCCACCGTGCAGCTAGTGAATGCTGAACCAGACAGTGGAACAGATCCTGCATGTGTAGGTATGTATATACATAATTTCATATATCGTGATATTTATATTCACCTATGAATGACACGTACACTGTTGGACAAAGTGGTTTTCATAGGGAGCACATCCAAGGTCATATTATCAATGTGAAACTTCTCTACCAGATGTCAGGAGAAAGAAGCTATGTGCGAGTAGAGTACATGGAGTTGAGGGGAACTACAGTATTTTTGCTAATATGAAAACACTGTAGTGCTTTAAAAGATTTTGGCTTAGCCTTTAAAGGGAGGGACCTGTGAACCCATATGTCAGTCAATATACAGAAAGAAACAACACAGACTTCACATTTAGAAAGAAACACAGAACCCCAACTTGGAAAATCTGGAACAATTTTTTCCCCCCTCACTTTTAATCACTGTAGCAAATCATTACTTTAATCTGGGAAGAGTTGTGCAGAGACAGATCACTGGAGAACTGCCATCTAGAAACTGAAGACACATTTTTTCCATTCACGGTGCGGACACACAGGACACAGCACACTCCAGTGTACTTTCAAGTACTAAATGCTGATTTGAAGTACATTATCCTGCCTACCCGAAAATATAAAGGTTAACATGAATTTAAGGATGAAATTGGAGTAGAATTACCAAATAATTCTCAGCTATGATGACTGATGAAGAAATTCAGATCTGATATATTGCTGTTTTCTTCTTTTTGCCTTGTGCATTTAAGGTGGTAAAACATGGCTTTCTAGGACATAAACCCCTTCCTTTCCCTTCCTTTCCCCTCCTCCCTCCCCTTTGTTCAATCCTTACCTTTTTCTGAGTATCAGCACATTTCTCCACTCCTTCCGTAGGTCACCATGTACCCGTGCTTCCACACAAGAAATCCTGTAAAAGACATTAATATCATACCAGTGTCAATACACAACAGGATAATTGTTCTTCACCTTGATCATATGAGCAATCACAATGGCTACTAAACCAAATTGCATAAACGAAGCACACACGTTTGGCTCAAGATTTCATTGCTGATAGCTTTGTTAGTAAGCAGATCTTTATCCTACCAGACAAACCCTTAAGATCTCTAAGCTGGGAAAGCTGTTAAAATTGTATAAACTGTATGACAGCAAGAATGGATAGCATGAATAATCATCTTTACTGCATTAGAACAGTCGGATCTTGAAAATGCAGCAAGAGAGTTTGCAGTATTTCTTTCAGGTAGTATTCGACTGTTCACAGAAGACTTAACTATAAACCTTAGGAGAAAACTATTTTCCATTTGTCTAAGCAATAGAGATGCTGATGTTTTAATCAAGTATTTTAAATGTCAGTGATCTTAATATGAAATATTCTTTCTCCTTAGCTACCTTCCCAGGTTTAGAATCCATCTTTCCTCCTTGTACCTACCAGGGGTGCCTTCCAGTTATACATCCAGTTGTGCCTGCCATTGAAAGATTTCTTTTGCTGTCTTCCCAAAGTTCCCTGCCTGTAATCATCAGTCATTTTTACCGGCTATAACAGTATTATAAAGCTTTTTGAGTCTCAGATTGCAAAGGTATTCAAAATAAAAAGTCATTTTTGTACCTTCTCTGATTCCCCCCATAAGATTCACCTTTTGCTTCTCTGGCTCTGGGACTGCTTGGGGCACAGCAGATAAACAGATCAAAACTCAATGCAGGAAGGACTTCCGGTAAAAATATTCTTCACCCATATTTAGTGTGTTGCTAAATAATGACAGAAAGTCTAAAGGCAGATCATAACATGTCACTGCATTCTGCACACAGTACAAAGGTTAAAGAATAACCAAACAAATGGATTGACCAGAAAAATGCAACAATTAAGTTATTACAGTGTTTTCACTATCGTTGTTGTTTTTTCTTTTAAGTTTATCTAAATAAAATGACACACAGGCACTGATTTCAGAAATGTGAATTTTATTGAGATTTATTCCACAGAAAATTTAAATACGAGAGATTAAATAGAAAGTCTTGTCAAGTGAGACCCTGTGAAACTAAGTTCCTATCATTGAGCAATGTCTGATGGAATTGGTAATTAGATAACATATTTCTCCTTAGCTGTAGAACAAGGAATCACACCAATGATTCCACTTTTCATCTGCAGAACAAGTTTCCAATCCCTTTTGTAACTGTTTAGTACAGTATGAGGTATAAATTCCTACTGATGCTGAACAGAAACATTTATGTATTTATAAGCTAATATATGCCTAGGGAAAAAAAGCCTCCAACTTTTATTTTTCCCAATATTTACCGTCCATTCAAAAACAGATGGTAGGAGGTGAGCCAGGTTATCTCAGACTTCTTGTGATGGGTTCTGTGGCAGAGACCCAAACAGCTTCGCATGCAGCAGAGTACCTATCCCACTGGCAGCCAGTTTTTTCCACTCAAATCCCTTTTTCTCCTTGGAGCCAATCCAGCCCAGTTCAGCTCTTTTGTAGGAACTGAGGAACCAGTATTGATTTCCCATTTAAACCAATCTTGCGTAAGCCCACCACTGCCTCCCTTGCCATGAATAGGGGGAGCACTGGAGGAAACCAGCTGTAGCATTTTCAACGCAGAATTGCTTCTTCGAGCTGGACGTGAGCTGAGTTGCAAATTAGAACAATAAAAAGCGAAAATGGCAGTGTAGATAGGCTTTCTTTTCAAGTCTGATACACATTCAGCACTGCCTTCCTAGAGAGGATTCTCAGAAAACAGGGAATTTGCTTGTTAGAGCCAAAGAAGGAGATTCTTATTATAAGCTTCAGTGCAGTTGTCAGCCACGATAACAAATTCTTGTACCAAAGTGGCCTTAGAACAGGGAGGCAATGAGGGCTTTCTTAAAAAAAAAAGTATCAAAATTGTGCAGTGCATTTTTTATGAAAGTGTGAAAATCTGTTGTAACTGTCTTTACTGACTGTTTATGGATTTAAGCTGAAGACTGCAGTGATGTCTGAGGATTCTCAGGCTCTGTGCCATGAAAGTTGTGTTAACAGATTCTGAGTGTTCGGCAGGCGTCCACTGCGATCAGGGGAAAAAAAAATACCTCCTGCAGAGATATTTTTAGAGACTAGCAGTGAAGTTTTGCCACATGCTTTAAAAGATAAATTAATGCTAATACAATTGATACAAACTTTCCAAAGTCACTCGGCAATAACCTTCAGATATCTAGGATGCAGTTGCTGAAAACTGGAACATAGTTTGATAAAAAACTGGGAGTGTATTCTGAATTATAACTTAGCAATCAAATAAAATTTTGAATTGTGGATTGAACGCAGAGAGAGACTATTTGACCCCTAAATGAAATTACCAAGCTAGCCTAAAAAATCAAACTTTTTGAGATCTCACTCAAAATGGCTCAGCAGCTCTCTGGCCTAATTCGCTCACTCACTGTTCTTCGCTGTTCCCAGTCTCTAAGACGGACATCTATGTCTGGAGTTTGTCAGGGACAAATTGTAGGAAGCTCTTGCATGGAAACAGGATACCTCATTCTTCTCCTAGCATATCTCTGCAAAACACTTGTAGCAACTATCCTCCAGCACCACAGAGTTTAGGCACTACTTGTTCCTGATTTTCATTGAGAAACAAGCCACCAAACCCAGGTCGTGACTGTGTTCTTGGCCCACATAAACACTATCGGTGCAGTGAGATTAGTCTGCTGACTGTGATTAACAAAGACTGGGAGGACAGTTTGCAGCAGCCTGGTGGATGGCGCAATTTCAAACCCTACCCTGTGTACGTGGGAAACCAGAAACGACTGCAGCTTCCCGACTCGGCCTCCCCACTGCTCATCTTCAGGCTTTGCGCAGCCTCATGAACAAAGGTATAAGCTGCTTCTACACAGAGTTTTCGACTAATGTGGAGAAAAGACCGGGTTTTTTCTATGCTGCAAATACACATAGCAGTTGGACAAAATGGAGTCCATTAGGATAATAAGAAGCTTAGCTGTCAGCAACTATCTTTTTTGGCTGTATGTTCTTTGTCAGAGAACTTTATGCAAGAAGATTTCCCAGGAGAAAGAAACTGAGAGTTAGGTGGATTATTTTCAGGTAGTAGAATCAATAACCTGAGTTTCCTTGGTGAGTGGTCAGAAGAGCCAAATACTTGTAATTCTCAATTCTCAGGTATCCTCACCAGGGAATAATTAGCAGCCGAAGCTGCTGGTTTGATTGATGAGGCTGCTGAGTGATTATTTCTCCAATTTCCCCCGACTTCAATTCTTGTAGACTAGGGTCAGTGAAAAGAGAAGTTCATTTTAGGTTTTCAGATACCGGTATTCAGATTCTTTCTGTATTTAATAATATATTTTATCCGCATTTTCAAAGAGTGAATCTGGAGGCACTGCTGAAAAGGTAAAAGACTTTACAGGGATTTTTGTGGGAGTTTTGCTGAATTTGTGGCATCTGGTAGAGATTAGGAAGAATGACAGAACGGGTTCTGCCTAGCAGAAAAAGAGTCTGAGGGGGAGGCTGTAGTAATATTTGGAGAGAGTGAGGAAGTGGTGGAAGGACAGATGAACATTGGAACTTCATTTGAGATGTAGTGCCCAGTGAGAGAGAGGAATAGGAACAAATGTCAACAGGAACAAACCAACCTTTTGCTTTTTAATGTAGCCATAAAAAACTTACGTGTGGATAAGGAATATTTAAAATGTGCCTCAGATACAAAATGTCATTCACATCTACTGAAAAAAGAAAAAAAGACGGTTGCCTGGGGCTATGCTAATTCTTTAATGTGATGGCATTCCTGTTAGGAGAGCTCTGTAAGCTTTCCAGGCTGCCAAAGCATGGTAGGCGCCCATGTCTTCAAGCACTATTCCTGCAAGGTTCCTGAGTACATTTTCATTTTAATGGGTTCTTAAGTCAAGCATCTCTGGCAAAGTTGCCCTCCTAAAAAATGAGTGAGAGCTCATGTAAGGGACAATGACATTCTTTAATATCTACTGCACTAAAAAACAGCTTTTAAAAACAATACAAGGTACACAGAATGTTCTCCTTGTTCAAAAACGGCCATTTTTAACAGCATTTGATGGATGCAGTGGGCTTTTGGTAAGTACAGTTAATATATTCTCCCTATATATTCCTGCAGTACTAAAGAACAAATTGCTTAATATGTAATCTTGAGTAAATGTTTCCCCAGTTACATTCACTTTCTCTTTTTGATATGCTTTATTCCTGCCTGAGTATTTTTCTCTTTTTAATATTCTCAGTAGGCTGGATTTATGAGCCTATGAAAGCAAAGAATAGGAAGCATCTTCTTCTTAAGCCAGCTGCGCTGGTGAACTTCTCGAATAGCTGACCGAGTACTGAATGATAATCATACAAAGAGAAGAGCAAGAGAAACCGAATGAGACAAAATCACCTTCATTATCCAAAAATCGTAGAGAGGACCAACACCACACAAAAAGAGACAGACAGAGAAGAAAAGAAAAACAGGGAGAGTGAACCCACAGTTTGTTTCATTTTTCATTCTAACATCATTTCAACCACAAAGAATGACAGTGTAAATGATCAAACAACTGTTTGCTAATGCATTATAGATAGTCATACACAATATGGCAGCTTTATACTTGTATATTTACCCACCATGAATACAAAATATACTAAGAGTGACAGGTAATGTAGCCAAAGCTTCTATTCTCTGTAAGCATCTGTGTACTATGAATTATAAATGAGAGTCTTGTGTCCAAAGGTAGCAAGTAATGTAGATAATGCCATCTGAGTAAATGAATAAACGTGAAACAGATGCTTTTTGCATTCAGGGCACACAGGTACAGCCAGGAAGCCACCAGTACAGATTATGGATGCTGGGGAGACAGCTGTTGTCTGCATCCAGTGCCAGGTGCATTCCTACCTGGACTGCGTCGAGCCAGTCAAAAAGGCCTTTGCCTTACTCATTTTTGACAAGTTTCCAGAAGTATGAGGTATCTCATGCAGATTCCTAAGGTGCCTGGATTTCCTCAAAGCTTTCCTAAAAAATCAAATCGACATCCGTATTAGAAGAATGTGTTGTAAGAGGTGGAACAACTGCCTGAACGGAACATTGAATTTTTAACAGTCATAAAATACATTTTCTTTGCTTTTTATGCAAGTCTCTTCCAGTTTGCTGATATTTTTTATCTCAACAAATATTTTGCCTGAAGACGAGATTACATGGCACAAGAAATTGCTGCTAGAAAGACATTAAGAATTTTATATTTTTTTAATAAATGTAAATTTACTTATAAGCAAAGAGACACAAGCTTGGACTCTGGTTAGGGAACTGGAGGGTTTTTGTTGTCAGTACAGACTGCCCCCTTGATACCTACAAGGTAGGCTGAACTCCCCAGATAAAATATTAAGCCTGACAGTGCTGACAGATGGTTTTTATTTGAGAGGTACAGCTATTGCTATTCTTTAAAGTTTAAATAAGTTCATAATGCAATTTGGGTTTAGATTGCTTTTGCAACTGTTCTCTTTCTGTCTAATGCTAGATTTGCGCTGTGTGCATTTCCGTGTTTGCTGAAGATAAACTTCTGTCCTTTTCACTCACAAAAAGGAAGCCCTGGGACCCATTTCTCTGCAGATTTGTCCTTCATGAGTTAGTTATGTCATGTACGATGGGTAAACCGGTGGTTTCAAGTATGGAATAGAAGTGTATATTAATGCAGTTTTAAGAAGAAAATTAACAAATGCAGTAATAGAATATGCCTTTTTCTTGTTCAGTCTGAATACTTTAAACTATACAAAACTCTAAAAAGGAAAAAGTTCCAGGACCAAATACATATCTGTACATATTCCATACTGTAATTTCACTGCCTCTTGCGTAACTGAGCATTTCAGAGATAGAAAGTATAATCAGAGATTCATGTAAAGTTTCAGAAAAGCCTAAAGGATAACATACATCTTCTCAGAATTTACCAAGATGGTATTTCAACCCTTAACAGAATTTACCCAAAACTAACAAGGAAGTCATTGCAGTAATTTCACAGCGTTCTCTTAGGAGTAAGATACTTTTCTGCCGGACCAAATATCCCTAGTTCTTCAGGCTTTTTTGGCGTAGCTGTGGTCAATCAGGGAGTTTGCCTACCATTGCCAGGCTTTGATTTTGTATTGAGGCTGATCCAGAGTAATACAGATGATATCCTAAGAGGAATTCTGCATTTATACAGGTGTCATAGAGAAGGGAGCTTTGTAGCCCAACAGCAAAGACTGAAACCTTAGACCAGGCCAACAGAGGTCCTACTCTCTGCCGTCTTTCTTTTTAATTTGCTTCATTTGCCTCTGTGCAAAGTAAGCATAAAACATTGTCATTGTTCCAATTTGTCTCTTCTCCATCCCAATTTTTCACTGTTTGCAAAAGTGGAAAGGACAGTACACCACGCTGGGGTGTGCAGCAGTAAGAATCACGCAGTCCAAGTAATAGGGACAGCCAAACCGCTCACAGTCTCTTAAATAACCTATTATTGCCATTGTGATATTCCAATATTTTTAACCCAGTAAAGAAAGAAACTCCTTAATGAGTTACCAGTTTTGACTTACAAAGCAAGGAAATTTCAAACTATACAACTTTGAAAGCTGTAATATTGCTTTCCAAACAGCACAATTTTATTTAGAATTAGTGAATTTTAACCACAAACATGCCATTAATCCACAGGTGGCTTGTTCCTATTTGTCTCCATGTCCTTTCCTTTCTTTCAGCAAGGTGCCCTTGCATTTATTTCAGTGCAGAAGTTGGGGGGGGGAGAAGAGACTGTGTAGGTTTTTAAGAAGTTTGAGAAGTAATTTACAAAGTGATAGTTTCTGGTAATGAAGGCTGCTACCTTTGCCCAGGTCTCTCAGTATGATAAAATTGTTTCAGAATGTTAATTATTGAATAATCAGATTCTCTCGAAAATGTAACCTCAGCTTTTACTGAAATATGATATCCCTAAATTACAGCAGAGCAGTAGTACGGTCAAATCAACAATTCTACTAAAAGAATTCATGCAGCCTTCTCTTTGGGATGAAACTCTATTATCTCAAAAGAATTAAAAACTGTCTATGATGCACAGCCAATATGGAGACATTCATCCCATTGGCCTCTATTATCCGAATGGAAATGAGAAAACACTTCCATTACAGTTTGCAGTGATCCATGCCTTTCTCTTTTAAGTCAATAAACTATATCTTTCACTGTAGTAGTTTGTGGACATGTGCAAAAATTACCTTTTGCAATTTGGCTGCTGGGGCATGTGCTGAGAGAGGTGCTATAGGAATTGTAAAAAGAGATGCAAACCATTTTTTACTGCTAGGAATGTCCTACCATGGAGTAATAAAATGAGGCCTGCAAAGCCTCATGCTACATGTAAAATTTTATTGTTCTTTGTATCGCGAGCCAGGATTGCCTTCCCAAATCAGTTTCCCCTAATCTGTTTAATTGAGGTTGATGCTCAAACCGCAGAAAAGTATTATGAAGAGAAAGTCCCCCAAGTGGCACTTGACCTCTGTGGAAGCACAGTCGCCTCGATCACATCATATGTCTACATATAGCCAGTTCAAAAACCTCCTTGAAAAGAACATAAAATCACATGGATTCATAGAAGAGAGGGCATCGGGGGGGCACTAGGCGCGCTTGCTCTCTTTCAAAAGAAAAAAAAAGACTTCAGAAAAAGTACTTTGAAACTGGCAAAATAATCTTCTAAATAAACCACCAGTGGGGAATACCCACAGTCACTGAGGACAGCATGCTGTTCAGTGTATCAACAAAAATACATTTGGCCTGAGGCAATGCTGAGGGCAAACATATCCCAGATGGACTAGAGAGGCCCAAATACCTTCAGAGATGAAAATTTAATTAGAGGAAATGTCACCACAGTGAACAAAAGGCTTGCTTTAGTGATTTTTCATCATTGTTTACTACAAGTGAAGTATAGTTTTAAGTGTTAGGACAGGCTAAGTACAGGAGTGTTCTTAAGCACTGGAACAGAGATGAAGGACAGGAATGTTGAAGGTCAGAGACAATCATCCACACTTGAGGACTGATCAAAAGGGGTAAACGATCACATATTATCAGACAGCAATTTTTAATTGCTTGAGTGATGTCAGAAGGTGGCCAAAGGTGTCAAAGGTGGTGCTTTGAAGCCACTAAGGAGGAAAAACTGACCTTATGCTCTTAGTCAGTTTAGGTTTTTGCTGGGTTTTTTTGTTGTTGTTGTGAGATCCCGAGAACAACAGAAAGCTTGGGTCTCTCAGAAATAGAGTCATCCCTGAAAGTTGAGATGGCTCACTGCCTCTTTACCTCTTTGATAATCCACTGTATAATATTAATTCTGATTCTTGCACAAGTCAGGGGTGAAATTGCTGGAAAAGCAATATAGGAGTTGTTGCAGCACAGTCACAAGGCATCAACACTCTTAAATGAAAAAAATGGGAGTTCTAGCATGCGTTCCGAAAGCTGTTTGGGATAAATTCAGAGAAAATAAGACATAGCAAACATTATAGCAAGTCTGTCAGACTATAGCATGTTCCATATTTGGATTTTACAACTTCAGAATGCAGAGCTGAGATTTTTGATATGTGAATTTTTAATCTTTTTTTCCCATTCACTCTTCAGTTTGTATTTTCTATGGAAATGTTCTCCATTTAGCAAAACAAAATAATCACCTTAATTGAAGGATGCACAGCATGGTTTTCCCATCATAGTATCAAAATAGTACTAATATAGCACTATTTTTATTTGCTATTACATAACAGGAATTACATACTATTATATATGGCAAAAATAACTACAGAAATAGTAATAATTATCAAATATGTCTCTCACAAAGGTCATACCAATTTTACTCTTAAGAAGACTGAGAAAACCTTTACCTATAGACAGCTGGAGAGGAGATTTGTTAAAATGGGCGGCAATCTGAGTAAAAAAATGAAGAAAGCATTATACAAGTATAATTATCTAGAATTATGGACACATCAGTATACTTATTTGGGCTTAAAACAAACTTATGTTTCGAGATACAGAGCTCATTTGCCTATTTCCATTGTATTTTAGTCAATAAACCTTTTTTTTTGCCATGTTAGATCTTTGCTAGATCCCTTGGATTTTACTCCTGCTGTTGTGGTATGTGTTCTTCTGGATCAGATACAACTATATAAAGATGGAATCTTTTTGTGTAAAAGGTACTAGGGAAATTGAAGTCTGCTGAAGACATGAGGGAACCTTCACACTGATTTTAGCAGAATTTGGATCAAGCCTCTGGAGTACCTTATTGTCTTACTAAGTTTACCGGGTTACATGTGCCTCAAGTTCAGGTGCTTGATTTTGGTCTCTATTGGTCCTATTGTTTATTATCACCCCTTACTCACACTTTTATGTTCTGGCTGAAATAATCTCCCTAGATTTCAACTGAATGGAGGCAGTATGGTTTTGCTGTCAGTCAGAATTGGCTTTGTGTTCTCCTACGTTGTCTGATTAGTCCTTCCTCTTCACCTGCTTCCTTGTTTTTTGGTTTTTCTTTCTTTCTTTTTCGATGATACAGTTCTAAACAAAGTTTAATCATACGTGCAGAAATTTGTTAAGATTGATGCCAAAGGGCTTGCCCAAAGGCAGGCTCTAAACACATTATTGTTTGAAACCTGTGACAGAGAGTCCAGCCAGCCTCTGATTAGGCAACATGCCATACTAAGCAGATATTCATGAATCTTGGCAACCAAGTATGAGAAACCAGTTTTCTTGCCATCCTTTCTCTGTTACAGATGGTTATCTGAAAAACCGTCCAAACAACAGAAATATACCATATGTAAAACAAAGCCTCTCTTTTTATTTTCAGGTTCACAGACTACCAGCTTAAGATTTCAAAGTATTTATTATTTTTATAATTCAAGATGAGCAAATACATCAATATCCAAATGCGTCCAAATTATGGAACACTGAAGAAAGCAATACTGTGCTTTATGGGGATGTGATCATACTATTGATGCTATGGACTTCTTGATGATCCCCTCCGGGTATACAACCTGAAAGGACAAATTCCTTCTGTATCTATTTATCAACACCCACAAGCTGGAAGTACTGAGGTCAATAATGCCAGGTGAAACCATGTAAATGGGTATTTAAAGAAAAATAGCACCAAGTTAGATTAATATCGGATTAAACTACAGAGATTCTGAAGAGATATTAAAGGCACAGTAATGAAGCACAGGCATTTATTTTACTATTTTAGTCTCACCAAAAGGCTGTTGATGATAAATCCATCTTCAGGTAAAAGACAATTCTGAAGGGGAAACTAATTCTCAGTATGTAGCCTTCTTCCACTGCTGATTATCAACAGAGTAGAGTACCAACCTGAAGTCAGCATAATGTGTGAGACAAATAAACCTCCTTAATCAGATGTAGGTGACACTGTCTGCAGAGAAATAGGAAACAAACATGGGCAGAAAATACATGTGTACATTTCCACATGTAATCTCTTATTACATTTCTTACTAATAATGATTTTTCTGCAGAAAACTTTTATGAAGTTCTTTCCCAAGCAACTGGGCTAGAACAGAGAAAAAAAATGCCTGAGAAAACAAAAAATCATAAATAGGAAAGGGTGACTCCTTAGTAAGAAAAAGAATTCATACATACAAAAAATTTCTATGTTTTTTTTAACATAACTGTGGAGCTGCTACATGACTTTTCAAAATATTCTGATGACTTATGCACCACACAAACCATCTTGTGATGCTCCTACTCACACTGAGCAGTACCTCACTCCAAAATATTTGATCTAAGTTTGTTAAGGCCACAAATGGTGGAAGGTAACTATCCAACAACAAGAAAGAACTGCAATATACCATTAAATTAGTGAAATTGCTCACATTATGTAGAAAGTAGAAAAAGCTGAAAGTCTGGTGCAATAGATTTCAATGCAACATGAGTAAGAATTTTATATACCTGCCATAAGGGCTGTATTGTAAAAAAACTCCTAAGTGCCAAAACCAGGATGTATGAGAACTTTTGGCATATAAGTCCAAAACTTCAATCTGAAATAAACCCACTCACCATCTGCATAAATTGAAAGGTAATGAAGCTCACTAGATGCTCTCATCTAAGTTTTTCACAGACCAAAATCCTTACATCTATCTTCTCTTAAAAATGACTTGACTGACATTTCCCCCTCTTACTCGTCTCAGCATAGTCATCAAAGTACGTTCATGTCTTTTACCTGGTGTATACTACCATCAGCATGGCAGGATTTTCATTTTTCTCTTAACTTTTTTTAATTCCAGGATATGTCATCTCAGGTATATTTTGAATATATCAACTTTACCACTTTTACCTGCCAAAAACTCAATTAAAAGAAGAAAAAAAAACCACACATGAAAGTCTGGCATCTATTATTTTGACTTTCAATTGGATAAGTAACCAGTTAACAAGTAAAAGCTTTTAATCATTAGGCGATGCCTGAGAATGGGGTTATGGGTACAGGAAGGTTGGCTTCTTTGTTTACCTGGCAGTTGATAGGAGCAGAGACTTGTATGGGGATAGGGAGGAGGAAACTATTGCGTGCAGCAGACAGCTTGGCTCATTTGATCTTATATACAGAATTTCATATGTTGGTTATCCAAATTTTATAGTTTCCTCTAAAATTTTATTTGATGTTTAGATTGGTTTCTAGATTATATTTATAATTGTGAGGTTAAGAATGAGCTTAAGAGAAAGAAGTATTGCTGGCCCTCATTTTTCCTTTATATATTTATAGCTCAAATCTGTACATCCAGAGTCCTTGTAAACCTCCAGGTTCTGGTACTGTGTCCTGGGAGTGAGGACACCACCATCTAATAAAGACAGTAGCGCTCGAATATGGATAGTGAATAAACCTGATCTTAAGAGAAAGCTTTAACAAACCCTACAGGAATAATTTACTCATAAATCCTTTAATATGAAATTCACCTCAGCAGGTAACCCAAGCACCGACACTGACATTGACTGGAGGAACATTAACCCAGCTATGCCGAGTTAAATCAGAGAACAAATAACTTCTCGCAGCTAAATCAGAGGACTGAGTTTTAGTCACAGCTCTTCTGTGGCTTCTCTATGTGTCTGTTTTAAGCTGTGTGCTAACTGGAATAATTACATTTTGCTATCAGAACGAGTGTTGGAAAGCTGAATTAATAATTGTAAAGCAAGTTGACTTGCTCAAGCACAAGGTACTACCAAAGTGCAAAGTATTATTTCATATCAAATGAATGTACCTTGCCACAGATGGAATCAAAATGTAGTCCATAATTCGAAAATAAGGACTAACAGAAACCATTCAATTGTTCTTACACTGAAGAGAAAAAAAAATGTTTGAAAATGTCTTGGCAGAAATCATACAGTAAGTCAAACCACCTCCTCTGAAGATTTTGTCAGCAGAAATCACATGGATTCAACTTGTAACATAACTGTGGGCTAGAGAAACTGGAGACGCTGTTGACACTGGCAAAGATTAACCAAAACTGACTAGCCCAGCTATGTGTCTCGCCAGATTCCTGTTACTTCTCTTTGCCACAGAAAATGGTGCTTATGTCATCACTGAAAGCCAGAAAACATATTCTTAATCAAACAGAGAGAGAAAACCCATCATAATATAAGCCAGTTAGTAATGTTTGTATAGAGACTCCAGGTACCTAGGGAGCAAAAGGAAGGAACAGAATTAATGCTGAAATGCCTCAGGCTGGAAGTAACAGAGTTACCAGAGCTATACTGGAGGACGAGTACCAATGAGGTGGAGGCATTGAATTATGTGCCCTGCACACAAAAAATACAGAACAAAGTGATGGTGCAGTATTTATTGTAGGCTGATGGTATGGAAGACTGTAAGAGGCAAAGATGGATAACATACAGAAGTGGATGTCCTGATGTCAGTATCTTTGCAGAGAGGTTTGTGTACTCTTGGAGTTAATAAATATGTTGCCTCAGTTTTCAGTGTGGACAACTGAGCTAAAGATGAGAGCACGAGAGACAGTGGGAACAAAGTTACAGAAATGGAAATTAGCATGATAGAATAATAATGTAAGTAGTTGAATGCACTGAGGTAAAGGAATTGGAATATCTGAAGCCAACAATTCTGACAGAACTGGTGCATAGGACTGCAAGCCCAGTGACGAGATTTCAAGCAAATCAAGTCATTGAAGAATCACAGCAGTACTACTTACATTCAGAAAGAGGACTAAAGATCATGGTAATTATAGCTCGTAAATCTAACGTCCATGTGAAAAATGTAAAGCATTAGAGCAGATTTAGGAGGAACTAATCATTGCAAACATACATGAAAAGGGAGAAAAAAAAAAAAAAGGAACATACAAGAACCCAGAAATTCTGCATTAACAGTATATAGAAACTACCAAACATTTGGGTATTATTACATTGTCTGATACAGTAATATGTGGCAAATAATGGATTAAAGCAAGGGATGAGATTTAGCTGAAGATAGCAAGGTGAATGAGCTGTTATTTGAATGGTAGCATATTAGTATATATTGGCATATATGTTAGCATATTGGTATATATTATGAATTTACTATCTATAAACCCAAAGTAAATGCAGTTGCTTCTAATCAAAGTTGTTTTATCCTATCTATGGTTACAAATACAGCTACGAATTGCTTATGGTTGATCCTGATCTCTACCTGTGATGTCTCGGTTCACATCTCCTCTCCCACATCTAATGTTACTCTGCTCACTCTCTTTTTCACTAGTGTGACTAAAGCTAAACTAAATATACACGACCTGGAGTTCTTACTAATATGTCAACATTTTGTTACATATCCTCTTATCTTAATTCTCAAGGTAATGCTATATTTCTTTCATTATTTGATACTGTGCAATACCATGAGATTTCCTAGACGAGGAAAGATCATAGGTCTATACTACTCATCTGAACATGTCAAGTAAAATAATTTTTTTGTGGACTGTACACAAAAATCAAGTGTCCATTGTCAGGTTTCAGTAGAGCCAGAAACAACCTCTTCACCCACTTAGGAAATGTTACTAGTACATTACTTGGACTTGCTGCTTTTCTATGCTTTTCCCTTTTAAATTTGAGTGGAGGTGGCTTGAGTTTTAGTGGAGATAGTTCTCTTTTATATTTTGAACTAATACTTTTTAACAGTTCTTTATTTTCATATGTGCTTCACCGAATTCTTTCATCTGTCTGGCATCTGCTTTTCTGCATGTCAGGATCTCAGCCTTTTTTTGCTGTTGGTGACATCAAACATCTTCTTTCAGTCTCTGTTGTTGTCTTTTAATTTCTCCTCTACTCAGCCAATCTGCTGTACTCATTTGTGGCTAGTTAAGTTTTGGGGTGTTAAACTCTCTTTGATTTAGCCTTCAGTCCTGCTTTCTTTCCATATTCAATCATCTCCAGTATCCAGACTGAGCTTTTTCCTTCTTTTTAGCTCTTTTCTTTCTCCCTAATGCATTTGCTGACACCTCAGAGTTTTCTTATTAATCTCACAAACAGTATTTAGCTCTCCCTTTTCCTTCAGTATCAACAGAATTGAAATCTGTTATTCACATTAGAAATGTATTGTTCTTTCAGTAGATTTATGTCAGGGTTTCTGCAACTTCATTTTTGCGACTTCAAGTCTCAAGCATTTAGAATTCTTAATCAAAGTAGTTCAGTGGCGCCCAGTGACAGGACAAGGGGCAATGGGCACAAACTGAAGCACAGGAAGTTCCGTCTGAACATGAGGAAGAACTTCTTTCCTCTGAGGGTGATGGAGCACTGGAACAGGCTGCCCAGGGAGGTTGTGGAGTCTCCTTCTCTGGAGATATTCGAGACCTGCCTGGACGCGGTCCTGTGCAGCCTGCTGTAGGTGACCCTGCTTCGGCAGGAGGGTTGGACTAGATGACACACAGAGGTCCCTTCCAGCCCCTACCATTCTGTGATTCTGTGAAACTGCTGGAAAATTACGAATATGACCTCAATCTATCATGCCAGCTCCAGCTTGATGCAAACAAATGTATTTAAAAGAGGCTGGATCATTTGCTTCCACTTCAAGTCACCAATGTACCAGTATATTTGATCTTAAACCCTTCTTATTAATTTTTTCCCCTCCAATACATTTGGTATATTTTTGGGTTGTTTGGTTTTTGGTTTTTAACATCTTGCTCCAGATTTGTATCAATCTGAAGTAAAGAGTAAAGCCTGAATGAATCAAACAAGGACAAATGTTCATTTGTTTTTCTGTCACCTCCACCTATTTAAGGCATTCCGAGCCAAGCTCATTCATATGTTTGTAAACATGTTTGATCATAGTCTGCACCAGCAATCAAGCACAGAATTCTTTCTTCAAGAGAGCTTCCCAGTTATTATTACAAATAACAGCTGTGGTGGGTTGACCCTGGCTGGATGCCAGGTGCTCATCAAAGCCGCTCTATCACTCCCCTCCTCAACCGGACAGGGGAGAGAAAATACAGCGAAAGGCTCATGGGTCCAGATCAGGACAGGGAGATTACTCACTAGTTACCACCACAGGCAAAACAGACTCAACTTGGGGAAACTGATTTAATTTATTACCAATCAGAGCAGGGTAATGAGAAATAGAAACTAAATCTTAAAACATCTTCCCCTCACCCCTCCCTTCTTCCCAGGCTTAGTTTTACTCCTGAATTCTCTGCCTCCTCCCCCCGAAGCAGTACAGGGGGA
>Ga0181612_164847_pt1 | contig 16926 bp, 12 predicted proteins | sample HoacroProtozoa21_FD_119630 | JGI IMG/M metagenome (GOLD analysis project Ga0181612, IMG submission 119630) | Hoatzin crop microbial communities from Cojedes, Venezuel. Combined Assembly of Gp0051906, Gp0051904, Gp0051908
GTGCTTTGAATGCAAAGATCTTAAGGAATTGTCAATGCTGTTTGACAAACTTGGTATTTTCTCGTGCTATTTTTCTTTGTCTGCAGTGCTTATTGAAAGCTTGGTTAACTGAGAAAGAAGAGGCTTTGAGTAAGGTCCAGACAAGCAACTTCAAAGATCAGACAGACCTGAGTGTGAATGTTCGAAAACTAGCAGTGAGTATTGCTATCCTGCTCTATCCTGTCAAGTCTCACACACTAAATGAATGGCAAATTGCCACTTTGACCCCAGTAGGAGCTGTGAATGCATGATATTTTGGAAGCCAGGCCAATATCCTTTTCTTGCCAGATTCTTTCACTTGTATGTAAAAAATGTTTACAACTTACTCCATGGCCATTCCAGGTTGGTTTGCTGAACTTTGGAACAGCTATCCTGGGTTTTTGGCAGGATTTGGAGTTTATTGCAGGCCACCAGGCAGCTGTGTTCTCCAAAGTGTTGGTTTGTGTTTTTGGTGGTGGTTCTTTTTTTTTTTTTTAATGAATTGATGCAGCTGGTACCTGAGCTAATCAGTTGTAACTGTTACTCAAGAGATACTGCTGATTGCTCTAGGAGCTGTTTCAGGGATATGCTCTTTTTAAGAGTGTCTGTTTGTGCTTTGTTTCAAAAGAGAACTATTTTGAAACCTATGATGCATCTGGCTCAAGTAGTACATTTCCACCCCCCACCCCCATGGAGTTAAAAGCTAAGGAGTGGCAGAATACCTGATGTTGTCTTTTAATGTTTTAACTTCAGATTTTGAAAGAGGACATGGGTATGAAACGGCAAACACTAGACCAGCTGAATGAGCTAGGTCAGGATGTGGCCCAAATTCTTGGAAATGGCAGAGCATCCAGTAAAATAGATCAGGATCAAGAAGAACTAACTCAAAGGTGGGACGGTTTGGTTCAGAAGCTGGAGGATTACTCTAACCAGGTATTTAACAAGGCTTTATTACTTTTTAGCTGTTTAGATATCTGTATGTATGCAAATCTCACTGATACTGTCAGCAAAATTGCCCAGGCGAGTTCTTGGCATCAGGCTAGAAAGGTAGGTGAGCGCACTTTCACGTGGGGCTGACTTTATCTGCTGACAAAGCTATCTGCATTTTTTCATCTTCAAAACCCCAAGTTGCTAACCTGACTAGTACTATCACTCCTTTCTCACACAGATTAAGCTTCATTTTTCTGATGAGTAAAGCAGGCTTGCCATGTATTATCAATCAATGCAAATTCCTTTAAACATTGTAAGAGTGCTGGGACTGGATTAAATCTGATACTAAAAGAAAACAAAGACAAAACCCAAAACCCAGAATAGATAAATAAATGGGAGTCATACAAGCATTTATGCTCTGTGAGTATGATTTCTCATCTGTTGAAAATAGAGTAGTTGTTTGTTTGATATGTAACGATAACAGCCAAGCTGGATTGTTAAATGTTTATTTTAGTATTTTAAGTGCTTGGTAATACGTTTATTTAGACAGAACTTCCATTGGCTTCTGTGAGAATTCTGTTTGACAGTTTTATGACTCATACATCCCTTTTTTGTGATATTAAAAAGTTATTGTGATGAAGGCTGTGGCACTGATTCACAATTAATTTAGTGTATAGTGAATGAGTTCTGCAGGCTTAGTAGGGGTCCATTTAAGCCATGTGGCTTTAATTTGTTCTTGTGTTTGAGTCAAAGTACTGGAGAGTACCAAATTCTGTCTTCATCCTTTCATTCCCTCTAAAAATCAAGCACATACTTAGAACTTCCAGGTTGATTCCCATGGGATTTACTTTATAACATGTTAAAGAATGTGGAAGACTTCTATTGACTTAAGTGAGTTTTTGGGTCAAATCCACTGTGTATGAGCTCTTTCTGAGATCTAGGTTTGGCTTTACAGAGTATGAGTATAAAATACAGAATTGTGTGTTAATAAACCCAAAGGACCTTGATTCTTTCTGTGAACCAAGCAATTATGAAAGAAAATAGATATAGTGCTTGTTTTGTTGATTTTAGTTCACTTGGACTGACATGAAATTCTAGCTGAACTGAGAATTTTGATGCTTGGTTCCCATCAGTAAAATGAGAGTAATGAAGTTTTTTTGTGCAGTGCATCTGTGCTGAAGGTGCTTTATGACAGCTAGGTGTGGTCGTTTGTAGGAGTGAATGAATGCACTTTTGATTGATGAATAAAAGGAACTAAGCAAAAGCAATTCAGTTCGTGTTAAAAATGGCATTTAACCCTTTTGCGAAACTGTTTCATATAGGTTACTCAAGCTGTAGGAAGCGTAGGGATGTCGCAGGTTTCACAGAAGACTGCTGCAGCAACAATGCCATTGAAGGAACAAGTAGTGGTTAAAGTATCCAGACAAGAGCTGCCCCCACCACCACCCCCAAAGAAAAGGCAAATGCCAGGGGACAATGAAGCAAAGAAAAAGTAAGTATATGTCACTGCCGTTTTCCCTTGCTCTCTAGATACTGCACAGACTCGTGTCTCTTGGTCTCGGCTTTTGATTCTTCTTTTATGCAAGTGAGGAATACTTAAGTTGTGGTTGTGACGTTGGGTATGGGGAACGGGAAGGGAATGTTATGTACAGCCTTGTTTTCAGAGCAAGAGAAAGCCTGCAGCTTCCACTAATTGCACAGGGAAACAGGGGTGTTTTGTTTCACAAAAAGCAGGTCTTCAGTCCTCTTTACCTCAGCTCCTTTGCTGAAAGATAGAATTAATTATATTTCCTTTCTTTTAGAAAAACATAATTCTCATCTTTGGTTGAAAAGTGTTGTGAAGAGTGCCAAGTATTTTAACTTATTATTTATTTCTAAAGTCCATAAAATATACTGTACAAAAAAAGGCTCAGAAACCTATTCCATCTCCCTGGTATTTAGTAATAAGAACAGTATTACAATGATGTCTCCTTTCACAAGTATATCTGGAGAGGCAGACTGGTTTGCATGTATACACTCCTAGAATGGTTTGGGTTGGAAGTAACCTTAAAGATCACTTAATTCCACCCCCACTGCCATGGGCAGGGACACCTTCCACTAGAGCCGAGTGCTTAAAGCCCCATCCAGCCTGGCCTTCTACGCTGCCAGGGAGGGGGCAGCCACAGCTTCTCTGGGCAACCTCTGCCAGTACCTCACCGCCCTCAGAATAAAGAATTTCTTGTTGATATCTAATCTAAATCTACCCTCGTTCAGTTTAAAACTTACCCCTTGTCCTATCCCTACACGCTGTGATAAATAGTCCCTCCCCATCTTCCCTGTAGCCCCCATTTAAATACTGGAAGGCTGCTGTAAGGTGTCCCCAGAGCCTTCTCTTGTCTATGATAAACAATGTTTCATAATGTGTTGCAGAGCGTTTATTAAATAGCGTACCTAAAACTAAAGAAATTGTTTCAAGACAAATTAGGAAAGTAAAGGCTATGTACTCATCATTTTGGTTTTTGTGCTTGCCTGAGAAAATAAGCATTTCTTTGAGGTGTCGCCAGTTTAAACCTGTGGCAGGTCATTTAGGGCAAGGATGGAGGGCTGCCTTAAGAGCAGGGAGCCGCTGTGCTAGTTGATGTGTTTGCACAGCGAAGAAGAGTTGTTCTCTTCATTTTTCTGGAGGAGGAATGGAGCTTTGAAGGGGTGAGGAATCTGCCTAAACCCTCTTGAGGACCCTGGTCAGACCCTCCAAGCCCTGGTGGGGCTGGTGTGTACGTGTGGGTGTCCCATGGCAGGAATGCAGTCAGCAGCCCACCTGTCCCTTTTCTCCATGTGTCTGATGAGTCATAGAAACTATTTTAGACTTTGAAAGCAGAACTGATTTGATATGTTATCTTTCCTCCTAGAGTTCGAACTGTATTAAGACAGGGTCAGTTATAACAGACTAGACTTTCTGATGGTTACTTCTGTTGAAACCAACAAATGATCGTAACTAGAATTTTGCAGGTTTTCACATGAAAACTTTGAGTGACTAACAGTGACTTCTGCATTTGTTGGTAGGCTGTTATTCCATGTTAGGATTTACACTGTATTAAGTAGTATAACTGTAATGTGGCCTGACTTGTGGTCTGTGCAACATATCTGTCCTTCTCTCAAGTTCTGTACAGATATTGTTTAGTTTGGGAGATGGATTTTTTGTTTGTTTATTTTTGTGTGGTGGTGGGTTGTAGCTTAGAGGTTTTAGGCATAAGAAAGTTACGTTAGTATAGACATGTCCACTGTAGCGAAAAATATTAAGTTATAAGCTAATCTTTAATCAGCTAAGCGTTCAAAAAGATTTGTCCACTGTCACTTCCATGAGTGCTTAAACTGCTAGCTTTTTCTTCAGACTAATTAGTGTTGCAGACTTATGAAATCTAGAACTGTAATTCTTATTTGCCTTGTTCCTCAGGTTTAGTTTATTTCTTTGCAAATACTCGACATTGGGAGATATCTTCCGTGACATATTAAAAGAAGTGGTAATAGTTTGCATGGAGACATGTATAAAAATAAATTGCACCATGCATTCTCAGTTTGCTCCCAAAGGCTAATACCATGGACATAATTTTTACTATGGCAGTTTTTTGAAAGTTTGTCTCTGTTCAACTGCCTATGAGTAGTAATATGAGAAGCATGACTCTTGTGTGCAGCCTTGCTGTTTTGGGATTGAATAATGTGCTGAACTTTAAGACAGAGTGTCTGAATGGGGAAAAACGACAAAAAAATATTGAACTTTTAAACCAGGTTTGATGCTGAAAGTGCTGAGCTCTTGAACTGGATTTCGAAATCAAAATCTGCCATTCAGGCCACGGACATCAAAGAGTACAAGAAGATGAGAGAGACTTCAAACATGAAAGAAAAGTTGAAGGTAAAACGGGGTGATAGAGAGTGTTCCAGTGAATAGTATATTTTGTCTCTAAGCTGGTTGTCAGCTGGAGGTGCAGGCTGATCCACATGCTTAATGGGGATTAAGTCCTTTAGTTGAATAGTTTCAGAAATGGACATACATGGAAATCTCTGACCAGCTGGACACAAATCTTTGCTGGTGTTGGATTGCGCAGTCCACAGGAAATTTAAAATAATTATATTACTGATGTCTCCTTTGGAGTTCTGGTAAATGTCTGTCTTCAGGATTAGTGTCTGTGCCACTAAGCAGCATATTTTGACTTCATGTTTCGTAGTTGAAAATAGACCTCATTGACACAACTTTTATGATTTTTGACAGAGGTGGTTCAGTGGGCTGTTTGGAGACCCCTAGAGTTGTGTTGTGACACTGCACACACTATACCATTCAGGGTCCAAACTGGTTCGTTGTTATAATATTTGCACATGTTGTTGTTTGTTTTATTAATTTTGGAGAAAACATGATAGTTACAACTCTTGTACAATATTACTGACCTGCATGACACACATGAATTTTTACAGGATCTTGTGGGAGCCATGAAATAGCCATTTTATCTTCTAGTCCTTCTGTTTCAGGAACGTATCCTTGCCTTTTTTGGTCCTTGGGCATGCTTTGTTAATGAAGGCTTACTGAAGCTTTAGCAGGACCTGAACCTGCTTTTGAAATCAAAGACAATACTTAAAAAATCTATGAAGAGACTCCTTTTCAGTGCCATAGTGCAAAATGGTGCCAGTAGGAATGTTTGGAATGGCAGTAGTGTTGGAAATCAAACCCAAAATAACCCTCCTAATAGTTTATTTATAGATCTTTATGAATGTTTGTAGCCCTTTATAAAATAGACTCCAAGAAGAACACCAGGTTCCCATGAACAGCACTGTTTTCAAAATTGGGCTTTTAAATGGGTAGGACAGTGTTTGTTCTCCCCAACTCTGTAAATAAATGCATGCTTCTCAATTTACTATGGCAAGCCTGAACCAGAGCAATGTCCTTGGACATTAGTTTCAAAAATATTTTAATTTGGAGATGCTTTGTTTTAATTACAGAGGATATTGAAGCTGTGCCCTTGTGGCCAAAGAGCTCATCTTTACTCTATGGGTGTATTCTACCTCTTGGCTCACACAGGAACACGTACCAGTATGTATGACTTGAGGGAGGAGCTTGTTCCTCTAAAAGTCTTGGTAGTTGCACAGCATTTCCTTCACCATTTCTTTACGAAAGAGAGTGAAGCGCTTGAGTTTTTGAGAGTGGGCTACTAGCATGCTGTAGTTCTTGTTCTCTGGACTTCTAGCGAACAGGTTGTTATTCCCTTCTACTGGACATCTCAGTATAGACTGTAGAGGCAAAAGGACTATTTAAATAAGGTATTTTCTTCACTGGTTCACGTTAAATAATTAAAATTTTTGATCACAAGTGACCTGTTTTAGCTGGTGTCCCAATATCTGATTTCAGATAGCAAGATCATCAAGCCTTTTAATAATACTTTATTGCTGGTGTTGTTGAATTAGTCTCTTGCTTGCCTGATACTTGTGACAGCTAACTCCCTTTTCTGAACAAACAGAGCTAACACTCATTCTAGAAGGTGCTTTATCCAAGAAAATGGGAATGTGTTTTGGGTAGTAGTGGGAAAATACACATTACCGGGAGGGGATGGGGGCGTGGGATGTGTGTGTCAAGAAAAATTGCCTTCTCTGAAACTGTATTCTTTTGGGGTTCACTTCATAGGTGATTGAAAAAGAAAGAGTTGAAAAAAGCCGAAAGTTAGATGAACTGAAGCGAAATGGACATATTCTTTTGGATCAAATGGGAAAGGGTAAGCAACTTGAAGTTTTTACTGTTGTGTGATTTAATCAGATGAGTTGCTGGGAAATAGTACTGAAATACACTATCTCCAGTTAACCATCGTGATATATTCCTTCCCTCTCTCTCAACTTTCTCTCAGCCACAGACACTGGTCATTGTTACTGTTACTAGTTATTGATATGTGTTTTATTTTTATTAAGCTTATAGAAAAGCAATATAAATATTCTTTGTTTAATGTGTGCGTTCATTTGCAACCTTTTAAGGGTTATCTTTATTGCAATAGAAATAATTTCTTATAATGGCAGTAACATGCTTCTGGGGAAGGAGTTGATTTAATTTTAAATTGTGTGGAGGGCTGAAGTATAAAATTTTAAAATATAACTGCCTTGAAGTGGAAATTTTGAAACCAAATTTAAACTGGATAAATGTGTATCTTTTTTTATTTGTAGTTTTCTCTATTTTTATAAAAACTGACAGTATGTTTTGATGATAGTCACAATTTATGGCTCAAAGGCAAGAGAGATGCCTACGTGCTTGAGAAGATGATTGATTGTCAATTAAAACACTCATCCCTGGAAACTTACAGTTAACATCAGTGAGAGTTAAATCTTTAAGCCTTGCCAAAATCTTGTTTCATCATATGACAAAACTTCATCAGTGAAATTTGACTTTCTCTGTAAAAGAGCTATTCATACCATCCAGAGACAGTCTCTTGGATCTGATATGCACTTGGCTTCTGGTGAAGTTGCTATGACTGGTAGCATTTGAACAGGTGAATGGATGGTATCACAGTCCTGCATACTGACCAGCATCCCTTTTGGAGAGTGCTGATTTCCACTGGATTCCCCAACTGCCACATTTTTTTCCAGCCAGCCCCTTTGCCTGGGTGCCCCAGTCTGCTACGCATCTCCAGTCCTCCCCTCCTTGCCTACTACAGCTGAAGCTTTTTACAATGGGTCCATTGCCCTGAAGCTGATGACTGAAAGCCACTGATTTGACCTGGAATTTGGGTTATAAAAATTTGTATCTTTTCCTTGTCTTCAAACCTGGACAGAAATCCTTTCTCCCTCCCTCTCTCTTTTATAAACCCCTCCAGCTCTGATAGATCATGGCTATGAAATCAGTATCTGTTGATAGTAAAGAGAAATGCATATTTCAAGAACTGCTTTGTATCAGCAAAAAATAAGATACAAAAATTGCTTCCCAACTGTTTGCTGTCTTAAAGCCTGGGAGCTATAGAAAATAATCAATCTATATATAGCTCCTGCATTTGTTAGGGTCTGCTAGGAAGTTTAGTCCAGCTCAAAGTGACAGCCCTTCTCTCTAAAACCAGGCCCAGCTACACCTGTACGGAACAATGCACGGCACTGGGACGCATGTGTATGCATCCATTTCTGTCTTGGCTGCCCTGACCATAGCTCTGGGCTCTGCTTATGCTAAGGCGGTGCAGCAAAAAAACCCTCCATGTGACCCTCCTCCTTATACTCCGATCTAAATGGCAGAACTGTTAAGTTCAAATGACCCAGATATGCCTTGTACGAGGATGGTGGTACCTTGAAAGAGAATCTACATCAGAAACTTGCAATGGCAATAATGTACTCTTGAATGCACATTGCACTGACATTTCTTCATATATAGCAAAATCATTGGTTACTTCTGGCATAGGAGGAAATAAAAGAACAAGGAATGGGTGGGTGGTCTGTTCACTTCTGCTGCTGCGTCCTCAAGTAACACGTTGACTTGTCAAAAGGATGGTGTAGCAAGTGCTTCATGTGGTCACTGTGAGTGGGAGAACCTCATGTTTTGTCACGTTGCTTTTGTAGCTATTCATATTACTAAGTTATTCATCATGTCTGCATGTAATGTGACATTGTTAGCCATTGCTCCCTCTCTCTCCCAGGCTGTTGGGATTTCCATCTATCTTTTCAACAAATTTATTGCTGCCTGCCAACTTGCTGATTACCTTTTTCTTTATGGAGTCTAGAATAAATAAAAAAAAAATCAATGGGTGCTTACTTAAATAAAGCTTATTTTACTTAGATCTACATATCAACATTTAGATACAGATCATGGTAGCAAAGAGAGTCATGATGGTTAAGAGTCAGATCGTTGTTGTAAGTTCAAAAGTTATTGAAGGGAAAGAATGGAAGTGGAATATCTCTGCATTTTACTATTAATGTGGAAATAAAAAGCTGAAACACTCTTAGTAATAAGTACAGTTTTATGGATAGTGGATTTGGAATCAAAGCATTTTGCATGTCAATGAAAATGTGTATGTGTATCTGAAGAGAGGAAAGGTTAAATGCCTGTTAATCAAAATGTGTTGCAGTTAATATAACAATTTATATAATCTTTTTAGAAGGGCTTTCTACAGTGGATATAAAGACTGTGATGGAGAAAATATTGTCAGGATGGAAAGATGTGGTTCAACATCTGGAAGAAGTGGCAATAAAGATAAAGTACCAGGAAGGTATAAATGCTTATTTTAAGGAAATGAGTGAGCTTGAGAAGACTGTAATTGAGAAGGATGCCTGGCTTAAAAATGACACTGCTTCAGCATCCCAGCCCTCAGCAGTCCTGAAAGATTTGTGTCAGGTAAGTCTGGTAAAACTTGTTAATTTTGATTGGAAGCTGTTAGGAGCCCAGAATACGCCAGAGGAGCTTAGTCTAGTCAGTAAAGTAACTGAAAACTTTGGAGGCATCCAAGGCACTTGATTTGACTGGAAGATTTTGGTACCTGTCACAGGAATACTTTAATGCTGTTGCTCTAGTCACGTGGAGGAGCTGTGCTGCAGTAGCTTATGAAGATCTTTGTGTTAACAAGGCAAGTGTGAGATTTTGTTTTGTTTTTAATCTTTGACAGCGGGAATTAACTCATCTTGCAAGCCTGAGTCCACGGTTGGAACACCTGAAAGCCACCTGCAAGATGCTCACTTCTCAGCCCATGCCTCCAAACTTCATTCAGGAGAGCTTGAATGGTTTTCTTGGTCGCTTCAAGTTGACTCATCAGAAACTAGAGGAACGTCACCAGCAGCTGAAGAAAGGTAAATATATATATACACACACACATTTTTTTAATGTAAGCACTCCTGATACTTGTGTTCTGACTTTTTTTTTTAATTGCTTTGAGCTGATTGAGAAATCACTGAATTGTGGTAGAGTTTTCCTACTGATTCTAGGAGGCTTTGGGTCCGGCTGACAAAATCTTTTTATTCACCTGGAAGAATATTTGTATGACCTCTTCTGTGCACACTACAAAATATATCATTCTGTTGTATTAAAAGTGATTATACAAGGATGCAACATTCCTGAAACTACACTTAAGGAATTAGCAAAACATATTTAAGGTTGTTAATAGAGTCTGAAAAGCTGTGTGTCTCTGGCACTTACAGAAATAAATAATAATACTAGAAATGGAAGCTGGAAGATTAAGAGAACCTTGTAAAATTGAAGTGCGCATGTGAAATTTATTTTTTTTTTCACAGCTTTGAGCACATTAGTCATACATAATTCCTTTTGGAAATTTCATCTTTGAAGTGATTTGGAATCTGGCATGCTTTTCAGGCACTTTCTACTTGGGTTTTTGTTGCATTAAAAATTTCATTATGAGCATTCAAACCAGTCATGCTGGCTTCTAAAGGATTTTAAATGTAGTGCACAAAATATGGAGCTCTGGTAGTATTTTACAGCTGAACAGCAAGAACACAGACCTATAAGGAGATTTTTGTTTTTTTCCTAAGTTTTCCTTTTCTTTCTAGGGAATTCAAGGAAGCATTGTGCTAAAGGCCTCAAGTGGAAGAGCGTTAAGACTTTATTCTGTGTAATAAAAATAGGCTCAATTACTAAATTATTAGGCCATCTATATAATGTGTTGCATAAGGCCTACATACTTTGATTATGTCCATGCAGAAAACTGTATGAATAATGTATGTCTGCCATGCACAAATTACAGGGTATGATTTCATTCTTACTGTGAGGAATGATTATTTTATGACTGGTCTTAGCTCATGTACTTTTGAATAATTTTATTTGTATTATGTATTTTGGTAATGATTACATGATGTGACAAAAACACTCCGTATTTTTTCATGCCACACATCACTTGAGGCGTTATTAGTACATTTGAACCAGTTATTACTTGGTAAAAACACCTTATATATCATAATATGTTAAATTTGTATTTGTATATTTTTTGAATGATAATTTCTCTGCAGATGAAGTATTGCTAAAGAACAGAAGAAAATGTCAGTTCAGGGTTTCAGCTGTTTATTTACAGAAGAATTTTAATTGCAGTAAGGTAAAAGAGCTTCCAGAGCCATATAAGTGGGAGAAACAACTGGTGGTGGCTCTTCACCATTTGTGAACTTGGCAGGCTTTGACTAACAGAAGTCCAGCTCCTTTCAAGGCTCTTTTATGAGCCTCTGAAAATTCCCTGATGGAGTGGTACTCAGTCCCATCTCTATGGACCTTTTTTTATGAGAATTGTGGCTTAATTTTTTTGTCAATGAGAGGCTACTTAAACTACTTTCTTTTTCTTCAAGATTCACAGTAGTTTAGTAACAGTGCACCTATTTGCTTTTTACTGAATTCTTTTTTTTTTTTTTTTTTTTTTACCCCCTTTAAGTTGATCCTGGCTTTTTGAGAAGAGGAAGCTAGATAACTCTTCTCTCTAGAAATATTGACTCATTCTTTAGTTATAGATGGTGTGACAGTTCTGACAGTAAGCTGTTGAAAAACTACCAGGTGAGTCAGAACAAGGCTTAGATTAATTTTCACTTGTGGCAGTGACAAAATTGCTTAGGAATCCAAGGCCAGAGAATGTGCGTGCCGCATTACGGCTCTTACAACTGAAATCCTGTTCGCTGCAGTTTTCTAAATCTGATGTTTTCATTCTGAAACACCAGAGTGAGGTGCTGCCTCCTACCTGGGATTCTGTAGAGGGCTGCTTGAGCAAAATCTGAGATGCAGTCCAAGATTGCAAGCAGACACGCCATCCAAACTTCAGTTCTCTTTTCAGTCTTCCCAGACATTGTCTCTGGTATGGCAACAGCCTGAAAGCTGCTACTCTTATACATTTTTTTGTATGTGTATATAAAAATGAAAAAAAAGCCCCAAACCCTGCTACCACACTAATATATATTTTATGTATGTGTGTTTACATATAAAATACTAGCTTGTATATAGCTACTGCAGTGTGTATTTTAACTTTGTATGTAGTATATGGCTGTTATATATGCTGTACTTTGTATTCTATGTATAGTAGGTATCTGTGTGCTTGCATATAAATAGTAGCTCTGTCTAAAACTTTTTAAAATGAACAATAATAAATTGTAGGGATTTAGGCATGCAAAAGCCCAAGTACTATTGATTCCACCGCCTCACCCACACCAAGATATTTAGGTGCTTAACTGTGTAAGAAAATTCTAAATATGGGATTGAGTTCTTCAATATCTTGGGGACTGTAAACATATATTTCTTATTATATAATAAATAATACCTATTTATAGATTATGTATATTTAATGTTTGTTTAAAGGGAAAAGCATTGCCATCAGCAGAAGAGTTTTTTAGCTCTTGGAAGGTCTCAGCAGGATTCAATGTACAAGTATATCTCACACGATTTCTTGCTTCTAAATGATTCTGGTAACTTTGATTATGTTCACATCTCTCATAATTTGGGTCTCGTGTTTATTTCCTGACCTTGTATTTTGTGCCATTACTCTTTTTAACGACACCAGAGGTGGAAAGCCAGCCAAGCCAGGACTACGTGGGCTCCCTGCAGCGGCTGAAGGACGCGCTGAGCGAGCTGGAGTGCAGGCAGCAGTCCCTCGCCAGCGGACTGAGTGACCCCAGTAAGGTTGAACAGGCCCTGCAGCAGGCGAAGGTAACGCTTCACCTTCACACCGAAGCGAGGAAGTTGCTTATTCAGCTGCTGTTCCCCTCCTCAGCCCTGCCTTGTGTTCGGTGGGGTGGCTAATGGGTTCCTTGGGGCGGGGGGGGGTGTTGGGAAGTCCATCAGTGAGCGCTGTGTGGAAGCGGCCTCTGCGGGCTGCTTGCTGAAAGCTGGGTCACCGCAGGCTGCTGATGGATGTGTCCGGGCCGGCGCTGGGTGCCTCCGAGCCCACAGACTTCATGGCTCCTCTTGCTGTCCGTGCCAGCAGATGAGGCCAAGAGAGTGGGGACTGCTCGGCTGGGGGAGGAGGAGGCGGCTCTGAGGGGTTGTGTCAGAAGTGCTGCAGTGCCTCAGACCACCCTGATGGCCTCCCCAGGTGCTCTCCAGTGTACCAGTGTCTGTCTTGCGCTGAGGAGCCCCGAAATGGATGTCAGGGTTCTGGGAGTATCCCACTCCTAGGAGCTTGGTTGGATCAATTGGTGACCCGATCCAAGGTCCGCTCCTTTGCCACTGAACACAACTGTGAGGAAAGCCAGGAGCTGGGGTCTGCCCTTCCCTCCCTTGGGAGCTGCATTTCAGCTCTCCCTGCCTCAGCTGCCTGGCAGCTGTGGCAAAGCCTGGCCTGCTCGGGCTTTCTGTCCTGGGGAGGCCACCTCCCTCCCCTGGCAGCGCGGGCTCCCGGCGAGGCCATGGTGTGCAAGCTTGTGATCTTCTCCCTCAAGGACTGGGTAGAGCCGACCCAGAGGTGGGGTGCCTGCCTGCTTACACTGTCCCCGAGGTTCAGCTGGTCAGCAAATCCATCCCGTTTCATCCTGCTCGGCTCTTGTGGGAGGGTCCCTGTACTCCTCTGGCCTCCAGATTGCCTCTCAAAGGGAAACAGGGCTTGAAAACCGTAAAGGCAGTTGAAGCACAAATTCTGTCCAGTAGAAATGGCATTTCCTATTATGAGCCTAGAAAGCAGGGGAAAATCTATGGATGACAGTTGCTTTATAAGTATTGTTACAGAGTGAAGGGAGAGAATCATGCATATTCAGTACTTTTTTTTTCTTTCTTTCTTTCTTTAAAAGAACAGAAACAAATACTTCGCTGCTGCCTCGGCTTTCCACCACTGCTTTTGTGGAATCATGCTTAATACAGAAACGTGTATTTTTCCGTGTGTGGTTGCATAGGAGGGCTGCAGGTGACTGGAGTAGCTCTTGAACTCCAGTTGCTGGGTGGGTAGAGGCCATGTCTGTCTTTATATACTTTATTCAGCAAAGAGTGATCAAATAGATATTTTTAAAAGCCCGGTAAACAGGATTGTTAGTGCCTTGCTTTTTTTTGATTTAGAACAGCAGATTAAAAAAAAATTCCGAGTTCTTCGGTTTTCCCTTTAAATGTAGCTGCTGTATTGTTTAAAGTTAGCAGAGATTCTTCTAGTCCATGCGCTGGCTGAACTGCAGTGGCATTTAGTCTTTGGAGGCTTGTGTTTTCCTACTTCTGCCTGAATCCCTCCTCCCCCTTTTCTTCAGAGACTAATTAACCTGAAAGGACATACCATGCTAGTGTGAGAGCTTTAAAGAGTGTGATGAAAGATGGGGATAAACTGTAGATGATGAGCTGCTTGTGGACCTGGGATTGTCCAGTTCCTCTTCCTGCGCTGTAGCAGGCACTGATAAGTGCTTCAGACATCGACCCAAGCCAGGGATTGACTCTGTGGCACCCTGCACAGAAAGCTTGCTTGCAGAAGCATATATCCCTCTTCACGGTCTCATTGCTACCTCACTACCTATCTTGTTAGAGGACATGGTACACTTTATCCTGCTTCTTTCCTGTAAATACAAAGTAAAAATGAGAACATAAACATACAAAGAAAAAGATTCTTCCTAAGTAAAATACACTAATATATATGTGCACACTTCCCACATGTACACATTAAAAGTATATACTTGCAAAGTTAAATTAATGAAACTAGTAGTGGTTTCACGTGTTCAGTCCAAATTTCTCTCTTAAATAAATTTTAAGTAAGATAACCAAAATGACCAGTTTAATGAAGTGGCGGTGTTTTTCATATCTTGGCTTATACCTCAGCTGTTGTTTTTCCTTAATGTTAGGAAATGCGCTATTTCAGCTCAAGTGACTTCTTGTATCAGCAATGCCATAGGGAATGCACTCAGATTGTATCATCCCTGTATTCCGGCTGGAAGAGTAGCTTTCAAAACTCAAGTATCCAGAGCTTTTATTGCAGCTAGATGTTATAATAATTTTACTTTACAAATCTTGGAAGGACACACTTAGCCTGTTTGTGTGGGCTTTATTGTTTATTTTCTTTAAAAAGCAAAAAAGATCTGCGGAGATAATTAAAAAAATTGAGTTCCTGGTATATATACATTGCAGTTTCTTTTGAGGCTGCAGTGTAATGTAGCCATTGCTTTGCTAACTTCAGTGCCAGTACCACAAAGCACAGGAGAGGTGTAGGTGCCTGGGTGTGTTTAGCTACGTGGCCAAGCTCTACAGCCCATTCTGTAATCTCTGCTACTGCGCCAGCAGAGCAGCTGAAGGTTTTGCTGCTTAAAAAGTTATTTGGACATCTCTGCCGCAATAATTGCGGTAACTGGAATATCACTCTTCACTGGGTCTGTGCTCTGCACAATAAAACCTTTGATGTACTTGCACTTGTATGTAAGTGTGTACGTGTTGTATCGCTAATACTGGAAGCAGACATTATTTTTCTTCCACCCCCCCCCAGGTGGTTTGTGAGACACTGGAAGCCCAGAAGCCCAAGGTAGATAAACTTGCTGAAGAAACAAAAGCTTTGGAGAAACATGCTGCTTCTGATATAAGAAAAGTCTACACGCAAGAGTTCAAGCATGTGCAGGGACATTGGGACAAGTTAAAGCTCAAGATTTCCAAAGATATTAAACTGCTGGAAGAAATTACATCCAAGTTGAGAATATTTGAGGTAAAATGAAAGGATTTTTTTTGTTACATAACTCTGTTGTGTCAGAGCCCTTTCTTTCTCTGTGTTCATGCAGGAGTCCACATGATACTGACAGAAGTGAAATGTTGATGGGCCACTAGTCTGGCAGAGGTTGGAAGCACATATAGGACTTTTAACATGCCCAGGATATTATTTTGACTTCAAATATGAATTACTTTTCACTTAGAGTTGGCATTCCCCTTCTTTCAATACCCGAAGCAAAGATTACACAAAAGCCAAGGGTATGTCAGCTGTGCTGTTGAAGGCTTGAACCCACCAGGGGCTGAGTGCCCTCTGTTGTGGCGGGTGCCAGATGTCCAATGCCCTACTAGTTTGACATCTAAAATTGGAATTATGCACCTGCTACAGAAAACCTTCTCCTTCAGGTGGGGTTTCTTGTCAACGGTAATAAAAGTTTAGTACAACCTGTTAAAAAGGGAAGTAAATAAAAGTCTTGGGTTTAGTGAGTTTCCCAGTTCCAACAGATGAACTCTGAAGTGTCAGGAGAGTGAGTTAAAAAATTAAGATTAATCAGCACTCTCATATTTTTAATATATATACATATATATATGCACACACATATGAAAACCTGCATGACAGAAAATCCCAATGCTTTAAAAAGGAAGGCATTAAAAGCAAGGGTATTTAAAGGGTATTTAGATGTTTAATGTGTTTAACCCATTGATAAAGAGGGGAGCGACAAGTGTTTGAGTAACTTAGCTGAGATTGACTCAGTATTTACTAGTTAGATGGGTTTATTTGTGTTTGCTTTAAGTCCCTTCTCTAGGCTATTTATATTCCTCTGGGGAGAGGGAAAAATAATGAAAACTATATCATCAATTAGCCCATGGTAATATTATTGTGACCAAAAAGTTGAATAGGCACTAATCTTTCTTCAGTATCAGCGGATCGGAGCAGTATAAAATCCCAAATATCGTGCCTTTCTTTTTTTCTAAAGTAATGTTTAACTACACTTTTAAATAAGTTTCATATTATTTTCATATTATATTTTAAACTTCAATAAGCAAGAAGATGCTTTTAGAGATTCTCTGTCTCTTGGGATGAAGGCATATGTGCATTAGCTAACAGAAATCTGTATTCACATGCATTAAACATATTTTAATGTGTGAAATTATTTACATTCTTTTCCACTTAGCAGAGTATGTATCATGCAATTTATAAACAGAAGCAACTTGCTGTGTGCACCTTCTTCAGAACCATGGTGGCATGCATGCACACCACTACTTTTCCTCAAATGTTTCTTTCACATTTGGTCTCTCCTCCCTCTGAAGTAGAAAACCGTTCTTTTATTTGATCATGAATTCAAACTTCAAACTTTTTTAAATTTTCAGCCAGACAGGGTCTTTAATGACTACTCAAGTATAAACACACATGTTGAAAC